>Ga0256831_1001264_pt1 | contig 13407 bp, 15 predicted proteins | sample 132544metaG_FD_189087 | JGI IMG/M metagenome (GOLD analysis project Ga0256831, IMG submission 189087) | Hydrothermal vent microbial communities from Lau Basin, Pacific Ocean - 132-544 | ecosystem: Environmental > Aquatic > Marine > Hydrothermal vents | place: Pacific Ocean: Lau Basin | collected...
ACCACATAATGTATGTTTGTTTTTTGTACACATATGATATTTTTATTTCCATTAATTTGATATTTTGATCCGATTAAAATAAATAAACCTTAATCCAAATCAAATACCTGAAGAAAATACTCTGTTATTATTTGCATTAAATAAATATTCCAAGGAGATTTACTATGAGTTGTTGTGGTGTATGTGGTGGTCAAAAAGCTGATCAAAATAATGAGCAGACAGATAAACAAAAAGAACATGCAGAAAAAGAGCAAACATCTGCCCCAACGTCATCTGATCGGGAATCGACCCAAGCACAAAAAAAATGAACATGAATCGCAAGCGAATTGCTTATTAAAAATAGCAGGGTTTAAAAATAGAGTTAACCATTAAGCCGGGTTCTGTCGTGGACAGTCATTCATCTAGGACAGATGTCGCCATCTGCCTCAAGCAACCTACCCGGGAACGATGTGGGTCACATCTGTGCTCTAAACACTGCTCCCCTATTTGGTCTTGCTCCAGGTGGGGTTTACCATGCCGCTAATGTTACCATTAACGCGGTGCGCTCTTACCGCACCCTTTCACCCTTACCAAATCACACGAATGCAATAAGGCGGTTTACTTTCTGTTGCACTGGCCGTGGGATCACTCCCCCCAGACGTTATCTGGCACCTTACCCTATGGAGCCCGGACTTTCCTCCCTTTTAATGCAAAATGCATTAAAACAGCGACTGCCTCGGTTAACTCTGGGCGCATTATCCTAGAATAATAATCAGAAAGCTACTATATTAATGACTACTCATCTAATTTATCTTTAATTGATAGGGCATAGTTATAAATTATTTTCTTTTTCTCACCGCTAAGATCCACAGTTAGTTTAACTGCCTGCTTCAATGATAGCTCAGCTAATAAGACCCGTAAAACACGCTCTGTTTCTTCACTAATGGTATCACGTTCAGGTGCTTTAAAACCTTCTACAACTAAGACAATTTCACCTTTTTGCTGATTTTTATTTGCCACAACCCACTCATATAAAGCATTTGCAGTATCACTTTTAATAGTTTCAAAGGTTTTGCTTAGTTCTCGAGCCAAAACAACCTTTCGTTGTTCACCTAATTGTGAAGACAAATCCTGTAAAGAATCAATAATCCGATGAGGTGTTTCATAAAATACCATAGTACGAGGCTCTTTTTGCCTATGCTTATAAAAACGCTGGCGCGCGCCCCTCTTTGAGGGCACAAAGCCTTCAAAACAAAAGCGATCAGTTGCCAAACCTGCGGCAGAAAGTGCTGCAATTAAAGCACTTGGCCCTGGTATTGGACTAACGATAATATTTTCTTCATGAGCCAACTTCACCAAGAAATAACCTGGGTCACTCACCAAGGGCGTACCCGCATCAGAAATCAAGGCAATAGTTTGACCATCCTTTATTTTTTGAATCACTTTTTCTGCAAACTGTCTCTCATTATGCTCATGCAATGCAATACAATGCGTGTTAATATCAAGTTGCCTAAGCAAGTGTCCACTATGACGAGTATCTTCAGCAGCAATGAGATCAACTGTCTTTAGCACATTGATTGCTCTAGGTGATATGTCTTGTAAGTTTCCAATCGGAGTGGCAACAATATATAATTGCCCTGCATTAGCTTGCCTTGTGCATATTGCATCGCTTGATACATTATTACGTGCCATTATCAGCGTATCAGCGCGGTTGTTTGTAATCATCTAATTAACCCAAAAAATAAAGAAATAATGTCTAAATTATACCAATATACCTTATTTATCTTCATCATTTTTTTTATCTCTGCTTGTGTTGACTCTGCAACAGTCAAAAATGAGACCCAAAGTGCCCATTCTCAGCCAAAAATACATATAGTAGATAATACAGTATTATCAGCCATGAGCACTGAGGAAAAAATTGTTTATAGCGAGCAGTTGTTTGAGCAATCTCAAACAGAAAAACCAGCTAATAAAAATAATCTATTAAGTCGTGCACTGGCTATCACCAGTGGCATACTCATCGACTATCATCAGGCCAAATTATTACGCCAGCTAGGTAGCAGTCCTATTTCTGCCAATCAATATGAGCAGGCACAACAATTAACTCATCAACTGCTTTCTCAAATCTCACCATCAGCATTGTCAGAAGAGCAAAAAAGTGAGTATTTACTTACTACATCACTATTAAGCTTAACACAGGCTCAACCCAAGCAAGCACGACAACAACTCAATAGTGAATTTAACTCAATACAGTCAAACACGTGGTCACACTACCATCAATTACGTGCTATGGCTGATTTTCAATTAAAACACTATCAAAATGCAGTCAAAGAATTAATTGTACGCCACGGTTACCTTATTAATGAGACACAAAAACAAAGTAACCAATATTTGATCTGGGCTTATCTAAATTATGTTGATAACAATGCATCCGTACTGTATCCACAAAACGGTAACAATAATAGTGAACAGACTTATGCAGGCTGGTTGGATCTAGCTCGAATTTTACGTGATAAGCAGGATCCAAAAACATTAAATCATGCCATTAATTTCTGGTTACAAAATCACCCTAACCATCAGGCTGATCGTCATTTTATCAATGCAATTATTCAGGCTCGTTCTGATTCTGTTTTGAAAATAAAGCAAATGGCAGTATTACTACCATTACAGGGTAAATTGGCCAAGCCATCAAAGGCAATATTAGAAGGTATTTTAGCTTCACATTATCAATCACCACTAAGTGATAACATTCAGCTACGTATTTATAATACTGATGAACATGCTGATATTTGGCAGACTTACCAAAGTGCTGTGGACAATGGCGCTGATTTTATTATTGGCCCTCTAAGCAAAACCAAACTCGAGGCCTTATCTCAGGCCGATCGCTTAGCCATACCTACTTTAGCATTAAATAGTCTAGAAACAACTCACACACCAACAGCCCCAACAACAAACACATCTGAAGAAACAATACCAAAGGCAAATAATATTGTAAAACCAACAATAAACAATATTTCAAGTAGTGATAAAAAGCCTATTGAAAAAACAGCTATCACTCAAAATAATATCAATAATACGCAAGATAATAACGCTAACGAAGCAAAAACAACACAACTATTATTTACTGAAAATTTATTTCAATTTGGCTTATCACCTGAATCAACCGCTCGAATGGTTGCTGAAAAAGGCCATCAGGATGGTCATCATTATGCCCTTGTTATCGTTCCTGAAACCACATGGGGCAAGCGTATGAGCAAAGCATTCAGCCATCACTGGCGCAAGCTTGGGGGTATCGTTGTCGATACTATGGCTTATCAACCTAAGAGCCACGATTTTTCTGATGCCATTAAGAGCATGCTTAATATTGATCAAAGTCAATCACGCAAAAAAGAAGTCAGTCGCACGATTGGGCGTAAACTTGAATTTACACCAAGAAGACGTCAGGACATTGATATGATTTTTATGGCCGCATTCCCTAAGCAAGCCAAACAAATCCCCTTACAAATCACTTACCATCATGGTGAAACCATCCCCATATACTCTACTTCACATATGGTAGCCAATTATCACAATGCTCGGCAAAATATTGATATGGATGGCGTTAATTTTGCTGATATGCCTTTTTTATTAGATAATACTCAGGAATTCACAAGTCAGCAAAACAGTTATCAACGTAATTTGTATCAACGTCTCTTTGCTATGGGTGTAGACAGCTATCAACTAGCCCCTTATATCCATTATCTTTATAAAAATCCAACAGAGTCTTTTGCCGGTGACACCGGACAGATAAGTATTGATAGCAATGGCCATATTATTCGTTCCCTACCATGGACACACTTTGATCAAGGTATCATCAAATTAAAAAACAGCAGTCAAAATAATGCTTCGCTTTATTAACGATCATAATAAAAAAGGTCAGCAAGCAGAACAGATTGCCTTAGAATATCTAGAGTCACAAGGGCTCATCCGTTTGTATGAAAATTTCTCCTGCAAGCAAGGAGAAATTGATCTTATTATGTTTGATAGGGAATTTATCGTCTTTATTGAAGTCAGATATCGAAAAAAAACACAATATGGTCACCCTTTGGAGACCATCAATTACCAAAAACAACAAAAAATAATTAAGGCAATTCAAGTTTTTCTATTACAATACCCCAAATACAATCATCTGCCCTATCGTATTGATGCCATTGCATTACATTCTCAAGCAGATCATGAAACTATTAACTGGGTTAAAAATGCCATTCAGGGCTAACCAGATAGAGTAACCAAAACAGGAAAGCAAAGCCGATGAGTATCGCTCGGATAGAAACAATTTTTACCAATAGCATCCGCATTAAGCAACAAACATTTGCCAGTATTGCACCACAAATTGTTCTAGCAGGTGAACTTCTCGTTCATTCATTATTAAATGAAGGCAAAATTATGGCCTGTGGTAATGGCGGTTCTGCTGCTGATGCACAACATTTTAGCTCAGAACTGATCAACCGATTTGAAGCTGAACGCCCTGCTTTGCCTGCCATTGCTTTAACAACAGATAGCTCAGCAATTACTTCTATTGCTAACGACTATCAATTTGATGATATTTTTTCTCGTCAAATTCATGCCTTAGGCAGAGCACCTGATGTACTACTTGCCATCAGCACAAGCGGACAATCAAACAGTATTGTACAGGCAATCAAAGCCGCTCATGAACGTGAGGTTCAAGTGATTGCTCTGACAGGTAAAGATGGGGGGCAAGTCGCTAGCACATTAGCCAATAATGATATTGAATTACGAGTACCTGCTGAACAAACAGCCCGAATTCAAGAAACTCACATTACCATTATTCATGCCTTATGTGATTTGATTGATCATCAGCTTTTTGGTGCCTAAACCCAAATAAATAATAATTTACTTCCATCAATATAAATAAAACAGGTAATAAACTATGCGAACATTTCCCCTTGCTGCACTTATTATTATCACATTATATGCCCTCAGTGGCTGTACTGCTGCCGTTGTTGGTGGTGCAGTAGTCGGCACATCTGTCGCCCTTGATAAACGTACCACTGGCGACTATGTCGAAGATCAAAGCATTAAAAGCAAACTATCACATCTCTATTATGAAGATAAAGAACTCAGTAAAACAACTCATATTAATATTACCAGTTATAACCGCTGGGTCTTGATCACCGGTGAAGTCGCCACAGAGCAGCAAAAGCAACAGTTAACAGAGATGATTAATAAGGTCAAAAATGTACGCAACTATTTTAATGAAGTAGCCATTGCTAATGTCAGTTCAATGGGGACTCGTACAAATGACTCCTTTTTAACCAGTAAAATTAAAACGGCTATTTTCACCAAAATGGAAGAGCTTGACGGTGCTCAGGTTAAAGTAGTCACAGAAAATAGTAGCGTATTTTTAATGGGCTTGGTCACACCGGAGCAAGGTAATCAAATCACAGAAATTGCACGTACAACACGAGGTGTCAAACGGGTTATCAAATTATTTGAATATCAAGACCCTAATGATAAGAGGATTTAACTCTGCTGTCACCTGGTTTCCAATCTCAATTAGAGACATTATTTCCTCCTGCTGATCGCTTATTTGAAGCATCCCTTTGCTGGGTCTATGGGTATGATAATAGTCGTATTCATGCACTTCCAGAGGCCGTGCTTTTTGCCCGAAATCATCAACAAGTTGTTGAACTGGTTAGACTATGCCGCCAATATAAAATAACCATTATTAGTCGCGGTGCAGGCACAGGTACAACAGGAGCAACCGTTCCTTCGAATAATAGCATTGTGCTTTCCTTTGAAAGAATGAGCACTATTATTAATATTGACCCCAATAATCGGCTCATTATCGCGCAGGCTGGTGTACGTAATCAAGCCATTCAAATTGCTGCTGGAGAACATGGTTTTTTCTGGGCACCCGATCCAACCAGTAGTGCAGTATGTACTATTGGTGGTAATTTAGCCTACAATTCTGCCGGCCCCAGAGCAGTGAAATATGGTACCACTCGTGACAGCGTATTAGCACTTACTATTGTTACAGGCAAAGGTGATACCCTCCATACCGGTACAAAAACCACCAAGGGCGTTGTTGGTTATGATCTCACTCGCTTGCTTATTGGCTCCGAAGGCACGCTAGGTATTATTACTCAAGCCACATTAAAGCTGACCCCATTACCCGAAGATAAGCGTACCTTACAAATCATCTATGACTCTATTCACAGCGCAGCACAAGCTGTTTCTGACATTATGGCACAAGCTATTACCCCTTGCGCACTAGAGTTTATAGACAAACATGCTATTGAAATGATTCGAGATTACTCAGCAGCAGCATTACCCCAGAATGCAGGGGCAATGCTTATGGTGGAATTAGATGGCGGTAAACTGGCCATCAATGAAGGCATAGAAGCCATTATTAGAGCCGCAAAAAATAAGGGTTGTCTCAATATCAACACAGCTCAATCACAGCAGGAAATTGATGCCCTATGGGAGACCCGTAAAGCACTCTCACCAGCATTGCGAAAAATTGCCCCAAAGAAAATCAATGAGGATGTGGTGGTTCCTGTATCAAGGATCCCCGAATTAATAGAAGGACTGGATCAATTATCAAAAAAATATCATATTCCTATTGTTAATTTTGGCCATGCGGGTAATGGCAATATTCATGTCAATTTACTCACCGATCCAGATGACAAAGCCCTACAAAGCAAGGTAAATAAGTGTTTAGAAGAGGTCTTTGATCTGGTACTTAGACTTGATGGGACACTTTCTGGCGAACATGGTATTGGGCTGGTTAAAAAAGACTTTGTTGCTAAGGAACTTGATCCAATCACTTTGGATTATATGCGGGCAATAAAAAAACAGTTTGATCCAGATAACATTTTGAATCCGGGCAAAACATTGCCAAATGCCAGATAAGGCCAGATTCAAAATAAAGTATGGTTCTTAATATTACTTTACTAATGTTAAGTGGGGTTTTTGAGGGGCTGGCTCTTTCTCTTTACTACGAGTAGGGTCAGGGGAAAAAGGATCATCGTCTGAGTTTTCTTCTGGAAACATCATACCACGGCCATTTTCTTTTGAATAAAGTGCTAAAGCAGCCATAATAGGCACGTACACAAGCATAGGTTTACCACTAAAACGGGCATTAAAACTCACGCCATCATTGCTTAGTTCCAAATCACGAGTCGCTGTTAAGCTGACATTCAAAATAATTTTACCATCTTGAATGTGTTCTGTCGGTACAGTAACCCCTTCAGCTTCAGCATCCACTAATAAATAAGGTGTTTGCTCATTTTCAATAAGCCAATCATAAATACCACGCAATAAATAAGGACGACTAGGAGTCATAAATAATCTGTAACCTTTACCTAAATAAATCAGTTGAACCCGTAACTTTTAATCTGCAACCTAGATTGAGATCAATAAAATAGCATCAGGCCTAGCATAAGTAAATACCCTTAGCCAATACTATTCATTTTCTTATAGCCCATCCCTAAGCTAAGAAATAATTTCCATATCTTCTTCTATTTCTGAAAGGCTTTCCTGAAATGATTCTCTCTCAAACAAGCGCTGTGCATACTGACTAACTGCTGTTGCAGATTCTGGCAGCTCAATACACATCTCGTTTAAACGCCACAAAAGAGGTGCTAAAGCACAATCAACTAAGGTAAAGTCCTCTGACATAAAATAAGGCTTTTGTTCAAAAACAGGAGCAATTGTCGTTAGACTTTCACGTAGTTCTTTACGTTGTTTAACACCTTGTTTTTCTGATTTTCCAATGAGTTTTTCAACCAAGGGATCCCAGTCATTCCTGATGCGGATAAGCAACATTTTAAGTTTAGCTCGGTTGACTGGATCAACTGGCATTAAAGGTGGGTGAGGAAAGCGCTCATCCAAGTATTCCATAATAAGTTGGGCATCATATAACACCAAATCACGATCTACCAAGGTAGGTGCGCTATTGTATGGGTTTAATTCCATTAAATCATTTGGTAAATTATCTGGATCAATATTAACAATTTCATGGTTAATGCCTTTTTCAGCCAAAACCATTCTTACACGATGACTCAAAAGATCATTTTCATCTGAAAATAATGTCATAATGGATCTTCTGTTAGTGAGTTGAGTCATAGCTCCTCCATAGGTAAATCTTAAACGCAAACAGGGGGCATAAAAGCCCCCTTTATATAATTGCTTTCTCTTAGCGCTGATTCATTACTAAATATTGCTAATAGAAAGAATTACTACTTTTTAAATCAAGTTTTTAAACACTCTGTCTTAATGGACATCCTTCCAGTAGTCCTTCTTCATAGCATAAGCCACACCGAAGAAGATAAATAAGAAGATTAAGACATAAATACCTAAGCTCTTACGATAGCTTTGGTTTGGCTCACCGATATAGGCTAGAAAAGCCACCAAATCACGGATCATGGTATCAAACTCTTCTGGAGCCATCGTGCCCTTTTCGACCACTTCAACACCGACAATATGTTTTTCACCTTCGTGCTCTTCATAGATTGCTTTCTTAACACCTTCCTGTTTCCAGAAAATATTAGGCATACCAACATCTTTAAAGATAACATTATTGTGACCCGTTGTACGTGAGCTATCTGCGTAGAAACCAGTCAGATAAGTATATAACCAGTCAACACCTCGTGAACGAGCTACTAAAGAAAGATCAGGTGGTGCCGCACCAAATGACTCTTTCGCGTACTCTGTGGTCATTACAGCCGTCATAGTAGAACCGAATTTCACACCTAAATTATTCAAGTCAGACATAGTCTCAGATTCAGTCATACCCAAATCGGTAGCGACACGATTAAAACGTACATATTTTGCTGAATGGCAACTTAAGCAGTATTCAGAAAACACCTTGGCACCACGTTTTAAAGAGTCCATATCGTCGACATTTACATTAGCAGGAGATGTGGGATAACCACCACTATTGGCCATAACCAGACCCGTATTAATCATTGCTATTGAACATAGCAGAGTAAGGATTATTTTTTTCATTTCATTGTCACCCTTTCTGGAACTGGTTTATTAACTTCCATCTTGGTATAGATAGGCATTAACAAAAAGAAAGCGAAATAGTAAAAAGTACAGATTCGAGCCAATAATGTACGTCCTTCAGTAGGTGCTAAAGTACCTAAAACACCCAAAATAATGAACGCAACAACGAACAGACCCACAAGAATTTTGTACCAACTTGCACGATAACGTATGGATTTAACAGGATTACGATCCAACCATGGCAAGAAGAATAGCACCACAATCGCTGCCCCCATTGCAATCACACCAGGGAATGCTGACCCTGCAATACTTGGTACAGCACGTAAGACCGAATAAAAGGGAGTGAAATACCAAACAGGAGCAATATGCTCAGGTGTTTTCAAAGGATTAGCAGGCTCAAAGTTTGCGTGTTCTAAGAAATAGCCAAACATTTCTGGCGCAAAGAAAACCACACTAGCAAAGAGCATTAAGAAAACAATCACACCAACAATATCCTTAACTGAATAATAAGGGTGGAATGCAATACCATCTAGAGGAATACCATTTTCATCTTTATTTTTCTTAATCTCAACACCATCAGGATTATTTGAACCCACCTCATGCAAAGCAACGATATGAGCAAAAATCAAACCAATAAGAATCAAAGGAATGGCAACAATATGTAGGGAGAAGAAACGGTTTAGAGTTGCATCACCAATAACAAAATCACCACGTACCCAGATACCTAAATCTTCACCAACAAAGGGAATGGCACTGACTAAGTTAATAATTACCTGAGCACCCCAGAAAGACATTTGCCCCCAAGGTAGCAGATAACCCATAAAACCTTCAGCCATTAGTGCTAAGAAAATTAACACACCAAATATCCAGATCAATTCACGAGGTTTTTTATATGACCCATAAATCAAAGCACGGAACATGTGTAAATAAACGACAATAAAGAACGCCGATGCACCGGTAGAATGAAAATAACGTATTAACCAACCCCATTCGACATCACGCATAATACCCATTTCAACAGATTGAAAAGCTAATGCTGTGTCGGGTTTATAGAACATTGCAAGAAAGACACCTGAAAGAATTTGTATGACTAAAACCATAAAGGCCAATGAGCCAAAGAAATACCAAAAATTAAAATTCTTGGGCGCATAGTATTTTGAAAGATGCTTTTCCCATGTTTTTGTTGCAGGGTAACGGGCGTCGATCCAACCCATCAAACCATTCGTTTTTTGTTCCATTATGCCTTACCCCCATCTTGACCAATCAGGATTACCGTATCACTCTTAAACATATAGGGAGGAATTGGTAAGTTTTTAGGCGCTGGCATGGACTGTCGAACACGACCTGAAAGATCATAAATTGAACCATGACATGGACAGAAAAAGCCACCCTTCCAATCACCACCTAGTGAACCTGCAAACGGATTATTGAGATCAGGTACATATTTAGGCGCACAACCTAAGTGAGTACATACACCTTCCATCACACAAACTGCTTTATGCTCATCATAAGAGCGGGCGTTATTTTTGCAATATTCCGGTTGTTTTGAACCATCTGAAGCTGCATCTGCAAGCAGATCAAGATCAGAGTCTAATACTTTTAGATTCTCAGCAGTTCTCTTTAATATGTAAACTGGCTTACCACGCCACTCTACCGTGATCATTTGCCCTTCTTCAAGTTTGCTAATATCAGCAATCACAGGAGCGCCCGCAGCCAATGCTTTGGCACTCGGTTTCCATGACTTGATGAAAGGTACAGCGACAAAACCAGCACCAACAGCACCAACCACGGATGTGGCGGCAACTAGAAGGCGACGTTTGCTATTATTTACAGCATCTGCACTCATTTACTTACTCCCAAATATAAGACGTTAACCCGCCCCAAAAATGACACCATAAACAAAATAGTTTCAAACATTCTTTAACATACAAAAATGGATTAGAAACACCTTGTTCTGAGCCTTTTTTTCGACTATGCCAATCAAGACACAATTGACTTGAAGTGTGTTACGGTTCTTAATTCGATAACGAAAAAATTTGCCACATTTTCTTTGAAGAAGTGGATAATATCAAGAACTATTTAATGATTTACTAATTCGGCTGACATTTGTCACGAACAGGTTGATAAAATTCATAAAATTATGGTAGTTGTAAAATAAATCACCTTTCTATTTTTAAGCTATTTTGGTTACCTAAAAAAGCGCTAGTTGAGTATCTAAATAGGGTTAATAATATCAATAAATTGGTGCTTAATGGCAAACTCTTGCGCTAAATAATCCCCTAAAGCTCGAACGCCATAGCGCTCAGTCGCATGATGCCCAGCAGCAAAGTAATGAACATTGTTTTCCTTGGCAATATGCCAGATATTTTCTGATATTTCGCCACTGACAAAAGCATCTGCACCCAGCTCTATTGCCTGTTCAATATAACTCTGTGCTGCCCCTGTGCATAAAGCAACACGCTGAATCGGTCTATCTACCGCGACATGCAATGGCTCACGAGATAAGGTTTTTGTAAGCCTCTGTTTAAATTCAATACCACTTTGGGCTGCAACTGAACCAAGAATGGCAATTTCATTGGTAGCAAAATAGTCTATTTCACTCAAGCCTAATTGTTCTGCTAATAAGACATTATTACCTAGTGTTTTATGTGCATCCAAGGGCAAATGATAGGCAATCAGATTAATATTATTTGCTAATAATGCTTGAATGCGCTGCTTTTTTATACCTGATATAACTGGATTTTCACCCTTCCAGAAAAAACCATGATGCACTAATAAAGCATCGGCATGCTGCTCAATAGCAGCATCAATTAATGCTTGATTGGCACTCACACCGGAAACAAGATGAGTAATCGAACGATTACCTTCAACCTGTAAACCATTAGGACAATAGTCCTTGAATTGAGTCACATTAAGAAGTTCATCACAATGCCTAACAAGATGACTACAACTGATCATTTTACCCCCTATTTTAGCTCAATTATCTATTGTTACGATAAAAGCCTGATACCTTTATCATTTTTTTGTGTAAAATAGCAAAATGATAGCAAAAAAACAGCATTCCCAACTATTTTTTTTACTCTTTTGCGCCCTCAGTGGCTTTCTATTGGCATTGGGGATCAATTTTTTACTGAATCACACGGTAAATAAACGCACAACGGATACCAAACAAACACTCTTTAGCCCAGCACCCCCCAGCAAAAAAACAGACGTAACACAAAATAATAAGCCCTTATCTTATCAATTTGTTACTAGCTATGCCCCAGCAATTAATAAAGCATCCCCCGCCGTGGTTAATATTTTTACTCGAAAACGAGTAAAACAACATAAGCGATTCAGCAATAATAAGGCACTACAAGCTTTATTAGAACAACGTAATTTAACACCTAAATACAAAGAAGAACACAACTTAGGTTCAGGAGTTATTGTTTCTTCTCAAGGGCATATACTCACCAATAATCATGTTATTTCTGGTGCTCAGGACATACAAATATTATTAAAAGACGGGCGTTATCTACAGGCTGTCATTGTTGGCCGAGATCTGGAAACGGATTTAGCTTTATTAAAAGTCAATGCCAAACAACTACCGATCATTCATTTTGGTGACTCATCAAAGCTTCAAACAGGCGATATTGTCTTAGCTATCGGCAATCCATTTGGCTTAGGCCATACCGTCACATCAGGCATTATTAGTGCCCTAAATCGCTCCCAATTTCGTGCCAATAGTTTTGATAATTTTATTCAAACCGATGCCGCCATTAACCCCGGAAATTCCGGTGGTGCTTTGGTTAATATTCAAGGAGAAATGATCGGTTTAAACACCATAAATATCAGCAATAGTGGTGGCTCACAGGGTATTGGTTTTGCTATTCCATCATCTTTAGTCAGAGAAGTTATGTATCAATTAATTACTTATGGTGAAGTACATCGTGGCTGGATTGGTATTGAAGCAAAAGAACTCACAACCATGCTAGCACAACAACTTCATAGCGAAAGGCAATATGGTTTATTAATTATGGGGGTTCTACAACATGGTCCTGCGCAAAAGGCAGGTATCCAAGCGGGTGATATTATTACCCATATCAATCATGTCAAAATTACTTCGGTTAAAAAAGCCCTCAATGTTATCACTCAGCTTCGCCCTGGTGACATCGCCATACTAACCGGTATGAGACATAATCAGTCATTACAATTTAAAGTCATTGCCGAAGAACGTCCACAAATGTCGGATTCTTGATTTTTCGCAAGAGCTATTCTAATAATCAAGCTTTATCTGAATAATAAAACAAACTATTGATACAAACGTTTCTCATACAAATAGTTCATCGTTAAAATAAAGGCCAGAGTCTTTTGCTCTAATTCTCTATCATGTTCGATAGGTATCATTTTTTGATCATTATAAGTAAAGGTTAGTAC
>Ga0256831_1001265_pt1 | contig 13405 bp, 10 predicted proteins | sample 132544metaG_FD_189087 | JGI IMG/M metagenome (GOLD analysis project Ga0256831, IMG submission 189087) | Hydrothermal vent microbial communities from Lau Basin, Pacific Ocean - 132-544 | ecosystem: Environmental > Aquatic > Marine > Hydrothermal vents | place: Pacific Ocean: Lau Basin | collected...
GGTAAGGGTGTGCCACGTAATGAGTGTTAAAGAGTCGAAATTGAAGATATCCAATAGGAGGATTATCCGTTCGCACTCGTCTCTCTTCTGCAACCACATCACGCTCTACTTGAAACTCTTCATCTTTTAAATTTAGATTCTCCATGAGTTCAGCAAAAAGCTCCACAGAGGTCTCTAAATTTTTAGAAGATGATTTAATATAATAGTGTGTATAGTCAAAACTGGTCGATGCGTTATTAACACCCCCTTTTGATTTTACTATCTTATCAAACTCTCCTGCTTCAAGGTTTTTGGTAGATTTGAAATTTAGATGCTCTAACATATGTGCAATACCACTCTTTCCCATCACCTCATTTCGGCTTCCTACTTTATAAAAGATATCCGTGGTAATAACATTCGAGCCATTTTTCATCGGTATTACGACAATTTCTAAACCATTGTCCAGTTTTTTAGTGTGGTGTTGGGGTAACGAGTTTGCCATTAAAAGTCCTGCTGTTGTTATCATTATTAATACTATTTTTTTTATCATATTAAGACTCATACATCTCAATAAACGACTCATAATCACCCTCATAATCAATAATAGAACCATCACTATTAATTTTAATAATACGATTGGCAAAGGCATCAATTAACTCTCTATCATGAGAGACACAGATGACCCCACCTTTGTAGTTGTGTAACGCTTCACCCAAAGCGATAATCGCTTCTAGGTCTAAGTGGTTATTGGGTTCATCAAGAACTAAAAAGTTCGCACTGTCCATCATCATTTTAGAGAGCATAACTCGATGCTTCTCTCCTCCTGAACACGCCCCAACCTCTTTGCTCTGCTCCTCACCTGAAAAGAGCATACGCCCTAGACATTTTCGAATCTCATCAATATGCCATTTTGGGTCATGACCTTGAATCCACTCATAGAGCTTTTCAGAACCCACTACCAAATCGGTAGTATTTTGAGGAAAATAGGTGGTCGTTACAGTCTGACCCCAATTAAAAGAGCCATTATCTGCTTTAATTTTCTCCATAACAATCCCTAAAAGGGTTGATTTTCCAACCCCATTTCCACCAATAATAGCGATTTTATCTGTCCCCTCCACTTTAAAAGAGATATCGGTAAAGACCTCCAAAGAGTCATAAGATTTTCCAAGATTTTTAACCTCCAAAATCTCATTTCCCAAATCTCTATGGGGTTTAAACATAATAGAGGGGTCACGACGTGAAGAGAGTTGAATCTCGGACACATCCAGTTTATCAAGCTGTTTTTGACGAGAAGTTGCCTGTTTTGCTTTGGAGGCATTGGCAGAGAAACGAGCAATAAACTTCTCTAGCTCCTCTTTCTCTTTTGAGGCTTTGGCATGGTCTACCTGTGCTTGTTTGGCAATAAGATTGGCAGCGATATACCAATCATCATAGTTCCCTGTAAACTCACGAATATTGGCAAAATCAAGGTCTAAAATATGCGTAACTACGTTATTTAAAAAGTGTCTATCGTGAGAGATAACCACCATTACACCCTCGTGACGCTTCAATTCACGCTCTAACCATGCGATGGTCTCAATGTCCAATGAGTTAGTAGGCTCATCAAGTAGAAGAATATCTGGTTTTAAAAAGAGAACCTGTGCCAGAAGAATCTTTACCTTGTCACCACCTGTCAGCGAAGACATAAGATTACCATGTGTATCAGATGGGAATCCAAGTGCTTCAAGAAGTTTTTCTATCTTAACATCAGACTCATAGGTGGGGTCTTCATCGGCACATATCATCTCTAACTCTCCAAGACGGTCATTGACTTTCTCATCTTCAAAGTCACCCGTCATATAGAGTTCCTCTTTCTCTTTTTGGGCATCAAATAACTTTTTGTTTCCATAGAGTACGGCATCACTCAACGTAAAATCTTCAAATGCATAATGGTTTTGACTCAAAACACCCATCTTTAAACTCGGTTGAATCTGAACCACACCATCTGTTGGCTCTAACTCACCTGCTAAAATCTTTAAAAATGTAGACTTTCCTGCCCCATTTGCCCCAATAAGACCATAACGTTTTCCACCATCTAATGTGATGCTAATTTTATCAAAAAGTACTCTTTTTCCATATCTCTGTACGATATTTACTGTGCTTAACATTTGCTCTTTACCTGCTTACTAAAATAATTTCGGCATTTTAACATAAGGTTGCTAAGTAATGGTACAGTTATCTTCTTAGTTCTTAATAAAAATTATATTTTAACATTTTTAATTAAAATAAATTATAATTTAACACAACTTTTATCTTTTTAATGTTAAAATTCGTTATAAACAACTGACCTTAAGGGGGTATTAATAGTATGATTATAGATAAAATTATTGTATCACAAGAGAGTTATTGTAGTAAAAATAGCTATGATATCATCTACTCAAACAAAAAGTATATAGAGAGGCTCTTTTCCCAAGGAGTCACTCCTGATAATATCTCTGAATCGGCACTAAAAAGCTACTATGTTCATCTCTATTTTGTTCAAGTAACAAATGGAGGATTTTCTAAGCTCGATGAGAAAATTGGGACAAAAATCACCATACTTCACTATATACAGGATGGATTAGAGTCCATTAGAGCCACTAAAAATATCAATCTATTTGAGCAATACCTTGATGCAAAAGAGAAACAAGAGACCCAAAACTATAAAATATTTGATAAGCTCTTTACCTATATTAATAATCAAGAGGATGTACTACAACTCAATGCTAATTGGCTCAAAGATAACAAAAAATTGGCAATTACCAAAAAACACCATCTTACCAACAGTTATAGGAATAATTTAGAAATTTTTCAAGAGAATCAAAAAAAATTTAATGTCAAGATACTAAAAAAGCTCTGTAAAATAGCCAATGAGGAGTATCTTCGTATCACCTCATACGACCAAAATAATCTCTATATGAACTCTTGTCACTTCAAAACCCTACACTCCTATTTTTATATGATAAAAGAGGAGGAGAGATACGTTATGTATAACAGTTTTACAAAGAAAGAGGTATCAAGTGTTTTAATAAAGGAAGAGGATGCAGAGAAAAAAAGATTTTTCTCCACTTTATGGCATAAATTTATGGCTTAGGATAATAGGGTAAAAGTTATCCCTCAATATAGTTTTTAAGCTTACGCCCTACTCTTGGATGCTTTAGCTTTTTAATCGCAGAGGACTCTATCTGTCGCACACGCTCACGAGTTACAGACAACTCTTTTCCAATCTCTTCAAGCGTTCGGTCACTCTCATCATTAAGAAGACCAAAACGCATTCTAATAACTGCTTTTTCTCGCTCGTTGAGTTGGTCAAGTACCTCATCAATTTGGTTATTTAAATCATCTCGAAGAACTGCGTCTGATGGACTCATGGTGGTTTTATCCTCGATAAAGTCACCAAATCTTCCATCATCCTCATCCCCCACAGGAGTCTCTAGGCTTACAGGCTCTTTGGTAATTTTAATAACATTTTTTACTTTATCGACAGTTAGACCAACCTCTCTTGCGATGGTATCCAAATCAGGCTCTTTTCCTGTCTCTTGAAGATTTTTACGAATAATTTTATTAATTCGGTTAATCGTCTCAATCATATGGATAGGAATTCTAATGGTACGTGCTTGGTCGGCAATCGCACGAGAGATAGCTTGGCGTATCCACCAAGTAGCATAGGTAGAGAACTTATACCCCTTTTGATACTCAAACTTATCAACAGCTTTCATCAAACCGATATTTCCCTCTTGAATAAGGTCAAGAAATGGCAGACCACGATTGGTATAACGCTTCGCAATAGAGACTACCAATCTAAGGTTAGATTTTGCCATTCGAGTTTTTGCTTTTTCACTCTTCTTTTTACCACGGCGTATCTGATTTAAAATCTGAGCCAACTTTTCAGGGTCAAGGTCAAAACTGTCTTTACTCGCCTCTCTGGTCTCATAGAGTTTTTTAATCTCCACATAGGTACTAACCATGGTGGTTTCAGGTACAGAATCAGTAATGTCCTCTTTGTCCATCTCCAAGATATTACCCAAGATTTTTTGGTGATTATCTTTTAAAGAATCGTTAAAAAGTGGAAGTTTATACTCCAATCTTTTTAACTCTTTATCAAACCCATCATCACTTCTTAGTGCTGTCTCCATCGCTTTAACCAACTCATTAATAAGCTTTGAAGTGGGTCCTAAATCTACCAATGCAAGTTTAAGTAGCTCCTTTTTAAAGGCTACTTTCATATGCTCATGCAGAATTTTCTCTTTGCTACTCTCTGAAGAGTTAAGCAGTATATCCAACTCATCTTGAGCTTTTAACCAATCTTTTTTTGATTTTTCAAGAGCTTTAAAACTGTCAACAACCTGTTTAACACGCTTATCAACAACTTTTTTAGGAGATTTAGCTACTACCTTTTCACCGTTCTTCTCAACATCTTCAGACTTATCATCTTTTGTGTCATCTTCGGTCTCTTTTTCATCTTCAAAACTTTTAAAAAGCTCTTTTACTCTTCGCTCACGATTCAGAAGTGGCTCTTTATAGTTCAAAATATACTCAATAAGATAGGGAACAGAACAGATAGCATCCAAAATAATATCCTCTCCCCCCTCAATCTCTCGACTTAAAAAAATCTCCTCCTCTTTGGTTAGAAGTGGTATTTTTCCCATCTCACGAAGGTACATACGGACAGGGCTATCAGAGCGACTCCACTCCAAAAGCTCTTTCTCTTTGAGGTAGTCAAACTCCTCTCCATCCCCTTGAGCACCTAGTCTCTGTATCGCTTCAATTCTTTTTTTCTCTAATTCAAAAAGGTGCTTTGAGTATTCAGAGGAGGTTAAGAGAGCGATTTTATGTTTTTCTGATAGTTTTAAGATTTTTCTTGTCTGTACAAGTGTTGGTTGCTTTTCAAACTCTTTTGCAAGATTTTCATAGGTAACAACATCACCTTTTTTACATGATGTAAAAATTTCTTCTAAGTTTTTATTGATATCTTTGGTAGCCAAAAGGACGACTCCTTGTTAAGTTATGTTGTTGGGTGATTTCTAAGGGTGGATTATACCGAAATATCTATTTTATTTAGATTAATCTTTATAAAAATAGATATTTTTTGAGAGATTATGTAGAGATTATGTAATGGTTAGCTCTTCTTCATTTTTAAGTAGCAGAAGCAACTCATTGGGTTGACGCAGTTTTAATGTTTTTTCATGTTCAAAATTCAGATAAAGTCCACGTAATGCTCGATTAATCATCTCATGGGCAATAAGAATAACTATCTTCTCATCTTTGACTTCCTCTAACCACAGTTTAAGACGCTGTGTGACTATCTCATAGGACTCTCCATTCTCTATCTGATAATTCCATTTATCTGCCTCTCTTGCATTAAACTCTGTTGCATATTTGGTTTGACAAAAGGATTTTAATTGCCCCTCAAAAATCCCATAATCAAACTCCTCTATACGTTTATCAAAAATAATCTTATCTCTATCTATATTAAGCTCATCACAGATAATAAAAGCCGTATCTCTTGCTCGACCCAAAGGGGAGGCGTAAATCTTAACCTCATCAAAATTGACAATATTATTAGCCAGTTTTATCGCATTGGCTTTGGCTTGTGATTCTCCCTTTAATGTTAATCGAGAGTTTTTTTTTCCTTGATAACGTCCCTCTAAATTCCATACCGTCTCTCCATGTCGTATCAAATATATTATGGGGTAACTCATCTATCTCTCTTTGTAAAGTGACCCATAGCATACCACATCGCACCAATAATAGAAAAAAGAACCAAAAATGGTACCCAAGGATAGGTTTTAAAATACTCAAATAGAGCCTTGATGGTCTCCCCTGCATAGAATGCACTAAGCATAATTACCGTGACAAAAAAAGGTGAAGCAAAAAGATTATAAAATCCAAACTTTTTAAAATCATAACGAGAGAGTGCCATCGAGATAGGAATCAAGGTCTTAATTCCGTAGAGAAACTTCTGTATAAAAATAGCCAACACCCCATATTTTCGCAAAATAAGTGTGGAGAGTGCAATTTTTCGTTTATGCTTTTCAAAGTAAGGCTTAATATCCTCTTTGTGATATCTCCCCAAATAGAAGAGAAACATATCTCCCATATAGTTAAAAAATGAGGCGATGCCCAAAGAGATAAGGAGGTTCATCTCACCCATATAGGAAAGCACTCCTGCGGCTGCTACCACCACCAAAGAGCCACCAAATGAGAAAAATGCCAGAGCCACATAGCCCCAAGTGCTTAAGTTTGTTAATGTATCTTCCAAAAATTTCCTTTTTTAATTCAATAATTTTAAAGGATTATAGTATTATTTCTTTAAAAATTAGGCTTTTTATTATGATTGAAACCCTACTCTCTATTACCTTTGTCTATGTTTTTATCCTTTTGGGATATATCGCTAAACGCATCTTTAAAGAGGAGATGGATAGCAGAACACTCACCATTTTCTCTGTCTACTTCCTACAAGCCTTTGTCACAGTATGGGGATTTTCTACTGCCAAACTCTCCACCGAGCATCTTTTTGTACCACTTTACTATATTGGGATTATATTTGCTATCTTTTTACCCATGCTTTTGGTGGCTAAAAAGCTGTTTCACGACCCAAAAGAGAGAGCAATTTTCTCCATAGCAGGGTTTGTAGGCAATACAGGAAATATTGGTATCCCTCTGGGTATTGCTCTATTTGGAATGGACTCTGTCATCTATACCACCCTTATCAATATTGCCAATGTTTTTGTGGTCTATATCTTGGGGGTCTATATCTACTCACGAGGCTCTTTTTCGATTAAAAAATCTCTTTTAAATATTATTAAAATTCCGATTATCCCTGCGTCTATTATTGCCATTCTATTAAACATAAATGAGATAGCCATCCATCCCAAAATTCAAGAGTTTTTCAAAATGGGTGCTTATGCAGGGATTGTATTACAACTCTTTTTACTAGGAACATTTCTATATGGTACAAAATTAACCCATATCAAAAAATCCCTCTTTATTGGAGTAATGTCTCAAAAATTTATCATTATCCCTATGGCAACGGTGTTTATCCTAAGCTTTAGCCACTTCTCTTTATATGTTCAAGGTATTATCTTTATGGAGATGACAGTACCCCTTGCCATTGCCAATATTAACCTCTCTTCACTCTATGATTGTCTGCCACAAAATGTAACATCACTGATACTGTTAAGTACTGTTTTTTTTATACCAATAATGTTTGTGATAACCGATATAGTGAGTAAATTCTATCTATAATCACAATTTTTTACCCTATTTTTATTTTCATATTTGTTCTAAAATGATATAATTCGCAACTCACTCACAATTTAAAGTACAAACATGAACTATTTAAAAGATTTAGAACAGATTATTAATATAAACTCGTTTACCAAAAACCAAAATGGCGTTAATATGGTCTCCAAACAGATGAGCATATGGCTAGAAGAGCTAGGATTTGAGAACCACTGTTATCAGCGTTCTCATATCGGCAATCATCACCTCTATACCTCTCCTAAAACAGAGGGTATAAAAATTTTACTTTTAGGTCACAATGACACCGTATTTCCCGAAGGAAAATTTGAAAACTATTCGGAGGACAATGAGTGGGTTTACGGTCCTGGGGTTTGTGATATGAAGGGTGGAAATATAGTAGCACTTCAAGCACTTCGTAATATCTACGCCACAAATAGCAAAATAGAGAATATAGATTTTTTATTGGTATCTGATGAGGAGACAGGAAGTGACGATAGTAAACTTCTCTCCTCCTCTCTTGCCAAAGATTATGACGTATGTTTTGTTTTTGAAGCAGCAGGAGAGAACCTAGAGGTGGTTACAGGGCGTAAAGGGGTTGGTACATTTACCATTGATATCGAGGGAAAAGCTTCTCATGCAGGAGTTCGATACACAGCAGGTATCAATGCCAATCTTGAAGCAGCTCATAAGCTTATAGAACTCACAAAGCTCACCAATTTGGAGATAGGAACAACGGTTAATGTTGGTAAAGTAGAGGGGGGAATTGGTGCGAATACCATCTCCCCTTCTGCCAAGCTTCTTTTGGAACTTCGTTACACACAAAACTCTGAAAGAGACAGGCTTTTAAAAGCACTAGAGGAGATTACCAATACCTCTTATGTAGAAGAGACAAAAGCCACCCTTTCAGGGCTTATTCAGCGTGATGTAATGGAAGCAAATGAGGCACAATCTGAACTAATCAGAAAAATAGAAGCATTATCAAATACAAAAATTTTAACAGAACAGCGTGGTGGTGTGAGTGATGCCAATATCATCGCTTCAAAAGGAGTTACAACACTTGATGGGTTTGGCCCTTTTGGAGATGGTGACCACACTGTAAAAGAGAGAGCCTTAAAAAGCTCTTTTATTCAACGAATAAACTTAATGACAACAATTTTAGAGCATCATCAAACATTAAAGAAATTTTAACTTACAAGGAGAGAAGAGAATGTCAAACAAGCGGACAATAGGAATGTGGCTCTATAAAAATGGTGGAGGATATGCTATTGGAGAGAAAATTATTTCAAAACTACAAGAGCGTAATATTGAGACTATTGATGATATAGATCTCCGTAAAGCAATAGCCCAAAATAAAAATATCATACACAATGATATAAAACTAAACAAACTTGACCTCTTCTTCTCCTACAACGCAGGGGAGCAGACTGTCTATCAAACCTATCTCTATCAAGCACTTGACCGTATGATTCCAATGATTAACACATACGACTCTTTTCAACTAACAGAGGACAAATTTCAGACCTCATTTGTATTGAGAAATGCAGGAGTCAATACTGCTGATTATAAACTTTTTCACCGTGATGATGCCTATCATGGTCTTAAAAAAGTGCTTAAAAAATGGGGAGGAATGATTTACAAACCAATCAATGGTTGGGGAGGTTCAGGACTGACCAAAATAGAAGATAAAGAGAGCCTACAAGCATTAGTACCTACACTCAACCAAAGCAATACACGTGAAGTTTTTGTTGAAAGATTTATCACTTACGATAATACCGATTTTAGAGTAGATGTTGTCGATGGTCACTTTGTAGGGTGTTATGGGCGTAAGGCAGGTGGTAACGACTGGAGAACCAATGTCACCTCAGGTGGTTCAGTATTTATGCGTGAGCCTAATGATGAAGTAGTAGATATTGCCCTCAAAGCTGCTGCTGCGTGTGGTACTGATATTGCAGGGGTAGATATTATTTTTGACCAAGAAAAAGAGAGATATGTGGTACTAGAAGTCAATGGAATTCCTGCTTTTGCCACACCAGCTCAAGAGAAGATGGGACTTGATTTTAATGATAAAAAAATAGACCTCATTGTAGATATGATAGACCGAAAAACAAAAAATAATTAACAACAAAATAATTAATTAAAAACAAAATAACTAAGGAAGATATTATGGGATTAAAAAACGAAGAACTACCAACACTTGGATTTTTATACATGGATTATGTATTAAGATTTTTTGACTACTCAAACTTTAAGGGATGGCCAAATAAGATTGAAGAGGTGACCTACCACTGGGGAAATGACAAAGATAGATTTATCGCTGAAGTTAAAAGAAAAAAGATTGATGTACTTATTGGAAATATTCCTGCAACTGCCTATGAAACTTTTAGAGAGATAGCAAGAGCGTTACCAAATGTAAGATTTGTACCATCTTTGGATACACAGTTTTCAAACAAATCAAAAGAGAATGTAACCCGTTTTGCATGGAAATATAATTTGCCAATTCCAAAAACATATATCTATTACCACAGAGATAATGCAGATAAGTTTCTCAAAAAAACAAAGTATCCAAAAATTGTCAAAAAATCTTATGGACCATCTAACTATGGTGGATATTTTGTACATAAAGTTGATTCATATAAAGAGGCAAAAGAGCTGTATGCTTCAAAAAAATATCACCCAATGTATTTCCAAGATTTTATCCCAATGGAGGCTGATATCCGTGTAATGCTTATTGGTCATAAACCTGTCTGTGCCTTCTGGAGACGTGCACCTAAAGGGGAGTGGTTAACCAACACCAGCCAAGGTGGAGAGATGGACTATATGGATGTACCTAAAAATGTTCTTGAACTCGCCGTACGTACTTCTAAAGCTGCCAAAGCTGAATACTGGGCGTGTGATGTTGCTTATGGTAAAGATGGAAAAGTAAGAATTTTAGAGTGTGCAACTGCATTTGCTGCGTTCCCATACATTAGAGATTGGATTGGTCAGTACATTATGTGGAATCTAAGTGAAGGAAGATTTAGAAAACCACATATGCCAATGTTCAACTGGGAAGAGCTTGGTAAAATCTCTCCGAATTTACTTCGAACAATGAGACATATCACTTTTGGTAAATACTCAGCCTCTTATGATGGTTCGTACTTTGGTAATAAGAAAAAATCATACGGCGAGGGAACAGTCTATCTGCATGAGCTTGATGAGAGCTATCCTGTGCTTGGCGTAGCAGAGAGAACCTCTGAGGAGTGGCCAAGTGAGAAATGGAACTACCAAGATAGATTTAAACTCAAAAGCATTAAATCAATGAAAGTTCCTGCACTCAAAGAGGAGGAAGCACCTGAAGTTTCAGGAGACGAATCAGCTACTGCTGAGGCAGATGAAGAGCTAAATACTGCATCATCAAACTAAGCTTTTAACCTCTTTTGAGGTTAATTTTTGTTAAAATTCTTCTGAAATTATCATTAGGGGATTATTAACGTGAAACAACAATATCGTTCATACCAAGAGAGCTGTGACTTTCTTATAGAGTGTACCAAAAAATATCCAGACATTATCTCTGTTAGCACCATCGGAAAAAGTTGGGAAGACAGAGATATACTTTTAGCAACCATCTCTTTAAATGTAGCGTTTGCTAATATCAAACCTGCTCTACTTTTTACAGGAACTGTTCATGCTCGTGAGTGGATTGGTAATGAATTGGGCATTGAGTTTATTGACTATATTTTAAAGAACTACAAAAACAATCCTCAAATTTTGACAACCTTAACACATAATACATTATATTTAGTTCCCTGTCTAAATCCTGATGGATTTGAGTACAGTAGACAACACTTCTCATTTTGGAGAAAGAACCGAAGGGATAATGGAGATGGAACATTTGGGGTTGACCTTAATCGTAACTTCTCCATAGGCTATCGAAAATCAACACAGACCAACTCAAATGTCTATGGTGGTCCTGAGCCTTTTTCAGAACCTGAAACCCGAGCGATTAAAGAGTTTGTGGATACCCATACCAATATCACTATTGCTTTAGATTATCACTCACAAGGAAATGTATTTTTCCCTGCCCACAAATTTAACCATGAGATGGAGCTAGAGGGAACTGACCTCAACTCTCTGTGTGCTAACATGAATTATCATATTCATAAAGTAACAGGACGAAAATATGGAATAAACAGAGGAAAACCACCCACAAAACTTATCTCAGGTTCAGGAAGAGAGTACTACTACTCAAAAGGTATCCTGCCTGTGGTCGTGGAGGTAGGGACACGAAATATTCCAGATTATATGCAAAATATGTCAGAATCCATCAATGAGAATATCCCTGCACTACTCTATGCCCTAAGCGAAGCGAAAAACTACAGTCACAATGCACCCAAAAGAGTAGAGAATTTTCATATCAAATCCTTCTCCTCTGATGAGTGTCACCTTGCATGGGAGTATGAAGACAACCGAGATATCTATTTTGAAATCTATAGAAACTTAAATAATAAAATGGCGTGTAACGACTCCTCTCTAATCGGTATCACCTGTAACAATGAGTTCAAAGATGAAAATCTAAAAAGTGGGACACGGTATCTATACTACATCCGAGCCATTGATAAACTATCTCATACAAAATCCCCTTATGCACCAAAAGTAAAACTAAAAACACTGCTTGAGGACAATGAGTTTTCCAAAACCATCTTTCCAAATAAATCTAAAATAGGCTATGTAGCTGAGAAAACACTCGAAGCCAACATTGGTCACTTTGGGAGAAACTCTCTAAAAGTTGGTGTCAGCAGTGGTAGAGGAATCTCTTATGGTGTCATGGAGTTTGACTTAACTGGAATTCCAGAAAATGCAATTATCTTAGATGCTAAAATCTCTCTATATCCACTCAACAGAGTCTCTGCCAAAATAGAAAAGTATGGAGAGTGGTCGCTCTCTATTATCAATCAAAAAACCATTGCTGATATCCAAGACTACCATCAAGTCCATGAGGCAAAACACGTAAAAACAGTTGGTAAAAGTGTCCCCTCAGAGCAGTTAACTCAAGGGATTTGGAGCCATTGGGACTTCAATGAGTTTGAGAGAAAAAAACTCCAAAAGGAGATTTCAAAAGGAAAAGTGATTTTCAAACTTGAAGGTCCAAAAGAGCTTCCTATTGGAAGAGATTCTCAAATAATGGTATTTGACTTGGGTTATGGCAATCAGGGTGGAGGACTTCACTACCGTCCCTCTATTGATATTAAATACACCATCCCACCTGAACAAATCGCCATTGAACTCTCCAATGCCATCACCATCTCCGAAGACAGAGTAATCTCCAATAAACTCGCTTGTGGATTTGATAAAAACAGAAACAAAGTCTACGCCTATATGTCTTTTGACCTCTCAGCACTCCCTGACAATAAAGAGACCGTCATCACCGAAGCGTGGATTGAGATTCACAACGCCTCAACCGTAAAAAAAGAGATTGACATTCGCTATGATGTGGAGTTTGTTGATTTTGATGAACTCTCCTATACTGATATCAAAGACAGAGAACGCATCGAATACATCGGCTACGAAGTAAGCTCTCATGAGCTAGGACGCAAAAAATGTCATAATTTCGCCTTTGACCACTACTCAAAACTTGCCCTCGAAGAGATGCATGAGCAGGACAAAGAGGCAAAGTTTATTATCCGTCCCACCTCAGTTTTAAGCCGTGAACACCTTATCAACTGGGCCCATGAGGGAGAAAATTCAGCCAAACTGGTCATCAACTACATCGTAAAAAGAAAACATCCACTACCAAATCCAGAAAATCTCAAAGCCTATCTGGACAAAGGAACTGTAAAAATTAGTTGGGACAGAATCAAAGATGATGCCTGTGTAGGCTACTATGTTGTTAGAAACCGATGGCACAAACCTAAAAACCCATTTGATGGCGTAAAACTCTACGCAGGAACAGACAATTTCACCTATGATACCTTTGGTTCAGCCAAGCTTAGTAAGTTCTATACGGTATTTTCATATGATAATGTGCCTAACTATAGCGATGGGGCAGTGATTGAGTATAAAAGCCAAAGCTAAAGTATTTTTCTGATAAACTTTTACACTAAAAAAAATTAAAACAGACAAGGAGAAGTCATGATAGATAATAATAATACCACAAGAGCCATCATACTTCTCCTGCTCTCTCTTC
>Ga0256831_1001266_pt1 | contig 13400 bp, 12 predicted proteins | sample 132544metaG_FD_189087 | JGI IMG/M metagenome (GOLD analysis project Ga0256831, IMG submission 189087) | Hydrothermal vent microbial communities from Lau Basin, Pacific Ocean - 132-544 | ecosystem: Environmental > Aquatic > Marine > Hydrothermal vents | place: Pacific Ocean: Lau Basin | collected...
TATACAAGCGACACTCTTGGCACTAACCGTTACATCTATTGCAGATGAGATAAAACAGTTTGATATAGAAACACTTTTAGTTTGTGGTGGTGGTGCTAAAAATATATATTTAATGCAACAACTTCAAAAGGCATTGCCATCTACAACAGTAGCTGTAACAGATGATTACGGTGTAGGAGGTGACGAGATGGAAGCGATGATATTCGCATGGTTCGCGTACAAGCGATTGAGAGATGAAAAAATAGAGTTGAAAACCGTAACAGGTGCAACCAATAATACAATTTTAGGTGGAATATATGCAACAGATTGAAGCATGGGTAGAGAGTTTAGGCTATAGTGATTATAAGATTGAAGTGGTTAGTGCAGATGCTAGTTATCGTAAATATTATCGTCTTATTTTAAAAGACAATAAAACATTTATTATTATGGACTCCTCTATGCAAGTTGAGAGTATCTACCCTTTTATTGATGTGAGTGTTAGGATGTTAAAAGCAGATGTTCAGATACCTCGTGTCTTCTCTCAAAATTTAGAAGAGGGTTATCTTTTATTGGAAGATTTGGGCAATACTCACTTGATAGATATCTTAAATGATATGAGTTATAAGTTAGTCTATATGAAGTCTATATCTGAAATTTTAAAGATGCAAAAGGCAGATACTACAGGATTAGAACTCTATGATGAGGAGTTTTTGACTTTTGAGATGGGGTTGATGCAGGAGTGGTTTTTGGAGAGACATCACAATATCTATCTATCATCAGAAGAGCAAGAGGAGTTAAATAAAATTTTAGAGTTAGTGAAAGATGAGGTTCTCTCTCAACCACAAGGCTATTTTGTCCATCGTGATTTTCACTCTCGTAATATTATGTTTGCAGGGCGTGGCAAAGTTTGGGTGATAGATTATCAAGATGCAAGAATTGGTGCATTGACCTATGATTTGGCTTCACTGCTTAAAGATGTCTATATCAGGTTTGATAGAGAGAAGATGCTAGAGCTTGTATTGGAGTTTAAGCTTCTAAAGGGTAGAGAGTTAGCAGGTGTTAGTGATGAGCAGATTATTAGATGGTTTGATTTTACAGGACTACAGAGACATATTAAAATTTTAGGAATTTTTGCTCGTTTAAAACTTAGAGATAACAAACCAGCTTACATAGAAGATATACCAATGACTTTAGAGTATATCTATGAAATGGTAGAACTTTACCCAGAACTTGAACCTTTGAAGAGAGTTTTGGATAAAATTCGCTAAATTTATAATAAGGGGATTATATGATTGCTATGATTTTATCTGCTGGTTTGGGAACTCGTATGCGTCCACTTACCAATCACACACCAAAGCCACTACTTGAAGTAAGAGGAAAACCTCTGATTGTATGGCACATAGAAAGGCTTAAAGAGGCAGGGTTTAGTACGATTGTTATCAATGTTGCCTATTTGGGATATAAGATAATTGAGTATCTAGGAGATGGCTCAAATTATGGTGTGACACTTATCTTCTCTGATGAGCAGAATGAGGGTGCGTTGGAGACAGCAGGGGGGATTGTCAAGGCATTAGAGTATCTAAGCGATACTTTTCTTGTTGTCAATGGAGATGTCTGGACAGATTTTACTTATGATGTAAATTTTAGATTAGCAGATGAGATATTGGCACATTTGGTTCTGATAGATAATCCAAAACATAACCCAAATGGTGATTTTCTTTTAACTAATACGCAACAAAAATATACTTTTTCAGGGATTGGTTACTACTCTAAAAGGATGTTTGAGGATTTAGAGTATGGCAGACGACCTCTTGCACCTCTACTTTTTGAAGCTATAGAGCATCAAAAATTAACTACAGAGTATTATACTGGAGAGTGGTATGATATCGGTACACCTGAGAGATTAGAGTATTTAAATAGAAAAATTGAGACTTGAGTTGTGATGCGTACACTTTTTTTATGGTTATTTTTAACTTTTTTCTTATCAGCAGGTACATTGGAGATAGGAGATAGAGACTCCTACTGGGTACTTCCCTATTGTGAATATACGAAAGTTAATAGGATGAGTGATACCCCTAAAGATTTAGTGAATAGCCTTTGGGTAAGTGATAAAAGAAAACTAGAGTTAAATAGTGACAATCGAGCCTTTTGGATTAGATTAAAAGTTAAAAATCAAGATAATATAGATAAAAATCTTTTTTTAATGTCGAAGAGAAACTATGTCTATTCTATGGAGTACTATCTGCTCAATAAAGATAAAGTTCTAATTAAAAAAATATATAGTAGAGATAGAATGGAGCATAAAAGTAGTGATTACAATGGGTTGCATAGAACTTTTCCTTTCCTCTTAAAAAAGAGCGAAGAGGTTGAGATATTTTTTAAGGTACAGAGTTTTAATGCAGGGTTGATTTCATTTAATATTGTCAATAGAGAGTATATGACCAAGTTTTATCAAGACTACAGCCTTCTTAAAGGGGTCTATTTTGGTATTATGCTCATAATGGTACTTTACAATATGGTGCTTTATCTCTTTTTTAAATTTACCTCTTATCTCTACTATGTATTTTATGTAGCCTCTTACTTTTTCTACTCTCTTGGTTATTCAGGATATTATCATCACTATACAGGTTTGAGTGTAATATCTATTGATATAATAATGTCAGTAGGCTATACGGGTTTTCTTATCTTTGTTGGTTTTTTCATTAAAGAGCTATTTTTTTTAGGAGAAGAGAATAGATTCTCAAATCGTTGGATATTATATATTCAAGCTTATCTTCTACTGATACTTTTATTAAAAATTATATCTATCTATCAAAATAGTTTTATCTATATGGAGTTTTTTTCTAATTTTCAACAGATTATAATTCCTTTTTACTACCTTCTTATTTTATACTCTCTTTATACTGTTGCACGTAAAAAAAATAATAAATTAGCATTTTGGTATCTTCTATCTTGGGGTGGTATAGGAGCTATTGGACTATTACAGATAGGTGCTTTTTTTAATATTTTATCTATGGAAAAGGGGCTTGACCATATTTTCGAGGCGAGTATGGCATTTGAGACACTACTCTTTTCTATTCTTTTATCACTTAGAATTAAAGAGATGAAAAAAGAGAAAGAGGAGAAGGAGAAGATGCTGATACAGCAAAATAAATTGGCATCTATGGGGGAGATGATAGTGAGTATCGCTCATCAATGGAGACAACCCTTAGCCGAGATAAATGGTGTGGTGATGAATTTGGATTTGGATTATCAAAACAAAAAGTTAGATAATGATAAACTACAGCTCTATTTAGCCGATATAGAGAGTACAACACAACACCTATCTGAGACTATGAATGATTTTATGGATTTCTTTAACCATAAAAAAGAGTTAAACCATTTCTCTGTCTATGAACTGTTTGAACACGCTATTAAACTTGTTCAGATGTCATCTCGAACAGAAGTAGAGATGGTCTATGATATGCAGAGTAATATCAATATAGTAGGGTACAAATCTGAATTAGTACAGGTACTGTTAATTATTATCAATAACTCTATTGATGCTTTTGAGACAAGTAAAACCCCAAATCCAAAGATAGAAATGAGTGCCATTAAGATAGATAATTATATTCATTTTACCATAGAGGATAATGGTGGGGGGATACCTTTGGATATTTTAGATAAGATATATGAGCCATATTTTACCTCTAAGCCTAAGACAAAAGGAACAGGTTTGGGGCTTTATATTTTAAAAATAATTATTGAAAAGAGTATGCTAGGAGAGGTGTCTTTAGAAAACAGTAAAGATGGTGTTGTATGTAAATTTAAAATTATAGACTTTGTTTTAAGTGAAAAAAAGTTAGTTTAAGATTTGAAATTAATACTATTTGTCAAAAAAGATTAGTTTGTCACTCTTAAATCACAATCTTATGGCACAATATGTTTAAATTATGATTATTTTAGGGAAAAAATTGAATATATTAAAAAAAATCAACATCTTATTCGTTGAAGATGAGCAGTCTATTTTAGAGAAGTATAGTCCTTTTCTAAAAACATACTGTAAAACACTCTATACAGCCACGGATGGTAAAGAGGCATATGAAATTTATAAAGAGAAGAGTCCAAATGTTATTTTAATGGATTTGTATATGCCAAAATGTTCAGGAATAGAGTTGGCAAGAAAGATTAGAGAAGAGGATAGCAGTGTTACTTTTATAGCTTTAAGTGCACACTCGGACAGGGATACTTTGCTTGATATTGTTGATTTACATTTTTCAAGCTATTTGACAAAACCTGTTAATCGAACAGAGTTATTAAATGCTTTGAAAAAATCAGCAGACAAAATAAACTCTAGAAGTGTTGTTATGTTACCTTACAATTACCATTGGGACAGTAAAAGTCGAACTCTTTTTCATGGAGATACTCAAATCTCTTTAACCAAAAGAGAGCAGAAACTTTTTGAACTTCTAGTTGGCAAAGATGGAGGAGCTTGTGGAGATGATGAGATTTTATATCATGTTTGGGAGAATGAGTTTGGTAAAAATGTTACCAATACGTCCATTCGAACTTTGGTTAAAAATTTACGAAAAAAGATTCCAAAAGAGTTAATTAAAAATCAATATGGAGTTGGCTATAAAATAGAGTTATAAAATATACTATTTCACAATTATTACGCAGTTACCACACATTTATCCTACTTTTTTTTGAGACCATTAAACTGTTTAATAGTTAAAAATAATAAAAGGGAAATATTGTTATGAAAAAAGAAAAAATATCTATAATAAAAAGAAGCATAGTATCTATTCTGATTAAAGTAGAAGGTGGCTGACATGAAACAGCTATCTTTACTTTATGTTGATTTTGATAATGAGGAGAGAGAGCATTATCTTTCTCTTTTTAACGGATGTATGGAGAGTGTTAGTGTTGTTAGTGATGGAGATGAAGCTTATCTTTTTTATAAAAAATTTAGACCAGATATCATTGTCTTGGAGTTATCAGTACCTAAGGCTTTGACCTTAGCAAAAAAAATTCGTAGAAATGATGAAAAAACAGTGCTATGTGCTTTGACAAATAATGAGAATATCTCAATCCTTCAAGAGGTTGTAGAACTTTTTTTTGTCGCCTATCTGCATAAGCCTGTATCTGTTCGAGAGTTGACAACTACACTGATTAAGATAAAACGAACACTTCAAAAAGAGGAGAAGATAAAGTTATCTTTTAACTCCTATTGGGATACTAAATCAAAAATTTTATATGTTAATAACAGATATATAGAGTTGACTAAAAGAGAGACAAGGTTTTTAGAACTGCTAGTTGAGAGGAGGAATCTTTTCTGTTCGGATGAAGATATCTTCTATTATATTTGGGGAGATGAACTCGATAAAACTATTAAACTCTCCTCTATTCGTACTTTAGTTAAAAATCTTCGTAAAAAGTTGCCAAATGGGTTTATAGAGAACCAATATGGCATAGGTTATAAGATTAATAGCTAATCTCTTGCAAATAGCGTACTACGGCATCTTCATCATTTGAAAATTTTGAGATGATAGATGCCTCTTTTTTTAACTCCTCTAACGCATTTTTGACAGCTACAGATGTTCCTGCTAGTTTAAACATATCTATATCGTTTATTCCATCACCAAAAACAGTGGTATCTCTAGGTGAGATATCAAGATAATCACAGAGAAATTTTAATCCATTTGATTTGTCTCCTAATGGGTGTAAAATAGTCAAAAAATAGCAGTTCATATAGCTCTCTGGAGCTAGTTTAATCTCTATTTGAGTGTTAAAGATTTTTTTTAACTCCTCTGCTAATGGACGAAGAACCTCTTCTCTATCCATATAGACTATTTTTAGCGTCTCTTTTGCTCCCTCTATCTTTTTAACATACTTTATTCTAAAATCATCTCTATAGCTTTTATCAATCAAAAAAGATTGATAGTGGCTCATTATTGGGGGTAGGGCAAAGGTCTCAGCCAATGTTTTGTGGTCATCTAAAGAGATAACAAAAGGGTAGATGTTAAATTTACTTCCAACCTCAATAACAGCATCGCTTATCTCTTTACCCAAAATCTTAACATCAATAAGTTTTTTTTCAGGGCTAACAATCATCGCCCCATCCAGCAGAATAAGAGGAGTATCTAGTCTCATGCCATGTAGAAACTCTTGGGTTTTATTGAAGCCTCTAGCTGTTGCAACCGTCAAAAGTTTGCTCTTCGCCTCTTCATTCCATATTTTTTTGGAAAAGTCGCTTACTGTTTGATTGCTATGTAAAAAAGTATGGTCTAAATCGGTTATATATAATTGTTTCATTATCTCTCTTGTTTTTTATGCAATTATAGTAGAATTTCGGTTATGAATATATTGAGCCAAATAGTTCTTCTAATGTTAATGATAGAGCTTATAGAAACCCACCTGCATAGAGCAGATACCTTAGAGTTGATGATTGAGAGACTTTATGGATATTATCAAAAATCTGTATTTCTATTTTTTTTGGTACATCCTTCATTCTATTTTGTGATTTTTATTAGTATATATCTGAACCTTTTAAATTTTTATATTATTGCTATCTTGATTCTTAAGAGTTTGGATATCTTTTTTAAGATAGAGATGATGAGACAGAAGTTTATCTATAAAGATATGGACAGAGAGATAAAGGATATGTTAAAGCTAAAAATGTCACCTTTTGTCTCTGTTTTGAGTAGCTTAATGTATGTCCCACTATTGGCAATGGCACTTTTTACTTAGTTCTAACCAAAAATTAAAATAAAAGTGATTATAATGTCAGAACTTCAATACTACAAATCCCCATATAGCTTTTAAGAGGACTCATGAGCGAACAGAAAAAACAGAACCCAAACAAGAAGAAAAATAACCATACACGAACACATGTTCCTGTAAATGGATATAAAGTCGAAACCCTACAAGCTGAACCGTTGGAAAAGCTTATAGAGATAGCCCTTAAAGTCAAAGTCGAAAACCCTAATGAGTTTAAGAGGAAAGATTTAATATTTGAAATTTTAAAATCTCAGGTTTCACAAGGTGGATTTATCCTCTTTACAGGAATTTTAGAGGTTATGAACGATGGTTATGGCTTTTTGCGTTCAGAGGATGGCAACTTCGCTAATTCTAGTAATGATACCTATGTAAGTAGTACCCAAATAAGGCGATTTGCCCTAAGAAATGGTGATATCGTTACAGGTCAAGTACGTCAGCCAAAAGAGCAGGAGAAGTACTACGCACTTCTTAAAATAGAGGCGATAAACTATCTCCCACCAGAGGAGTCAAAAAAGAGACCACTCTTTGATAACTTAACCCCTCTATATGCTACAGAGCAGTTAAAGCTTGAATACAATCCACTAAAACTAACTGGTCGTGTACTTGACCTATTTTCACCAATTGGAAAAGGGCAAAGAGCGTTAATTGTAGCACCTCCAAGAACAGGTAAAACAGAGCTTTTAAAAGAGTTGGCACATGGTATTACTCATAATAGTCCAAATGTCTCTCTTATGGTTCTACTTGTTGATGAGAGACCAGAAGAGGTAACAGATATGCAACGAAGTGTTGCAGGAGAGGTGTATAGCTCTACTTTTGATTTACCTGCTCAAAATCATGTTAGAACAGCTGAAATGGTAATAGAGAAGGCAAAAAGACGGGTAGAGGGTGGAAAAGATGTTGTTATCTTACTAGACTCCATTACTAGACTGGCACGTGCCTATAACACGGTAACTCCTAGTTCAGGAAAAGTACTCTCAGGTGGTGTCGATGCCAATGCACTACATAAACCAAAAAGGTTTTTTGGAGCAGCTAGAAACATAGAAGAGGGTGGCTCTTTAACCATTGTAGCTACTGCTCTAATTGATACAGGAAGCCGTATGGATGAGGTTATCTTTGAGGAGTTTAAAGGTACAGGTAACTCAGAAGTTGTCCTTAACCGTTATGTATCAGAGAGAAGAATCTACCCTGCGATAGATGTGACTAAATCAGGAACTAGAAAAGAGGAGCTTATGATGGATGCATTGACCCTACAGAAAGTATGGGCGATTAGAAATGCGATGCAAAATATGGAAGATGTAGAGGGTCTTAAGTTCCTATTCTCTAAAATGACAAAGACTAAGAGCAATGAAGAGTTCTTAGCAATCATGAACGACTCCTAAAACTACCACTCAATGAAAATTGGTATATTTGATTCAGGAGCAGGGGGCTTAAGTGTTGTTAAAAGCCTCCTAGAACACAATCTTTTTGATGAGATAATTTACTATGGAGATACAGCTCGTGTCCCCTATGGTACAAAAGATAAAAATACCATTATTCGTTACTCCCTAGAAGCCCTAGAATTTTTCAATAATTTTGATATAGATTTGCTTATTACAGCGTGTAATACTGTATCTGCTTATGCACTAGAGGAGATGAATACTCAAAGTAACTATCCTGTTTTAGGGGTAATAAATGCAGGAGTTCTAGCTGTTGAAAATAGCCATTTAGCCAAAGATGACTCTATTTTAATTATTGCCACTCGTGCAACCATTACCTCAAAACGATATGAGCATGAGTTAGAGGCATTAGGGTACAATAATATAATTGCCTTACAGACAGGTCTTTTTGTACCATTGGTGGAGGAGGGGGTATTTGATGGAGAGATACTAGAGGCTACAATGAGGCACTACTTCTCCTCCATCAAAGAACCAAAAGCAATCATTTTAGGCTGTACACATTTCCCGATGATTAAAGAGGCATTACATAACTATTTTGACAATAAGCCCCTACTTATCCATTCAGGTGAAGCGATTGTCGAATATTTAGAGACACGATACAGATTAAAAGAGAGAGAGCAAAAGGCAGAGTTAAAAATCTTTGCCTCTGATAATGTTGCAGGGTTAAGAAAAATTGCAGATGCTTGGTTGTAAAAATTAGGAACCGATGGCTTTAGCCTCGACTAAACCCCAAATGTTGGCTAAAGCCAACCCTACAGCATTTAAATTCTATTGTTGTTATGATTTTGTAGGGTTGGCTTTAGCCAACGCAAGAGTTAATTCATTTGCATTTGACTAAACTCTCCGATTCCAATGAGTTTTACAAAAAATATTATAAAATCCCAACAGCCTCTCGAACAATTGCCATCTTATCATCAGCAATTTTTCGCATTTTTTTCGCCCCATCATTTAAAATATCTCTAACCATGTCAGGATTATTTATATACTCTTCACGCTTCTCTCTAGCCTCAGCAAACTCTTCCCAAATAAGCTCTTTTAGATACTTTTTAAAGTGACCATACCCCTCTTCACCTGTTCTATAGCGATTTTGAAGCTCTACTTTTCTGCTATCATCTAAAAAGAGTGAGGCTAAGTTATAGATATTACACCCCTCATACTCTAGTGATTCACCAAGTGGTGTAGAGGAGCTAACGATTTTATTACACCGTTTTTGAAGCTTTTTTTCGGTCTCCATAAAGATATCAATGGCATTGTCATAGCTTTTACTCATCTTCTGTCCATCAATACCAGGAATGGTTGCTACGTTTTCATTGACAACGTGTTGGGGTAGGGTAAATATCTCTCCATACTCATTGTTAAATTTAATCGCTATATCTCGTGTCATCTCGACGTGTTGGATTTGGTCCTTTCCCACAGGTACTTTCTCTGTATCTAGTAGCAAAATATCGGATGCCATTAGTACAGGATAGGAGAAGAGAGCATGATTGGCTGTTATCCCTTTGGCTACTTTGTCTTTATATGAATGAGCTCGTTCTAGCAGACCCATTGGTGTAAATTTTGAGAGTATCCAGTAGAGTTCTAAAACTTGTGGTACATCGCTTTGTAGCCAAAAAGTAGTTTTGTTTGGGTCGATACCTAATGATAAGTAATCCACTGTAGCATCGAAAGTAAGTTGTTTTAGAAGAGATGCATCTTTAGAGGTAGTAAGTGAGTGATAGTTGGCAATAAATGTAAAAAGCTCCTCTTTCTCTTGAAGCTCTATCATCGGTTTCATTGCTCCAAAATAGTTTCCTATATGCAGTTTTCCCGAAGCTTGAATTCCTGTTAATACACGCATGGATATCCTTGATTTTTATATGAATGAAATTATATCCAAAATCTATAAAAAGAGAAAAAGTTCATATTTGGTTCACATTTGCTTCATCCTATCATAACATAAATAATTAGTTTGAACAATTCATCTACATTTATGTTTGTTTATGTTATCGTTTTAAAGATAATAAAGGATTTCCTATGAAAAAACTATTTTTTTCCATCTTAATGCTCCTCCCTATTTTAGGTTTTTCTGAGTTAGATGTCAACAAAGTGACGAATGTGTTGTCAAATATTGAAGCAACTAAACCATTGAAATATTTTAATGGTAATGCAAGTTTAACTGACAAATTCCAAAAAACTTCTCACTCTTTAACCTTTACTTCATTGGCAGATGCAGATATTCTATTGATGTCAAAAGTAGAAGATGGCTCTAAGTTAGTCATTACAGATAGTTATGAAAAATTAAAACATTCTAATCATTCTGTGATTGGAGCAATCTATACCAAAAAAAACCGTACCCAGATTTTTTTGATTAAAGAGCGTTTAAAAGAGAATGGATTAAGAGTCTCTAGCAAGATGAAAAAGTATCTGATATCGGAGTGTTATCTAAATTTGGTTTGTCTTTTAGAATCATAAACATTAATTAAATTATTTAATTAAAAATAATAAATAATTTAATTAAATAATATAGCATTTGAAAGTAAACAAATAGTAGGTGCTAGGAGACAGTTTTATATAAACTTAAATAAAACACATAAAATTATATTAAATTTATGCTAAAATAACCTAAATTGAGATAGGGGAGATTAGGATATTTTATGCATAATAGATTTATATTTTCTACATTTCACCGTTTTTACTACTATGCTCTGCTTGTATATGTTCTTATTTTTGCTTTTTTTATTTATGGCTATTTTCAACTGCCTAAAATGCAAGAAAAATTTCAGAAGGTTGTATTGAGCCTCTCTATTGACGGTGTAGATAAGATGGCAGATGAGACGATAAATTTTATTACTAAAAATGAAAAATCATTGATAGTGTCACATTACAAGAGCAGAAAGTTAAGAGAGAAAAATGAGTTTGAGTTATCAAGGTTAAAAAGAGGAAACATCTCATCTGTTTTTATTGTTTTTTTGAAAAAAGGGCAACTGTTCTATCTTTTAGATACATCTGATAGTGAAAAGAGTGAGTTTGGTGAGCTTTTTCAGCCTGAAGATTTCACTGTTTTTGAGAGAATTATTGAGAGTAAGAGTAGAGAGATTTTTATACAAAACGGTCTTAAAAATTTAGGATTTACACTGATAAAACCGATTATTGAAGATGATAGTGTTGTTGCTTTTTTAATGCTTGATTATAAACAAAAAAGCTTAGATGCGATGATTGCTAAAGTGGTAGAGTATATGATGATAAGCAAAAATATATTAGCCTTTATAGGTCTGTTATTACTATTTTTGGGACTCTATTTGGTATATATGATGTTTGTTAAAGAGAATAGATACTCAATTGCAAAGACCAATGCACTTAAACGAAACTATTTAACAGATAATTATGAAAAGATAAATTTTTCTGACTACTATATATCTTTGATAAATATTGATTTTTTTAGGCGTATTAACGATATATATGGAGAAGATATTGGAGATGAACTGATTATTGAACTGATGAAAAATATCTCCTTGCATCTAAGAAAACAGGATGTTTTTATCCAATATTCAGGAGAGGAGTTCCTTCTTTTTACCTACAAAGATAATTTATCCGTACACAACTTTAAACTTATGATGGAAGAGATACGGATGATGGTTGAAGAGTTAGAATTCTATGTGGATAAACAGCCTGTCTATATGACCATATCAATGGGTATACTCTTAGAGAGTCAAAACTCAAAATCTCTTCAAGATGCAATCTATAAAGCAGATGTTGCCCTATATAAAGCAAAGCATAATGGACGAAATAGAGTATACTCTTATGAGCTATCAAATGATAAACGTCTCTATCGTCAAAAATTAAGAGATATGATAGAGGATGATAAACTCGTCTGTTACTATCAGCCTGTTGTTTCACTTATTGAGGATGAAATTATCCACTATGAGGCTCTTTTACGTATTGAAGATGGTGGAAAAGTTATCTATCCAGATAAGATTTTACCCGATTTTGAAGACAGCTACTTCTACAGTCGTATTAGTATGAAGGTGATAGAGTTCAACATTAAAAAGTTAATAGAGAACCCTGAATTCAAAGTAAGTATCAACTTAAGTTCGGATGACCTTTTAAACGACTCTATTATTGGAATTTTGATTAAAAATCATGAGATATCCGATAGGCTTCTTATTGAGATATTGGAGAATAAATTTATTGACTACAGTAAAATGGAAGTGGCTATTAGAAAATTGAGATTTTTTGGATACTCCATATGTATTGATGACTTTGGAACAGGATATTCAAATTTTGACCATCTCCTTAATCTTTCAGTTGATTATTTGAAATTGGATGGAAGTATGATTAAAAGTATTCATGAAGATAGTAGAGCACATAGTATTATTAAAACGTTAGTAGAGTTTTGTCGGGAGCATAGTATTAAGGTAGTTGCTGAATATGTAGAAAATCAAGAGATTGCTGATTTATTAAAAGAGTTTGGAGTAGAGTATGGTCAAGGCTATCATTTCTCAAAGCCTCTCCCTTATGATGAGTTTTACCCAAATTAATCATCATCCATTCTCTGACCACGCTTTCTAGCCACAATATCAAGAGGTACACCCTCAAACTCAAACTTCTCTCTAAAGATATTAGAGAGGTATCGTTTGTAGGAGAAGTGCAGTCCATCAGGTCGATTCATAATAATAGCAATCTTTGGTGGTTTAGTCTCATACTGTACGGCAAATTTAATGGTAACAACCCCTCCATTAACTGATGGTGGATGGTGTCTTGTTATCGCATATTTTAGAACTTCGTTAAGTTTTGCCGTTGGGATACGTTGTTTATATCGTCCATACATCTCCACAATATCATCTAAAATCTTATGAACTCTAAGTCCTGTTTTGGCTGAGATAGTAATCAGTGGTGCATAGTGTAAAAACTTCAACTCATCACGAATATCCTCAACAGCCTTCTCATAGGTTTTATCCTCCTCTTTGATGTCCCATTTATTAAGGACTATCAAGCATCCCAATTTATACTTCTCTATAAGATTAGCAATCCTCTCATCAAGCTCCAAAACCCCAACCGTTGAGTCAATCATAAGTAGAGCAATATCAGCCTCTTCAAGCATCGCCTCGGTTCGTCCAAGAGCATACTTCTCAATCCCCAAGATTTTACCTCTACGTCGAATACCTGCCGTATCCACAAAGGTAATCTTATGTTCGTTGTACTCCATAGACTCATTGATAGGGTCGATGGTTGTCCCAGCCACAGGTG
>Ga0256831_1001267_pt1 | contig 13399 bp, 19 predicted proteins | sample 132544metaG_FD_189087 | JGI IMG/M metagenome (GOLD analysis project Ga0256831, IMG submission 189087) | Hydrothermal vent microbial communities from Lau Basin, Pacific Ocean - 132-544 | ecosystem: Environmental > Aquatic > Marine > Hydrothermal vents | place: Pacific Ocean: Lau Basin | collected...
CCACGGCCTCTAGCACACGCCGATCTTCGCCGCTAGAGTGTGCTAGCGCGTATAGGAGTAGGATAGTCTTCTTCCCCCGTCTTAGATCGTTATAGACGGGCTTTCCTGTTTTCTCCGGGTCACCGAAGACTCCTAGGATATCGTCTCGTATCTGGAAGGCTACTCCAACGAAGGCTCCATAGTTGCCTAACGCCTCCTCCGTGTCCCGGTCGGCCTCAGCAGCGATTGCTCCTAGGCGAGCGCTTGCTTCTATCAGGGCCCCAGTCTTTAGATAGATCATATCGAGGTAGTCGTGATATGTGACGTTTTCCTCGCGCTCGAATCTCATATCGTACGCCTGGCCCCTGGACACTCGGACTGCGGCTTCCGAGAGAACCTCTAGAGCCCTGCTAGAGCCCTCCAGGGAGAGCCCTTTTCCCAGCGATTGCGTTATCGCTTTGAATGATAGAGCGAAGAGTAGGTCTCCCGCTAGTATTGCCGTGTCTTCACCGTAGATAACGTGTACTGTGGGGACGCCTCTCCTCATAGTGTCTTTATCCATTATGTCGTCGTGAATGAGTGTGAAGTTATGGAATAATTCTACTCCTGCTGCTAGAGGTAGCGCTATCTGCTCCGCCTCTAATCCCCCAAGCATTCTAGCCGCTGATAGGACGATGACGGGTCTAACCCGTTTGCCCCCAGCCCGCAGTAGGTGTAGAGACGCCTTGTAAAGGTACTCTGGGTCGCCATGGAGTAGTTCCTTGTACATGTAGGAGTCTACTAGCGGGGGATACTTTACTAGCAGCTTGCCTAGGTTTGGGTATTTCTCCATCTCTGGACCCTCAACGGTTCAAGCCGTGTCCTCTGGAGGTATTCGCGCGTATTAATTCCTCTAACACTGATCTCTTCCAGCAGCCTGCCGTGGATTACTAGAGGGGCCCTCCACAGGTCTGTTACCTTCTCTCCCCCGGTTAGGTAGAGTATCGTCTTGAGCTGGTAGAGGACTGATTCGAGGTACTCCCTAGCCTTGCCCGGGCCTCCTAGGAGGAGGCTTCGAAGAACCGGTAACGCTACTCCTGCTATATCCGCTCCTAGAGCTAGTGCTCTAGCTACGTCGAGGCCGTCTCTTATTCCTCCGCTTCCTACGATATAGCTGTGGGGGGCCGCGTTTCTCGCTTCTATTATCGCTATAGCGGTAGGGTTCCCCCAGTAGTCTGCTAACCTCCCGGCTGGTAAGGGTTTTTGCCCTCGCATCACTGCTCTAACAACTTCGACTTTCACCCAGTTGGTTCCTCCCAGCCCGGACACGTCGAAGCACTTGAAGCCTAGCCCGTTAAGCTCCCTGACGAGTTCTCCGGAGAGGCCGTTACCCGTCTCTTTAATGATTACAGGTATATCTATTGAGTCGATAATACTCGCTAGCCTGCTTATTATTCCAGCGTAGTATGGCTCGCCCTCTATCTGGTACGCTTCCTGGGCGGGGTTAAGGTGTATTGCTATCGCGTCGGCATCTATCATTTCAATGGCTTTCCTTATCTCGCCTAGGGTGTAGCCTTCGGCTAGTTGAGGAGCTCCTATATTGGCTACCAGGAAAATATCTGGGGCTACTCTCCTTGCTATTGAAAATGTTTCGGCTAGGCGTGGGTCCTCGATTCCTGCTCTCTGGCTTCCGACACCTAGTGCTATTCCATACTCTTGCGCGAGGATTGCAAGGTTCTTGTTTATCTCGGTAGTGTCAGGGTGGCCCCCGGTCATTCCCGTTATCATCAGGGGTGCCTTAAGGGTTTTACCGCAGAAGTCCTTCTCTAGCGATACTTCGTCTAGGTTTACCTCTGGGAGCGAGTTATGTATAATCCTGACATCGTCTAGCAGTGTTTTCTCTTGAGACTCAACCTGCCTTTCTAGAACCGCTTTTATATGGTCTAGCTTCCTCGACTCCGTAAGACCCTTACCCTCCACTAGCTGTTCCCCGGCCTTGTTAGGGCAGGTGGCGTGCTACTTTGTTATTATTGTTCCTGCTTTTCCCCCGCTAAGTATTTCCTTTAGGCCGTCAATGTCTACTATTCTTACCTCGACGTCGTGGTCTACGACGAATTCCAGAGCTGACTCCAGCTTCTTGGCTATCCCGCCTGTTACGTCGACTGTTTCCTCTTTCATTATTCTACCTACTTCTCCCAAAGTGTGTGGGGTGACTTTTTCCATTACTTTACCTGTTTTGTCTAAGACTCCTGGCTGGTCCATTACGAATAGGATTCTCCTTGACCCGGTTGTTGAGGCTAGCCAAAGGGTTAGATCATCGCCGCTGATTATCTTGTAGCCTTTGTCGGTTGCTATTATGTCTCCATAGGTCATTGGTACGAGGCCGTTTGAGAGATCTTCAATTATGACGTCGAAACAACAGTCATTCTCGCTCTTACAGAGAGTATGTGCCGGGTGTATCGATATTGGGAGCCCGTGCTCTATGAGGCTTGACGCTATTATCACGCTTAGCTCGAGCATGCGCTTCTGCACCTGGGCGACGTCCACTACGTCTAATACTCCCTTCCTTCTCCTGGCTTCTTCTACTGCATAGTGGCCATAGCTTCCCCCGCCGTGTACTAGGATTAGCTGTCCGTTGTTCCGGTAGTAGCCTGAGAGGATCTCCGCGAGCTTGTCTATTGCCTCCTTGTTGGGAGTATAGGGCGTGTCTTTCCTCGTGACTATACTTCCTCCAAGCTTGACGACTACAGGATGGGTTATGCCCTTCTCCGTTAGCATGCAATTATCACCAGCACGACTCCTCCAGATAACCGGGCAAGCCCGGGGCTACTATGCATCTCTCACCACTTGGACTAGCTCCGAAGCCAATATAGATTATCCCGTTCTGAACTCGGGCTAAGTCCGAGATAAGAGGGGTTAACCCCTGCTCTCGAAGCTTAACGGCTCCCTCTAGTACTAGGAGGCCCGTTAGTTTCACGAGAGCATTGTAAACCTCGCCACCCGTCTTGTCTCTGCTGATTAGCTGGCCTGCTTCGACCTCAATCACATTGCTAACCTTAGGTGAAGGGTGGCTCGCCGACGTTTCTATAACAGCGAATTCCTCGTCGTTCCGATACACAGCGGGTTTACCTGTGGCTAGAGAGTAGCGGAGAGCGTCTACCACATGGTGCCAGCCCTTGGGCGGGTCGAAGGGGTCCGCATATCTCGAGAGCTCGACTATCTCCCACGGCTCAAGCTTCTCCCCGTTGTAGCGTGCAATAGAGTACGAGATGGCCGAGGTTACCGCTGCATAGAGCCCTGCGGGGCTTGTGTTCTCCGGCGCTTCATAGTGTAAGTCTATGCAGAGGCCTGGAGCCGCTTCTGAGAGTCTTTGATAGAAGGCGGTGATGAGGCGCTCTAGGCTCCCGCTCTCCTCTACACTGAGCTTGGCTTGCCCACATTCCCTGACGGCCATGTTTATACTTATCTCTTCGAAGGGTATTGCTAGGAAGGGATTTTCCGTCTCGGGTAATGGTGCTCCTAGGATTACGCGTGGTAGTTTCACCCGGAGCTTGTATTCCTTTTCCAAGGCTCCATTGCACCTATTATGCGGGGAATTTAATTGACGCATACCCAACTACCCAAGTTTTATCGCCAGTTACGTCTCCGCTGGTTGCGTGTTTGAGCAGGACGGGTTTTGGAGCGCTAGTGCTCTTAGCGTAGTTTATTAAGGCTGCTGCGGGGGCTGGGCCGCACATTGTTATATTGTATTCCTCCAGGACCCTGTACAGTCCTTCGTCGTCTAGGTCTAGTATTCTATCAATAGCGATCATGTCTTTCTTTACTGTTATATCGTGGGGCTCGTAGTGGTTGAAGTCCGTGCTCGCGATGAATAGTAAGTCGACTCCGTGTTCGCTACGTATGCGCGCCAGAGCCCTTCCCAAGTCCCTGGCGACGTCTAGTGTTTGAACGTAGATTACTATGGGAACTATTGGGACTTCTCCGAGCACGTATTGTATGAAGGGCACCTGTACTTCTACGCTATGCTCGTAGAGGTGGGCTTCATTGTCGAAGGAGAAGTACTCAGTGTATTCCACTATTAAACGGGCTACTTCATTATCCACAGGGACTAGGCCTAGAGGGGTCTCCCAGGCATCCCCCCGAAATACTGAGGCTCCGAGCCCCATGCCAGTATGGTTTGGCCCCGCTATCACTACCACGTCGGGCTTCTTCCTGAGAGCTAAATCATAGTATGCGTGAGCCGCCACAGGACCGCTGTATATGTAGCCGGCGTGAGGAACGACATAGCCTATCGTGCCTGGAATCATCGCGGCTGTAGCCTCCCTTGGAGGAAGCCTCCCGGGGCCTACAGGGTGGAGGAAAGAGTCCTCGATAGCTTTGATGAGATCTTCCCTCTTAGCTGGATAGAATGTGCCTGCGTGCGCCGGCCTCCGTATAATTCTCGCGTTCAAGGCTCTACCCTTGTATAAATAGAATGTTGGGGGAGAAGAAAATTGTCTCTGTACTGGGCTTACGGGTTATCGCCTTAGCCGGCTAGCCATGAATGCCTCGTAGGGGACGTCTAGGTCCTCGTTGGGGCCCAGTACGCCTCTGTTCCTCAGTATTTCTCTCGTAAGTATCCAGTAGAGGAGTGCTAGGCTCTTTCTACCCTTGTTGTTAGCGGGAATTATGAGGTCTAGGTTTTCGATCTTGTTATCGGTGTCTGCAAAGGCTACTACTGGCACCCCTATTTTCGATGCTTCTATGACGGCTTGCTTATCGGTTCTAGGATCTGTTACAAGGACTACGTCCGGCTCCATGTAGTATTCTAAGTGAGGGTTCGTGAATATGCCTGGGATTACCCTGCCAGTTATGGCTTTGCAGCCTACACGCTCGCACATCATTCTAGCAGGCTTCTGCCCATAGAGCCTAACCGAGACAACGGCGATTTTCTCTGGGTCGAATTTCGCTAGGAAACGCCCCGCTATCCTCAGCCTCTCATCTATCTTTGCTACATCTAGCAGGTAGAAGCCGTCAGGGAGTATCTTGTATGTGAATCTCTTCATATACTTCGTACATATCTGGGTTCCGAATATGACCCCAGCCTTCCTGTATAGCTCGGCTGGGACTAGTAGCTCTGCCTGGCCCTGGCCCTGCGCGCTCATTTCTCAACACCCACGCTCCTAATGGGGACCGTGTACATGCGTAAACGTATTTCCTTTGTTTTCGGCGCGTCGAAGGCTGCAACCCTCTCTATATAAGTGATAGCTGTATAGAGGGTTCTCCTGCAACAATACCTTTTTACTCCCAAGTCGTCTAGGACTTTCTCAGGGTCCTCCCCGCTCTCAACCCTTCTCTTGAACTCGGGCCATAAGTGGCCTAGTGGGGCTCCGCATGTAAAGCATCGTACTGGGGGTAACATAGCTCTTCACCTGTAGGACTTCTGCCACCTCCTCCTGGCGCTATACCTCATGTACTTCTCCGGCTCTGTCCTCCTCGGATCGCCAGCTAGCATTGTTCTATCATACTCCTCGAATACCTGTTTCAAGGCTTCATGAAGCCTATTGGCTTTCTCGCACTCTTCGCCGGAGCCTCGCTCACATCGGAAGTATTCGAGTAGCCCTCTCGCTATCGCCATCCTGACTGCATCAGCCTGGCCCATAAACCCGCCTCCTTCAACCTTAACTCTAATATCAATTAGACTCCTTATCTTTTTGCCAGCGAGCAGGAGGGGCTCCAGCATCTTAGCCCTAGCTAGCTCTGGGGTGACTAGCTCTATCGGTATCCCATTAATCCACACTCTGCCTTTGCCGGGCGAGATAACTGCCCTTGCTATAGCCCTCTTCCTTTTACCTGTTGCGACAACTATCTTAGCCTTCACTGTCTACCACCCTTCCAGCCTAGTTCTCGGGAGACCCTTTCCAATTCTACATACCATCTTCCCAGCCTGGAAGCGTCGGCCTCCTTAAACCTCACTAATTCCTTTCCCTTAAACTCTTCGGGCACCCCGATGTAGGCCTTTAACCTTTTGAGAGCCTCTCTACCCCTCTTATTATTCTTCGGAAGCATTCCTTTTACGGAGGACTTGAAGATGTTAATGGGGCTACGCGGCCTCTTAGGCCTCCACTTGTGAGCGTGGTGGCTCCTTACTGTTAGAACTGTGGTCTTGTAGGCTTTTACCACCTCACTAGGCTTACCGCTAATGACTACCTTCTCAACATTGACGACTGTTACCCTGTATCCCTCTAAGAGTTTCTTGGCTACTATGCTGGCGAGCCTCCCTAGTATCTGGCCAGAACCATCTACAACGATTTCCCTTAGTGCTTCATCCTTCTCCATGATTAACACCTCCTCAGACTATGATCCGAGTATTCGAACCTTTGGGATTGATTTTCACTGCCTCGGAGAGGGTTATCGCTTTTGACCCGCTCTTCCTTATTTTTTCTAGCGCTTCTTTTGAGAACGAGAAGGCCGCTATTGTTACTTTCTTCTCGAGGATGCCTCCGCCTAGGACCTTTCCGGGAACCAGGATCATTTCTCCTTCCTTCGCGTAACGGTTTATCTTCGATAGGTTAACGGCCACCCTCGACCTAGTCGGCCTCCTCAGCGTCTCTGCGATGTAGAGCCACACTTTTGCATTGTTCTTCTTACCCGTCTTTTCCAGCTCGTCTGCAAGCTTCCTTAATAGTAGGTTTGTTGGCCCTGTTCTCTTCATTTCTCCTCCACCTCTAGCTCCTTCAGAGCTTCTATTAGCTCCTTCGCCCGTGCCTCTAGGATTCGAGCGGATTCTAAAACTATTCGCTCTGGGGGGAGGCTCCCGGTTGACTCGATATATAGTATTTGCTTGTCTTGGTTATACGTTAATTCTAGGGCGTCCTTGCATTCCGTTTCCGAGCAATACAATAAACCACTAGTATTAATATGGTGTGCTATCTCTATTTCCCCTTTTTTCCCTTTCTCGAGTTCCTCGCGGATCCCAGGATAAGCCTCAAGGCACTTCAGGCACTCTCCGCTCGCTTTACTCCCGTCATACCGAACAACTGGTACATACTGCATTACTGCCACTGTAGCTGGGCTCCACTTAGCGTGTTCTCTCCCCCTACCCAGCCTGGCATAGGCGACCGCGTGAACCCTCTGGCCAGGTATCAGGTAGAGGAGAGGCGTCTCTGGGTATACTATTCTAGTGACTCTCTCATCCACATTGAGTTCTCCAGCGTTAACATATCTGCCCTCAGAAGCATTCTCGTCGATTCCAACATCTAGTATAATCTTTGTATAACAGGATTCGTCTTCCTCGTCAGCGTTCTTACATTCCTCTGGGCTCCTCATCTTCTCTAAGGCGTAGGTGCTGTCTAGGACTAGTAGGCCTAGGCGGTGGGCGAGTATTTCGTCGAATACGCTGCTCGAGTTGTCGTAAACGTATATGTAGTCGATTGCAAGCGTGGGAACGTCGGATAGTATTAGCCTACGTATAGCGTTCGTGAAGACGTAGGGATATCCTTCGACCACGAGTTCTATTGAGGAATCGTCCCTTCGGTTAACTCTCACGCGCTTATCTCGACTACCCATACTTACCCCCGCCGAGAACACCCTGTGGTAAAATGGAGGATAAAGGCTAGACTCTCCTACCTCTCCTGCCACCCGGCCTTCTAGTCGTGTCATGAGGTATGGGCGTTACATCCTCGATCCTACCGATTATGAAGCCCGCCCTGGCTAGAGCCCTTATTGCGGCTTGAGCCCCGGGTCCAGGCGTCTTCGGGCCATGGCCGCCTGGAGCTCTTACCTTTATGTGAATTGCGACGATCCCCCTCGCCATAGCTTGCTGGGCGGCCCTGCTAGCCGCGATCATTGCGGCATACGGTGAGGGCTTCTCCCTGTCGGCTTTCACTACCATACCGCCGGATACACGGGCAACAGTTTCTGCTCCAGTAAGATCAGTTATGTGTACTATTGTGTTATTGAAGCTACTGTAGATATGGGCGACACCCCACTTTAACTCTCTCGAGGCGAATGCCATCTATCGTTCACCTCCCTTCCTACTGGGACTCGGCTTCAGCCCGTTTAAATGGACTCCCGGGCGAGTAATCGATGAGAGCCTCCTCGTCTCTTCGCACGAGGTAGCCAGGGGAAGTTACCCTTCTACCACCGATAGCTATGTGGCCATGAACTATAAGCTGCCTAGCCTGGTAGATGCTCTTAGCGAGACCCTTCTTGTAGACTATCGTCTGAAGCCTACGCTCTAGGACATCGGCCGCAGTTAGACCGAGTACATCGTCTAGGGTGGCGTCTCTCTCTACTAGTCCCATCTCGTATAGCCTCTCGAGGATTGCCTCCATCTGAGCCCTCCTCTCCTCTTCGGGGAGGGATAGGAGCTGTCTCGCCCTATGCCTAAGCTTCCTGGCTAGTGTAGCGGCGATCCATAACTCTTTCTTGTTCTTCAACCCATACTTTCCGACAAGTTCTATCTCTTGGAGGAGCCTGTCTTTAATCCAAGGGTGTTTGGGGCCTATCCACTTCTTCCTAGGCTTTCTAGGATCTCCCATCTGCTATGTCACCTCTTCTTCCTTACACCCACTGTCATACCTAGCCTGCCTGTAGTAGCGGTTCTCTGCCCTCTGACCTTTAAGCCAAGCTTATGCCTAACACCTCTCCACGAGCCTATCCTTATTTCACGCTCGATATCACGTCTCGCATGGAAGATTAGGTCTGCTCCGATGAGATGCTTGTCAACGCCTGTCTCGTAATCCTTCCTCCTGTTATATAGCCACGATGGCAGGCCTAGGCGTGTCAGGTCCCTGACAGCGTCCTCTATTTTCCTAATCTCCTCATCGTTAAGGAAGCCTATGCGCATGTCCGGGTCGAGTCCCAGGATCCTAGCAATGGCGAGAGCTGTGGTATACCCTATACCCTTTATCTCCGCCAACCCGTAGGGCAGCTTCAATTTTCCGTCTATGTCGGTGCCCGCGATCCTAACTATGTACTTGAACTGTCTACCCTCCATCGCCATATCCTACTCCACCCTTATCGCTACCTAAAGCTCCCGCCAAGTAACCCTTGCCAGCGGGGTATAAAATCTATGGTGAGATGGGCTGGGACTGAGTAAGGAGAGTACGACTAGACGCCCGCCTTAGCCCTCAGCTCCTTAACCTTATCTATTATCTCTTTTACTAGAGCTTCGGCCTCGCCCGGATCAATTATGGCTGCTGAGGCCGCCTGTACTTCTATCCCAGCTGCTTCTCCAAGCTTCTTCTTGCTTGGAACGTATACGTATGGTATCTTCTTTTCATCGCATAGCAGTGGTAGGTGTGCGACAATCTCCGGCGGGTCCACGTCTTCGGCTATTATCACTAGTTTGGCAATCCCTCTCTCGCAAGCTTTGGTCGTCTCGTTGGTTCCCTTCTTTATCTTACCGGTCTGCCTGGCCTTCTCGACCGCCTCATACACTTTCTCGGCTAGGTCCTCGGGGACCTCGAATCTCACATAGAACGGCTTACTCATACTTCATCCTCCTCCCCTTATCCTGGGTCGTCTCGCTTTTGGTGGTGGAGCGATGTAGGGTATTTAAGCTAAGCGAAGTAACCATGAGAGTGTGCGAGGCGGGGGATGGCAATGGCTTGCCTCGATAACGTTGGACCTGGCAGTAAAGCCCCGGAATTAGTCAACGCTCTAATAGAGATACCAATGAATAGCTCTATAAAATACGAGTTCGATAAGGAGGCCTGCATGATAAGAGTTGACAGGTTCCTATACACTAGTATGACTTACCCCTTCAATTACGGGTTCGTACCTGGAACCCTAGAAGAGGATGGCGATCCGATAGACATACTGGTCCTGAGTAGGGAGCCACTGCACCCGGGAGTGCTTATCGAAGTAGTTCCTATTGCTGTACTGGTCACTGAGGATGAGAAGGGGCTGGATAACAAGATAGTGGCTGTTCCAAAGGGTAAAATCGACCCGTACTTTGAATCGTATCATGACGTCGAGGATATCCCCACAATCATTAAGAACAAGATTAAGCACTTCTTCGAACATTACAAAGAGCTAGAGCCCGGCAAGTGGGTTAAAGTTAAGGAGTGGCGGCACGCGGAGGACGCGAAGGCTATAATCAAGAGTGCTATAGAGAGGTATAACTCTAAGAAATAAGAGGGGTCCAAAATTAAAAATAAAATATTTTTAATATTATTTTTAATTATGCTTGTTTTCCCAATCATTGCAACAAGCCAGTCAAGAATATATTACAGGTTCGACGTAGCCCTTCTCCCCCCGACTTTAAATGCATCAGCAGTCGATTTAAATAAATTATATTTAATTAATAATCACATAGTATTTCACGGTCTCGTCTCTTATGACGGCTATGAAGCGAGAATAGTTAAGATCTATTTCTCGGGTTTAAATAGTCAATATATTATTAGAATTATTAATACTATTATGAAGTTAGCTAGTAGTCTATCGCAAAAAGCTGTCCCTATAAGCAGCGAGGAGTACTACATATTTGCCGGTAAAAGGGCCGAGCTAGTATATTGCAGCCGCATGCTCCGAGCCCAGTCTGGACCGGTCGATATCCTCTACTCGCCCTCCAAAGTACCACTCCGAGGAGTAGTAATTCTCGGCACGTATCACGGCTCTAAGATAGCCGCCTACTTCGAAATCCTATCAAGCAATCAAAAGGTCTGTGGAGTAGCTGTGACAGGGCAAGGCACTAAAACCGGTTTACTCCTTGTAACTATGCTAATCGGCCTAGGCTCCGTGCCAGCCTATCTCTACTACCGTCGAAACGGTGCTCGAGGCAATGATACCGAGGTGTAGCAAGTACGCTGTGGTAGGCGATAAGGGAGAGATACTGCTGGGCCGAGGAGTGGTAGCTGATGCTTTCGCCAAGCGTCTGCTCCGCGTTGTAACGCATGCTCACAAGGATCATACTAGAGGGCTGAGATCTAGCATAAGATGGAGCCTCTATGTCTTAGCGACCCCCGTAACATTTCGGTTTCTCGAAGTGCTGGGAGAAACAATACCTAGGGAGAAGCGTTTAGAACTCAGCTATAATAAGAGAATTAATGTCGATGGGGAATCAATAGAATTCCGCCGGGCACGCCATATAGCTGGTAGCGCTCAGGTAATTGTCGAATCTAGTGGGTGCCGAGTAGGCTATACTGGCGACTTCAAACTTCCCGGCACAGACGTTCTAGAAGACCTAGACGTCCTTGTAGTAGATGCCACATATGGCAGCCCCAGATATCAAAGAAGGTGGAGCGACTGGGAAGCACTCCAGGCGCTAATAGAGTTAATCGAGGACAGGATAAAATATGGCCCCGTCTGGATATACGGGTTCCATGGAAAGCTCCAGGAAGTCATGATCGAACTGAGAAAAAGAGGTGTAGACTACCCGTACCTAGCGGAACCCGTCACAATTAAACTTGCTAGAATAACTGCTGAGGAGTATGGCGTCGACCTAGGAGATACTCGAAGTTATCTCGGAGGCCCTGTAGACGAGAGCGCGATTGTATTCATACATGCTTCAAAGCGTCGGAGCAAAACGAGGCTTCCAGGGACGCATGTGAGGCTAACTGGCTGGGAGGTAAGAAGCATGGTGAGAATGACCGGACCGGACACCTTCAACGTTTCCTTTAGTGATCATGCTACTTTCCGCGAGGTAATCGAGTATGTGAGGGATGCAAGCCCTAAAATGGTCGTTGTCGACGCCTATAGGGGGAAGGACGCCTGGTACACGGCGAAGTACATTGAGAGGCTCCTAGGGATACCTGCCACTTACATGCCTAGGGTGAAAAATGTTGGAAAACTGTGAAGAAGATTACGAAAGATTACTCTACGAGAGGATTGCTCATCTACTTTCAGCTAGATATCACTACTGGGCCCCAGTACTACTGTCCTTCAGCATGATAGTAGGCCTCTCATCGATCCTAGCATATGGGAGTATGATAGACCTGCTGAGCGCGACAGCTGTCTCCCTATCATTTATCGGGGGCTTCCTCGAATTCTATAATTTATTAATATTATATAAATTAAAAATTATGCATACGGGATCCAAGGAGAGCCTTCTAAGAGCTGTGGGTAAAGCAGCATTCCTAGTAGCCCTCTTCTACATCCTAATAGGTATTTACCTCATCGACAAAGAGTACGAAGAAACTTGCGAAATAGTAATAGAAAAACCTATTAACGACACGCCATGCAGCAGATACGCAAGTAAGATTTTACACGTCTTAACCCTAGGCCTCCTCTCCGCCTCTTTCCATCATTGTATCAGTACTCTACTGGCCTCCTGGCTTTCTGATCATGTCGTCGCGAATGAATTTCCTGTAGGCCTCAGCTCCGAGACTGATGACCGGGAGTAAAATTCTAGGCGCCTTAATCGACTTATCTATAACTAGGCGCCATGTAGCTCCGCATTCCTGGCAAACTACTAGTCCGAGCCTCCGAGCCCTGTCGCTGAATACCCCAAGTGATATTGGATTATCATTGCCACAGTAAGGACACTTTATCTTATCACGTGATACGAGCCATTTGTAACTGCAGAAGGGACACACCATGTAATACCCTGCTCTCTCTAGAACCATCGTTTTGCTCTCAGCTCCGCAGACGGGACATATAGGAGTGACTTCCTCAACGATTTCGCCGTTTTCTAGCTTGGATTCTGCCAGACACCTAGCAATAGCCTGGACTACTAGTAGGGCGACCTTACCCGAGGGCTTCTCGACGTCTCCTGTAAGGAAGGCCTCTAGGGCCTCTCTAGGGCTACTATCCATCTCGACGTTCAATTCGTGCGAGGTTTTCCTCATTGCCTCTTCTATCCATCCACTATCTAGCAGAGCTTCAATTAGACGCTGTAAGTCTCTTTGACTTTCACAAATTACTGATTGGTTGCTGATTAAATCATCGATAAGTTTTAGTTCTAATTCCTCAATTTTTATTGTTTTTTCAAGATCTATTTTACCGCCTTTGAGCAAGTGCGTATACTTCCTTAGCGCGTCTTTGAACTCCCCTATTCTCTCTTCTACTTTAATCATTCTCATTACCCGCGTGCTGCTTCAGCGAGTAGTTGGATAATCCAATTATAACCCTTCCATATATAATGCGGCATTGCTACGAAGCGGATACCCTGACCCGCGCTGCAAGTGTAAGCCCGAAACCCTTTTCTACGAAGATATTCTAATATTTTATTAATATTATTATGTATTAAACATCTTATTGGAGCTGGACCACCAACAAGCCTGTAACCATAACGCTCCAGGCTACTGGTAATATCGTCAACTACTTTCTGCAAATCCCTTGCTAAACCTGCAGGGCCGCCAGGCCACTGCTCCATGGTAAGTCGTAGTGCTATCGAGGCTGCTGGAATAACGCATCCAGGCCTAGTGCCTAGCAGGCCGAACTGGCTTCCACTAGGTATATATTCTGCTTTAAAATATAATTTATTAATAATATCTTCACTGTTGACGACTAATAC
>Ga0256831_1001268_pt1 | contig 13396 bp, 25 predicted proteins | sample 132544metaG_FD_189087 | JGI IMG/M metagenome (GOLD analysis project Ga0256831, IMG submission 189087) | Hydrothermal vent microbial communities from Lau Basin, Pacific Ocean - 132-544 | ecosystem: Environmental > Aquatic > Marine > Hydrothermal vents | place: Pacific Ocean: Lau Basin | collected...
AAAAAATTCTATGTGAAGCTCCCTGAGGGTGCGAGCATAGAGACTTTAGCGGTGTAAGGATAGAGCATGGCAATAAAAAAATACAAACCATATACGCCCAGTCGTAGATTTATGAGTGTTGTGGAGAGCAGTGATATCACTGCTCGTCCTAGTGTACGTAAGCTTTTGGTCAAACTGCCGACAAGAGCCGGACGAAACAACCAAGGACGTATCACTTCAAGACACCGAGAGGGTGGAGCCAAAAAGCTGTATAGAATCATCGATTTCAAGCGAAACAAGTTTGGCGTACCTGGCCGAGTGGCGACTATCGAGTATGATCCATACAGAAACTGCCGTATCTCTTTGATCGTATACAAAGATGGCGACAAGCGATATATCCTCCAGCCAAGCGGCCTTAAAATCGGAGATATCGTAGAAGCGGCAGAGTCAGGGCTCGATGTGCTGCCAGGCAATGCAATGAAGCTTAAAAACATCCCCGTGGGTACTTTGGTACACAATATCGAGATGAAACCCGGACACGGCGGGCAGCTGGCCAGAAGTGCGGGAGCCTACGCTCAGATCATGGGTCGAGAGGGCAAATATGTGATCCTCAGACTTCCAAGCGGTGAAATGAGAAAAGTGCTTGGCGAATGTATGGCTACTATTGGCGTCGTGGGCAACGAAGAGTATATCAACATCGTCATCGGAAAAGCTGGTCGAAGCCGACATCTTGGTATCAGACCACAAACAAGAGGTAGTGCGATGAACCCGGTCGATCACCCACATGGTGGTGGTGAGGGTAAAACTGGACCAAGTGGCCATCCAGTGACTCCTTGGGGTAAACCAACCAAAGGTTATAAGACAAGACGCAAAAAGCCAAGCGATAAGCTTATAATCTCTAGAAGAAAGAAAAAATAAGAGGGTAAACGATGGCAAGAAGTATTAAAAAGGGTCCATTTGTAGACGACCATCTAATGAAAAAAGTGCTCAAAGCAAAAGAGACTGGTGATAAAAAACCGATCAAAACATGGTCAAGAAGAAGCACTATCGTACCTGAAATGATCGGTCTGACAATCACTGTGCACAATGGCCGACAATTCGTACCGGTCTATATCACGGAAAATCACGTTGGATTCAAACTTGGTGAATTTGCACCGACAAGAACCTTCCGAGGCCATAAAGGCTCTGTACAGAAGAAAATCGGGAAATAAGGATAGGTGATGAGCAAAGCAGTACTACGATTTATCCGACTCTCACCTACAAAGGCGAGATTGATCGCTCGTGAGGTGCAGGGTATGAACGCGGAAGAGGCGTTGGCGGCATTGGAGTTTATGCCGAACAAAGCGGCCAAAGTGATCTCCAAAGTGATCACGAGTGCAGTGGCCAATGGTGGATATGAGCCTGAGGAGGTGGAGATCGTCTCTTGTAGAGTGGATCGTGGACCATATCTCAAGCGTTTTCGCCCAAGAGCTCGAGGACGAGCCAGTAGAATTATGAAGCCGACTTCTCATATCTATGTAGAAGTAGCACAAAAGAAGGATAGCTAATGGGTCAAAAAGTCAATCCTATAGGTCTTAGACTCGGAATCAATAGAAATTGGGAGTCTCGCTGGTTTCCTGATTACAACAAAATGCCCGATCGAGTGGCGGAAGATTACAAGATCAGAAACTTTTTGAAAAAAGAGCTCTACTACGCAGGTGTGAGCAATATCATCATCGAGCGAACCGCCAAGAAACTTCGGGTCACTATCGTAGCGGCACGTCCTGGTATCATCATCGGGAAAAAAGGTGCGGATATCGAAAAACTCAAACAAAAGCTTCAAAAACTCGTAGGCAAAGAGGTCTATATCAACATCAAAGAGGAGAAGCGCCCACAAGCTTCCGCACAGCTGGCTGCCGAGAACGTGGCTACTCAACTCGAGCGACGAGTCGCTTTTAGACGAGCGATGAAAAAGGCGATCCAGGCCGCTCAAAAAGCAGGCGTAAAGGGTATCAAAGTCCAAGTGGCTGGACGACTTGGCGGTGCCGAGATGGCACGAACTGAGTGGTACCTGGAGGGTCGTGTGCCTTTGCATACACTTCGAGCCAAAATCGATTATGGATATGCGGAAGCTCATACTACATATGGTGTCATAGGTGTGAAGGTTTGGATCTTCAAAGGTGAAGTGTTGCAAAAAGGGATCCGACCAGAACCTACCGAAAAACCAAGACGTAGAGCTCCAAGAAGGAGAAGCTAATCATGTTGATGCCTAAAAAGACCAAATATAGAAAACAGCAAAAGGGACGAAACCGAGGCAAAGCCTATAGAGGCAATAGTCTGGCCTTCGGTAACATTGGAATCAAAGCGCTTGAGCACGGACGAATCGATTCGCGACAGATCGAGGCGGCTCGGGTCGCAATGACCAGAAAGGTCAAAAGAACGGGTAAGATCTGGATCAGAGTATTTCCTGACAAGCCATTGACCAAAAAACCTCTTGAAACCAGGATGGGTAAAGGGAAAGGTTCGGTGGAAAAATGGGTGATGAATATCAAACCCGGCCGAATCATCTATGAAATGGCTGGAGTAGAAGAGAGTCTAGCAAGAGAGGCTCTCGATCTTGCACGATACAAACTTCCATTCAAAACAAAAATCGTGACACAAGAGAGTGAAAATGAACTATACTGAGATCAAAGAGAAAAGCTTGCAAGAGCTAGAGGGGTTGTTGAAGGAGAAGAAGTTGGAGCTTTTCAATCTTCGAATGAAATTAAAAACTATGCAGCTCCAAGATACGAGTCAAATTAGAAAAACTAGAAAGGATATCGCTAGAATCAAAACGGCGATAACCGAGAAAAGAAGGGCTGGATAATGGCTTACAAAAGAGTTATTCAAGGAAAAGTGGTCAAAAAGAGTGGTGACAAGACCATCTCTTTGTTGGTAGAAAGAAAGATGATGCATCCAAGATATCACAAAATCGTCAAACGATTCAAAAAGTATCTTGTGCATGATGAAAAGAATCAAGCCAATGTGGGCGATATAGTTACGGCAATAGAGTGTCGCCCTATTTCAAAAAGAAAATCTTTTCGGCTTAAAGAGATTGTTCAGGCAGGAGTGAAGTAATGATCCAAAGTTTTACAAGACTCAATGTCGCTGATAACAGTGGCGCAAAAGAAATCATGGCGATCAAAGTCCTCGGAGGCTCCAAAAGACGATACGCCTCCGTGGGTGACGTGATCGTCGCATCTGTCAAGAAAGCTTTGCCAAACGGCAAAGTCAAAAAGGGCCAAGTGGTCAAAGCCGTCGTTGTACGTACCAAAAAAGAGATCCAAAGAGAAAACGGCTCTTTGATCAGATTCGACGACAATGCGGCAGTCATTTTGGATAACAAAAACGAGCCTATCGGTACTCGTATTTTCGGACCGGTAGCTAGAGAGGTTCGATACAAAAACTTCATGAAAATAGTTTCACTTGCACCGGAGGTGCTCTGATGGCAAAGAAATTCAAGATCAAAAAGGGTGATATCGTCGAAGTTATCGCCGGAGACGACAAAGGCAAGACTGGAGAGGTATTGCAGGTTTTGACCAAAAAAGATGCGGTAATCGTCGCTGGGTGCAAGTTGGCCAAAAAGGCTGTCAAGCCTAGCGAAGAGAATCCCGAGGGTGGATTTATAAAAAAAGAGATGCCTATTCATATCTCTAACGTTCGAAAAGTAGAAGGTGGCGCGTCATGACATTGGAGTTGAAAGAGACTTATAAAGAAAAAGTGGTTCCAGCTCTCAAAGAGGAGCTTGGCATCCAAAACCCTATGCTTATTCCAAATCTCGAAAAGATTGTGATCAGCGTGGGTGCTGGAGAGGGAAGCAGGGATAGTAAACTGCTTCAAAATATCCAAGATACGATCAGTCTCATTGCCGGCCAACACGCGGTTGTCACAAAAGCGAAAAAATCTGAAGCGGGTTTTAAGATCCGCGAGGGGATGCCTGTGGGTGTGATGGTGACACTCAGAGGTGATCGAATGTGGAACTTTTTGCAAAAACTCATCTACATCGCACTTCCACGGGTAAAAGATTTTCGCGGTCTTCCAAAAAACGGATTCGATGGACGGGGCAACTACAATTTCGGTCTTGATGAGCAGTTGATGTTTCCAGAAGTCGATTATGACAACATTATCAAAACGCACGGGATGAACATCACTATGGTCACAACGACCGAAAATGACAAAGAGGCGTATAAAATGCTGGAGCTTCTTGGATTTCCATTTGCAAAAGGTGGTAAATAATGGCTAAAAAAAGTATGATAGCAAAGGCTCAAAGAAAGCCGAAATTTAAAGTACGAGCATATACGAGATGTAGAATCTGTGGAAGACCACGATCTGTATACAGAGATTTTGGAATTTGTAGAATTTGTCTGAGAAAAATGGCAAGCGAAGGACTCTTGCCAGGTGTGAAGAAGTCAAGCTGGTAATTCACTAATAGGTAGCGTGCCAAGCACGAACCCTATTAGATATTCATGAAGGAGAAAAAATGATCAACGATATGATTGCCGATTCTATTACGAGAATCAGAAACGCTCAAATGAGAGGCCAAGAGGTAACTCAACTAATTTATTCAAAAATTGTGGAAGCCATAGTCAAAATTTTGCAGGACAAAGGCTACATCGAAAGTTACAAAGTCGTAGAAGACGGCAATAAAAAATTTATCAATGTAGTTTTGAAATATGAAGAGCAGGGCAAAAAGAAAAAGCCTGCCATCAATGAGATCAAAAGAATTTCCAAGCCTGGACGACGTGTATATAAAGGCAAAGACGAGATCAAGCGGTTTAAAAACGGTTATGGGACTATTATAGTCAGTACGAGCAAAGGTGTGTTACCTAACGATGAAGCCTACCGCCTCGGTGTTGGCGGCGAAGTTTTGTGTAGTGTTTGGTAAGACGATATCCATTCGAGTCAATCGTAGAAATATCGTATAAAGGAATAGTATGAGCAGAATAGGTAAGCAGCCAGTCACGATACCAAACGGTGTCGAAGTGCAACTTGAAGAGGGGAAACTGATAGCCAAAAAAGGCAATGTCTCCCAAGAGGTCGAATATGGCAATCGTGTCAATGTAAAGATTGAAGATAATAAAATAGTTTTTTCTCCAGTAGGGGAGGACAAACAGAGCAGAGCTTTTTGGGGAACCTATCGCTCTTTGACAGCCAACGCTATCGAAGGGTTGGTCAAGGGTTTCGAAAAGAAACTCGAGATCAATGGGGTTGGATACAGAGCGGCCGTGAAAGGTAAAACGCTCGAACTTCAACTGGGATTTTCCCACCCGGTTATCTATCCGATCCCTGAAGGAATCGAAATCAGCGTAGATAAAAATATCATCACCATCAAAGGTCATGACAAGCAAAAAGTGGGTCAAGTAGCGGCGGAAATCAGAAGCTTCAGACCACCTGAGCCATACAAAGGCAAAGGTGTCAAATATGTGGATGAAGTGATTATCCGAAAAGCTGGTAAGACAGCCAAGAAGTAAGGGGTAGGGTATGAGAGAGAGTATTCAAAGAAAAAAGAACAAACTGCGTATAAAAAGAAAAAGAAGAGTTCGGGGTAAGATACGAGGGACGGCCGATCGTCCTCGAGTATCTGTCTTCAAATCGAATCGCCACTTCTACGCGCAAGCGATCGATGATACCAAAGGACATACCCTCGCGTATAGCGATGGTGCCAAGATGGGTCTGAAGGCGAATAAAGAGGATGTGAAAAAAGTGGCGGCGGATATGGCCGAAAAGCTCAAAAGCATCAATATAGAGACAATCGTTTTCGATAGAAACGGGTATCTCTATCACGGCGTTGTTGCATCTTTTGCTGATGCACTTAGAGAAAACGGAATCAAGTTTTAGGGGTAGTCTATGGAAAATTGGAACAGAGAAGATTTCGAAGAGGTTGTTGTAAATATCAGCCGTGTGACGAAAGTGGTCAAAGGTGGACGAAGATTTCGTTTTAGTGCTCTTGTAGTGGTGGGTGACAAAAAAGGTCATGTAGGATATGGTATCGGTAAAGCCAAAGAGGTACCAGACGCTATCAAAAAAGCGATCGACAACGCTTTTAAAAATATCACCACCGTCAATATCAAAGGCACGACCATCGCCCACGATATTGAGCACAAATACAACGCAAGTAAAATCTTGCTCAAACCAGCTAGTCAAGGTACGGGGGTTATCGCCGGTGGTGCTGCCCGCCCAGTTCTTGAGCTTGCAGGTATCAAAGATATCTTGACCAAATCTTTGGGCTCAAACAATCCAGCCACTTTGGTAAGAGCGACTATCGAAGCACTAGAGAGAATAAAAGGATAAACCATGGCATTACACAATCTTCAACCAGCTCCTGGAAGTACCCATAAAACCAAACGGGTCGGACGAGGACAGGGAAGTGGCAAGGGAAAAACCGCCACAAGAGGACAAAAAGGTCAAAAAAGTAGAACCGGATACTCTCAAAAAAGAGGTTTCGAAGGTGGACAACAGCCACTACAAAGACGACTTCCAAAAGTGGGTTTTCGATCCAAGGTCCAAAAGCCACATGCGATCAACGTAGACAAAGTAAAATCGGTAGCGGCATTGGAAGAGATCACTATCGAAACTATCAAAAGTGTTTATAAGCTTCCTAAATATGTCACAAAGATAAAACTTATCGGGAGTAGTGTCAAAGAGATCATCTCTAAAATAAAAGATGAAAATATCTCTTACAGTGGACAAAAGTAATGAGCAAGTCACTCATAAACAAAATCCTTATTACGCTGGGATTTCTGTTCTTATATAGAGTTTTGGCCTATGTGCCGGTTCCCGGCGTTAATATCGATGTGGTTAAAGAGTTTTTCGACTCCCAAAGCGGCAATGCTTTGGGAATGCTCAATATGTTCAGTGGTAATGCCGTACGACGTCTTAGTATCATCTCCTTGGGTATCATGCCCTACATCACCGCTTCGATCATAATGGAACTCCTTGCAGCCACCTTCCCTTCACTTGGACAGCTCAAAAAAGAGCGTGACGGTATGGTCAAATATATGCAAATCATTCGATACGCCACTGTCGTCATCACGCTCATTCAAGCTATTGGGGTCTCTATCGGACTACACTCACTGACAGGAAAGGGTGGTGAGAGTGCGATAATGATCGACATGCAAACATTTGTAGTCATCGCCGCTATCTCTATGCTCGCTGGTACTATGATATTGGTCTGGATTGGAGAGCAGATCACCCAACGTGGTATCGGTAACGGTATTTCACTCATCATCTTTGCAGGTATCGTTTCAGGTATTCCAACAGCCATTGCCGGGACTATCAATTTGGTCAATACAGGTGAGCTCAATTTCTTGGTTTTGATCGCAATCGTGGCCATTATATTGGTGACGGTGGGGTTTATCATCTATGTAGAGCTAGCCGAACGGCGTATTCCGGTCTCATACTCTAGAAAAGTGTTGATGCAAAATCAAAAAAAACGTATCATGAACTATATACCTATCAAGCTCAATCTCAGTGGAGTCATTCCACCGATTTTCGCTTCGGCTATACTGATGTTTCCCTCCACAATTTTGCAATCGAGCACCAATCCAATTGTCCAAAAGATCGCCGATATTCTTAATCCAAATGGGTTTGTGTTTAACCTACTGATGTTTTTTCTGGTGATCTTTTTTGCGTACTTTTACGCCTCTATCGTCTTCAATGCCAAAGAGATCGCAGAAAATCTTAAACGTCAAGGTGGATTCATTCCAGGTGTGCGTCCAGGGGAGCCTACTGCCGAGTACCTCAATCAGGTTGCAAGTAGACTCACCTTTTGGGGCGCACTTTATCTTGCCACCATTGCCACTTTACCATGGATTCTTGTCAAAGCGATGGGCGTGCCTTTCTATTTTGGAGGAACGGCGGTTTTGATCGTGGTTCAGGTGGCCCTCGATACGATGAGGAAGATCGAGGCTCAGATCTATATGAGCAAGTATCAAACTCTTAGTGCGGTAGGTCTTTGATGGCGATCGCTATTCGAAAGCCGGCTGAGATCGAAAAACTTCGCAAAGCTAACGAAATCGTCGCAAAAACTCTCAATTTTCTCAAACCGAAGTGCCAGCCTGGCACTTCGCTAAAAGAGTTGGACCAGATGGGTGAGGAGTATATCCGAAGCCTAGGTGCCAAACCCTCCTTCAAAGGTTTGTATGGTTTTCCAGCATCCGTATGTACCTCGGTCAACGAGGTGATCATCCATGGTATCCCTACAGACTATAAGCTTCAAGAAGGGGATATCGTAGGATTGGATATCGGTACGGAGCTAGATGGCTGGTATGGTGATGCGGCGATTACTGTGGGTGTTGGCCAAATATCCAAAAAGGATGAAGAGTTGATCTCGGTGGCCAAAGATACGCTCTACTACGCTATAGACATCATACGAGCTGGAATGCGTTTTAAAGAGTTGAGCTACGAAATAGAAAAATATATTAGATCTCGTGGATATGCGCCGTTACATGGCTTTTGTGGTCATGGTATAGGTAAAAAACCCCACGAAGAGCCGGAGATTCCGAACTACCTAGAGCACGGCTCTCCTAAAAGCGGTCCCAAGATCAAAAATGGGATGGTTTTTTGCCTTGAGCCTATGATTTGTCAAAAATTGGGAACTCCCAAAATTTTGGAGGACAAGTGGTCTGTGGTGAGTGAGGATGGACTTAGAGGCAGCCACTATGAACATACGGTAGCTATCATAGATGGCAAAGCACAAATTTTAAGCAAGGAGTGAAGATGGCAAAAGATGATGTGATCGAAGTGGATGGTATAGTAAAAGAGGCCCTGCCTAACGCTACATTTCGAGTAGAACTGGAAAATGGCCATGTGGTGCTGTGTCATATTGCTGGCAAAATGCGGATGCACTATATCAAGATTTTACCAGGAGATAAGGTCAAAGTTGAGTTGACACCCTACAGTCTGGATAAAGGCCGTATCACTTTTCGATATAAATAAGCTTAAATTAAGTAGATATTAAGTATAATTTTGTCCCTTTTCGTAAACTATGGGAAGAATCTTTGTAAGAAGCGGCACTTTTCTTACAAGGATTGGCTAAGTCGGCTCACTTAGCCTAAGTGTACCGTCGAAAGTGCTAAATTTTCTAAGGAGAAAGTATGAAAGTACGAGCATCAGTCAAGAAGATGTGCGATAAATGCAAAATCATCAAACGTAAGGGTGTGATCAGAGTAATCTGTGTCAACCCAAAACATAAACAGAGACAAGGATAGTAAATGGCTAGGATCGCAGGTGTAGATTTGCCAAAAAACAAAAGAATCGAGTACGCACTTCCTTATGTATATGGTATTGGACTCACCACTTCTCGAAAAATCCTCGATGCAGTAGGTATCAGCTACGACAAGCGGGTTTATGAATTGAGTGAAGAAGAGGTAGCTATCATCAACAAACATATTCGAGACAACTATATGGTCGAAGGGGATCTTCGACGAAAAGTGGCTATGGACATCAAAGCCTTGATGGATATCGGCTGCTATCGAGGTCTTAGACACAGACGTGGTCTGCCTGTACGTGGACAAAAAACAAAAACGAATGCTAGAACTAGAAAAGGTAAGAAAAAAACCGTAGGTGCGGCGAAGTAAAGGATCGATAGATGGCAAAAAGAAAAGGTGCTAGAAAAAAGGTTGTAAAAAAGAATATCGCAAAAGGTATTGTCTATATCAATGCCACATTCAACAATACCGTTGTGACGGTAACGGATGAGATGGGTAACGTGATTGCATGGAGTAGTGCAGGAAGCTTGGGATTTAAAGGAAGTAAAAAATCCACTCCTTTTGCGGCTCAGCAAGCTGTAGAAGATGCCATGACCAAAGCAAAAGAGCATGGTATCAAAGAGGTAGGTATCAAGGTTCAAGGTCCTGGAAGCGGTCGAGACACTGCTGTCAAGAGTGTCGGAGCAATCGAAGGGATCCGAGTGATCTTTTTCAAAGATATCACACCTTTACCACATAATGGATGTAGACCTCCAAAACGACGACGAGTATAATTTTTTACGACGGTACACCTAAAACGAGCGAAATATTTGGAGAGTAGGAGAAACAGATGGCAAGATATAGAGGTCCGGTAGAAAGAATCGAAAGACGACTTGGCGTAAGCCTTGCCCTAAAAGGTGAAAGACGACTGGCGGGCAAGAGCGCCCTTGAAAGAAGACCATATCCTCCTGGACAACATGGTCAAAGAAGAACGAAAATCAGTGAATATGGTCTTCAGCTTCGTGAAAAGCAAAAAGCGAAGTATATGTATGGAGTTCTTGAAAAGCAGTTTAGAAACCTCTTCAAAGAGGCCAACAGAATGGAAGGAAACACCGGGGAGAACTTGGTGAAGCTTTTGGAGCAACGACTCGACAATGTGGTTTATCGTATGGGATTCGCCTCTACAAGACGCTTTGCCAGACAACTTGTCAATCATGGTCATGTGTTAGTAGACGGTAAACGGGTCAATATTCCTTCCTATCGTGTCAAACCTGGACAGAAAATCGAAATTAGAGAAAAGAGTAAAAACAATCCACAGATTCTTCGCTCTGTCGAGCTTACCAACCAGACCGGAATCGTGCCTTGGGTGGATGTGGACAAAGAGAAACTTTTTGGAATATTTACTCGAGTACCTGAGCGAGAAGAGGTAGAGATTCCTGTAGAAGAGCGATTGATCGTCGAGCTCTACTCCAAATAATCCATTCATCCGGGATCTTCCCGGAATAAAAATATAGTAAGAGAGTTGGCAATGAATAAAATTAAAGTGACTCCATCCGTTCCAACGAAAATGGACGTTGAGAAGATAAAAGACAATCATATTCGATTGAATGTCTATCCATATGAGAGTGGATATGCCATCTCTGTTGCCCATCCTTTGCGACGGCTCTTGTTGAGCAGCACGGCTGGATATGCTCCGGTGGCTCTCAAAATTGAGGGTGTCCAGCATGAATTCGATAGTGTGCGTGGCATGCTCGAAGATGTGGCGGAGTTCATCATCAATCTTAAAAATGTCCGTTTCAAGGTAAAAAACCCTGATGTGGATACCATCGAAGTATCGTATGAATTTGAAGGGCCAAAAGAGATTTATGGCAGAGATTTCATAACGGATGAAATCGATGTGGTGACACCGGACAATTTTTTGGCTACGCTCAACGAAGATGCTGAGCTTAAACTCTCACTGATTATCAAAAAGGGCATAGGATATGTTCCAAGTGAAGAGCTCCGCTCGGAAATTCCAGAAGGCTATATCCCTCTTGACGCTTTTTTCACTCCGGTGAAAAAAGCTGTCTATGAGATAGAAAAAGTTTTGGTCGAAGACAATCCAAACTATGAAAAGATTGTTTTCGATATTGAGACTGATGGACAGATTTCTCCATCCGAAGCGTTGAAGATGGCTTTGAACGTTTTCAAATCCCAAATGCAGATCTTTGACAAAGAGCTCTCGATTCCTGATAACCAGCAAAGCATCTCTTCCGAGTCGGAAGATATCTTTGCCAGTCCTATCGATAACTTGGGGCTCAGCGCACGAAGCTACAACTGCCTCAATAAAGCTGGCATCGAATATGTAGGTGAGCTTTTGCTGATGGGAGAGAATGAACTCAAAGAGATCAAGAATCTGGGTAAGAAATCTTTGGATGAGATCAATGAAAAGTTGGCGGAACTTCGTCCAGCGGTAGAGAAGCTTTCCGAAGAACAAAAGCAAGCTATCAAAGAAAAATTAGAAACTCTAAAAGGATAGAGAATGAGACATAGGCATGGATACAGAAAGCTCAACAGAACGAGCTCTCATCGAAAAGCGCTTTTGAAAAATTTGGCTATCGCTTTGATTGTCAGCGAAAAGATAGAGACTACAGAAGCAAAGGCCAAAACCCTTAGAAGCTATATAGAAAAATTGATCACAAAAGCCAGACGTGGCGATTTCAATGCTCATAGAGAAGTTTTTTCCTATTTGCAAGATAAAGAGGCTACCAAAAAACTTATGAACGAGATCGCTCCACGATACAAAGAGAGAAAAGGTGGCTATACCAGAGTGACAAAAACTAGGATGCGACGCGGGGACGCTGCTCCTATGGCATTCATCGAATTCGTCTAATTCCTTCGAGAGGCTCTTCGCCTCTCTCAACTACTTCAAAAGTTTAATCTTCTTTTAATGTAAATTCGATTATATTCCTTACAGAAAATTAAGCAAAGGGTATCGATGACATTTCCATTTTCTGATGAGGATCTCTATCCAGCCGTCTCTAAAACTATTGAAAAACTCAAGCCAATGTTGGCCTTGGATGGAGGAGATATCAAGCTGTTGGGCGTAAAAAACGGTAAGGTGTTCGTCCAGTTGGGTGGCGCGTGTGTTGGATGCAGTGCAAGCGGCAATACATTGAAATATGGTGTGGAGCGTCAGCTCAAAATCGATATCCATCCAGATATTGAAGTGATCAATATTCCCCCTGGATACGAAGATCAGTGGGAAGATATCGCAATGCAATACGAAAATAACAAGGAGAGCAATGAGTAAAAAAAGGTTGCTCAAAAAAGCGGGTGAAGATTTTATGAAAAGACGCTATCAAGAGTCTTTGGATGGATTCTTGGCGGTACTTCGTGAGGATCCCGACAACAAAGAGGCAAAACTTGGAGCCATACTGTGTGATCTTTTGAGTGAAGATGAAGAGGAGGCCATCGCGCTGTACGACTACTATATAGTACTCAAAGAAGAGGGTGCTAAAGAGCCCGAAGAGGAGATCATGCAGATTATTCATTCATTGGATGAAGACCAAGAGGAGATTGGCCAAATCATTCAGCGTGAGATTCCACTGATTCAAGATGGAATAAGTTACGAAGACTTCAAGAAAATTATCGAAGAGCGTGGTGATTTCAAACGGGCTTTCGAAGATATAATGTTCAGTACAAAAGTGATCATAACGCAAAAAAGTGATTTTTTCGATTTTATCGATAATTTGATCAAAAGCGGTTTTACCGATATGGTATATAGTTATCTAGAGGATGCCTCCAAGCTCTATCCTGCAGACAAAAAACTCCAAGAGTTCATCGATCGCCTTCATAGCGAAAAAATATGATTTGTAATTTCGAAACACTGCGTGTGACAGATGACACCCGCTCAGTTCACAAGGCCGATCTGTTTTTATTGACTGAACAAAACAGAAAATATTTCGAAGATTCACAAATCCCCACTATAACGCCCAAAGAGCTATTGGAGCGTTTTGGTCTAAAAGAAATGCAGATTGTGGGGATCACTGGTACCAATGGGAAGACCACTACCGCAGCGGCTATCTATTCGATGCTAAACGATCTTGGATATAAGACGGCATTGCAAGGTACCAGAGGATTTTTCATAGCCGATGAAGCGATCGAGCCAAAAAGTTTGACGACGCCTTCTATCCTCACTACCCTCCACCATCTTTATTTGGCCAAGCAGC
>Ga0256831_1001269_pt1 | contig 13384 bp, 12 predicted proteins | sample 132544metaG_FD_189087 | JGI IMG/M metagenome (GOLD analysis project Ga0256831, IMG submission 189087) | Hydrothermal vent microbial communities from Lau Basin, Pacific Ocean - 132-544 | ecosystem: Environmental > Aquatic > Marine > Hydrothermal vents | place: Pacific Ocean: Lau Basin | collected...
CATATATTTCTATCCCTGCTATTTTTTAGCATAAGTTTGGTTGCACAAGCGCAAAAAATTAAAATTCCAAAATCTTATTCCAATATCAAATATAAAAAAGGTATCTTAGGTGTTCAAAAAGGCGATAAATTTTACCCGGAAGTCAGACCGCAACCTCTTTATACCTACTCCAAAATAGTTGACGCTATAATAACAGGCAACAAAAATGCTATTATAATTGACTTTAAGGATCCAAAAATTAATGGGATTGTTAATTATGGATTAATAAATACAAATCATATCAAATATCCCTTACCGGTATTCTTTAAAAAACCGGCCAAAGTGGACCATGGTAAAGTGACCATTCCTATTTCGCGACTAAGTGGAAAATATGATTTTATCAATTGGGAAAAAACCGGAAAAGTCCGCTTAGGTTACCGTTTAATCAATGAAAAAGGTCAAATTATTTATGATGGTCATATTGCTGTTAAACGTAATAAAGACGGCGTATTTGAAGAAGCGACCTATTTGATTGAAGGGCCATATATTAACCAACTTTCAGACAGTGGTGCTGTTATTTCCTTTAAAACCAATAAAGTTGTTTTGGCACAAATTCATATTGGTGACCAAGTCTTTTCCGATGCCGTTCCGACCAAAAATCATGCGATTAGTGTAGTTGGTTTAAAACCGCAAACAACCTATCAATATACAGTAAATTATGAAGATGACAGTGACACCTACGAATTTACTACAGCCCCAAAAAAAGGTTGCCGCGGTGCCTTTACTTTTGCCTATGCTTCAGATAGCCGTGCCGGTGCCGGTGGTGGCGAACGCGATTTGTTTGGAGTCAATGCTTATGTGCTAAAAAAAATGATGCAATATGCCGCTTACAGAAAGGCAGCTTTTTTTCAATTTACCGGCGATTTGATGACCGGCTATAATGCCAGTAATGACAAACAAAATTTACAATTGCTCAACTGGAAACATGTCGCAGAAAATTATTGGCATTATCGACCGGTTTATGTAGCCATGGGAAATCATGAATCGATTGAACGAATTTTTCAAAAAACCGATTATAAAGGGCATTCTTTCTTTTTAGGTCATATTTTTGTCGATAAATTTCCTTTTGAAAAATACAGTGCCGAAAAAACTTTTGCCGATAATTTTACCTTACCGGTAAGCGATTTAAAATCTGAAGATGGTAACCAATATGATCCATCGGGACGTACAACTGATTTTCCGTCTTATAAAGAAAATGTTTATGATTATACCTATGGCAATGTTGCTATGATTGTGATGAACTCTAACTACTGGTATGCTTCATCTACAGCTGATATTCCAACCACTTCGGGCAATGTACACGGCTATATTATGGATAATCAATTAGCTTGGCTTAAGAAGACTTTGGCTAAATATGAAGCCGATAAAGATATCGATCACATTTTTGTGACATTTCATACCCCGGCTTTCCCCAATGCAGGCCATATGGAAGATGATATGTGGTATGGTGGTAACAATAAAATCAGACCTTATATTGCCGGAAAACCGGTGCAAAAGGGTATCATTGAACGACGTGATGAAATTTTAGATGCCTTAGTTAATCATAGTCAAAAATTTGTGGCCTTACTTTGCGGCGATGAGCATAATTATAGCCGGATTACCGTAACAAACGATACACCTATTTATCCTGAAAATTGGAAAGGTGATAAATTGAAATTTAAAAGACCCTTTGTGCAAATAACCAATGGTAGTGCCGGTGCACCTTATTACTCATTGGAGCAAACGCCATGGCGAAAATTTGTAAATAAATTTTCAACCCTTCATGCCTTGATGTTATTTCATGTAAACGGCCAACATATTAATATGGAGGTGATTAATCCGGATACATTTGAAGATATTGAAAATGTTCCTTTACGTTAAATGACCATTATGACTTAAATATCAAAAAAGCACTCAAAATCGAGTGCTTTTTTGATGGTTTAAATTGAAGTGGAGTCGGAGGGAATCGAACCCTCGTCCACACAAGCCACTACCATGCTTTCTACATGCTTAGTCTGTGTTTGTGTTTTCGACTTTGAGCTGCCCACAGACAGGCCACTCAAAGCTTAGCTTCCTAAATTTCGATAAGCACCCGAAGCATGTGCTTATCTAGACTTACTTTTACGAAGCCTCTTGATCGAACGCCGTAAGTCAGGGCTTTCGAGAGACTTCTTGCCTTCCGGCCTTGCCGGAACGTGGCTTAATTCTTACTATTATTCAGAATTAAGCAGCAAGAGCGAAGTTATTTTCGCCGTTTATTGTGTGCGATACATGAGATTAACGAGCTGTGTATCAGCGCTCGGCATGCTTACATGTTAATGGATCTTGCTGTCAAATCCAGTCGACCCCAATTAAGATGTGCAAAAATACAAAATTTATAAGGCTAAAAGCAAATTTTGTACCAAGTTATTTGTTTGCCTTTTTATTTTCCTTGTTTTTATTGTATTTTTGTTTTTCAAAATAAAAAACGATGGAAAATAATTATGGTATTATAATGGCCGGTGGCATTGGCAGTCGATTTTGGCCGGAAAGTACTGCCCGAATGCCAAAACAATTTTTAGACCTGTTGGGAACCGGACAATCTTTTATACAACAAACTTTTGAAAGGTTGAAAAAAATAATACCCGCCAAGCAAATTTATATTTTAACCAATGAACGCTATAGAGATTTGATTAAAACGCAATTGCCGGAGGTGAATGATAATCAGATTATTGCCGAACCTGTAATGCGTAATACCGCACCGGCTATTTTATATGCCGCCAAAAAAATTTATAAGCAAAATCCGGATGCAAATCTTTTAATTGCTCCTTCCGATCATTATATTGGGGAAGAAGATAAATTTATAGACAATGTCCAAACAGCTTTTTCTGCAACAGCCCAAAATGACTGGCTAATGACGCTTGGAATTGTTCCAAACAGTCCTAACACAGGATATGGCTACATTCAATATGATACCAGCAGTAACGATAAAATAAAAAAAGTCTTACGTTTTACCGAAAAGCCTGATTTGCAAACGGCTTTATCTTTTCTCAATGAAGGAAATTATTTATGGAATGCCGGCATTTTTATATGGCGGGCCAAAAGTATTTTGGAAGCCTTTAAAAATTTGCTTCCGGCAATGTATGACAAAATGTCTCAAGATGACCGTGTTTATAATACACCGGAAGAAAACATTTTTATAAAAAAAGTTTTTCCGCAACTTGAAAATATCTCAATTGATTATGGTATTCTTGAAAAAGCGCCGAATGTTTACGTTTTACCGGCAGATTTTGTTTGGAATGATTTAGGCGCCTGGAATGCTGTTTATGAGCAACTCAGCACCAAACCAAATGAAAATGTTGTGGTCAATAGTCAAATTTTGGCAGACAACAGCTATGGAAATTTGGTTAAAACCAATGGCAAAAACGTGATTTTAAAGGATTTGAACGATTATGTAGTGGTTGATACTCATGATACCCTTATGATTATACCACGTAAGGCTGACCAAAAGGTTAAGACATATGCACAAAAGTTTAAAAGTTAATCTATTTAAAGAGATTTGTTCTAAGTTAGAAATGACCGTCAAAATCAAATATCCCAATGATATTTGTCGGGTGCAAAATAACCGATTAATCAAATAAACTTAAATATAAATGAAAAGAAATTGGCAAACTATTAAGGAATATGAAGATATTCTATTTGAAAATTACGAAGGAATTGCAAAAATAACCATTAACCGGCCTCATGTATATAATGCTTTTCGTCCTAAAACCAATGATGAAATTTTGGATGCGTTAGAAATTGCTCATAAGCGCCCGGAAATAGATGTGATTGTTTTAACCGGCGCCGGTGATAAGGCTTTTTGTAGCGGTGGCGACCAAAATGTAAAAGGTAAGGGTGGTTATATTGGGGAAGATGGTGTTCCACGTTTAAATGTGTTAGATGTTCATAAAAAAATTCGTTCTATTCCTAAACCTGTGATAGCTATGGTCAACGGGTATGCGATTGGTGGGGGCCATGTTTTGCATGTCGTTTGTGATTTAACCATAGCCAGCGAAAATGCCCGTTTTGGTCAAACAGGTCCTAAAGTTGGTAGTTTTGACGGTGGTTTTGGTTCTTCTTATCTGGCTAGACATGTCGGACAAAAAAAAGCACGCGAAATTTGGTTTTTGTGTGATCAGTACACAGCAAGGGAAGCCGAACAAATGGGAATGGTTAATAAAGTTGTGCCTTTAGAGGATTTAGAAGATACTACCGTTGAATGGTGTCAAAAAATACAAGAAAAAAGTCCGATGGCAATTCGTATGATTAAACGTGCGATGAATGCCGAATTAGATGGGCAACGTGGCTTAATGGAATTTGCCGGAGATGCTACCCTAATGTTTTATTTAATGGAAGAAGCACAAGAAGGTAAAAATGCGTTTCTTGAAAAACGTAAACCCAATTTTAAACAATTTCCTAAATTTTTATAATTAAAGATCTCAGGGAAGCCGAAAACTGTATAGAGTAGGCATATATCTTAAAATTTAATTAATTATGTGGATTTTTATTTTTTTATTAGCATTACTGACAATCGCAGCGCTTTGGAAAGTTTTTGAAAAAGCCGGTGAGCCCGGTTGGAAATCTATTATCCCTTTTTATAATATGTGGGTATTGGCAGAAATAGCCGGATTGCCCGGATGGGTTGGTTTGTTGGCTTATATCCCTTATTTGGGGGCAATTGTTATTTTTTATATCTATTACGAATTAGCCAAGCGATTCAATAAAGGTGTTTTATTTGCCCTTGGTTTATTCTTTTTGCCTGTTATCTTTTTCCCGATTTTGGGTTTTGGTGATGCGCAATATACACCCGCTCCACAAAAAGAAGAACCCAATCAACTGGAATCATAAATAAATTTTTTTACTATGAAAAATGGGGACTGGATATAGTCCTCATTTTTTATATGAATTTAGACAGATAATACCCCAGTCCAACTGCAAATAACCCAACTAACAAAGTGGTAAAAAAGTATGATAAAAAGAGAATGAATTTACCATTTTGAATCATAACTAAATTTTCGAATGCAAAACTCGAAAAGGTGGTAAATCCACCCAAAAAACCCGCAATTAAAAGCGCTTGGTAAGCATGGTTCAAATTCAAAGTGCGTAAATTATATCCGGCCAATAAGCCAATTAAAAAACTCCCCATGACATTGACAAAAAATGTACCATAAGGTGTTAAAAAATCATTCCGGTTGAGTAATATGCCGATTAAATACCGGAAAATACTGCCTAATCCGCCGCCTAAAAAAACTAATAAAATTCTTGTCATCATTGTATTTCTATTTCTTTTGGTTTGGTTTCAATAATCGGGACATATAGATAGGTAATCCAATCAGCCGGATTTAAAGACTTGGTGTGGCCAACCGCATATTCTTCAAAGGCATCTCTTGTTGTATCTTCTATTAAATTTGGGTTACTTTGTATGTAAGCTTTTGTTTGTTGCCAAGCTTGTGGCAAATATTGATAAGCTCCCCGGTATTTAACTTTGAGATATAAACCGCCGGGTAATTTCCCTGTAAGTATTTGATTGTCATTGGTATCTATTCTTTCGCGTGTTGGTACTGCAGCTGAAAAAATAACCGAATTGTTTGAGACATCCCGTTTATTATAGATAACCAGTGGTTTTCCGTTGGTTTCAATTTTGTTTTTAATGGCATAAATAATGACACTTGGTAAAGTTTTGTCCAATTGTGCATTTAAGCTGTCTAAACGGCAAGCAGCAGTACGGTAAATATAATATGTGTCGCTTAAATCAACTGTTTTTAATATATGCATTTCATGCTTATTCATGTCTTTTTTTACGGCTCGGCCGATCAGTTCAAGACCACGCGACATAAAAGGACCTACAAGCGGGTCCATTTTTTGGTTAAATAGACGTTGCATGGGGTGTAAATCTCCTGTGATTGACCATGTAAGTTTAACACCCTTTTCGGTGGGCTTTAAGGTCCATTTTAAGGTTTGAGATTGATCGCCACCGGACATATCTTGCAAAATCAGGCTGTCCGGACGCAAAGTTAGGTTGGTTATTTTTTGCGGATTTCCATCATTGTCTATAAAACGCACATAATCTCCTTCTTTTTTGGTAGATGCGCTAAATTCGAATTTTATTAAACTGTCTTTGTCTTTCCAAGGTGCCCATTTGGGCCAATTTTTTAAGTCGGCAATTTGTTGATAAATCAAATTTTGCGGTGCCTTTATAAGTCTTTCTCTCCTGACAGTATATTGATCGTCGGTTGATATATAGTAGGAAGTTAAACCGGCTAACAGGATGATCAGTAGAAGGAAAAAATATTTAATTTTCTTAAGCATATTATTTTTTTGCAAATGTATAAACTATTTTTAAATCAATCTTTGCTATTTTGTGGTTTTGAAATATTCTGTTGAATTAAAAAATCAATTCCCAAATCATAAGATTTTAAACCCTTTCCCATAATTGTTTGGGCAGCCAGTGGTGAAATGTAAGAATGTTGTCTGAATTTTTCTCTTTTGCGTATGTCTGAAATATGGACTTCTACCACTGGTATATTTATGGCTTTGAGACAATCGGCAATAGCAATAGAGGTATGCGTATAGGCAGCAGGATTTAAGATAATGCCATCATATTGGCTTTCTGCTTCTTGTAACCAGTCGATAATGGTACCTTCATGGTTTGTTTGCCGGCAATCTATTTGATGTGTTTCATACTTTTTTTTTAGTAGCTCATAATAAGTGCTAAAGGATTGGGTTCCATAAATTTCGGGTTCCCGTCTGCCCAATAAATTCAAATTAGGCCCGTTTATGATAAGTATTTTCATTCTTGTTTTTTTATTTTATGATTCTTTTTTCTTTAGTAAATAATAACTTCCGATACAAAATTATTAAAATAAAAATATACACTATGTAAGTCAAAAAATAAGCTTTAACGATTCCTGTTATGCCATAATGAATTAATAAAAAATGACTGAGTAAATAAAAGATGACCCAAAAGCCTATTTCAGTAAAAATATAATAAAAGGTATGCGCTTTGGCCAACATCATATAGGCTAGTGTCAAAGCACTGATTCGTATTAAATCACCGGCAAACTGCCAGGGTAATAATGCTTCCATGGGCAAATAGGCTTTTGAAAAGAATAGTAAAATAAGCCATTTTCGCAACAAGTATAATAAAACCAAACCTGCCACTATCAAAGGAAATATTTGTTTGAAATATTTTCTAATTTCTTCCCTCCAAGTGATATTGTCATGTACTTTGACCAATTGCGGATAATAATAAAAACTAAATACAGGCGTTATAAATGCCATAGCCATAGCGGAAATTTTTTTTACACCATCCCAATAACCTGCATGCACCCCATGATCAAAGGCATAAAAATTAAATATTTGATTGCGGATTAAAATACTGAAAACCGGTGCAGTTATGGCTGTTACCACGGCCATTAGCATGTAACGGTAAAGCCGTTTGTAATTATTTTTATCTGTTTTTTGCGGTAAAAAATTAAGGAAATAACGGTATTTTTTCCGGATTATCCATAGGGTTACTGCAAAATGAATAAACTGGCCGGCTAAAATTAGCCATAGGGCTCCCTTTAAATGAAAGTTTATAATTAGATAAACAGCCATTAAAGCCGTTGCAATTTGGCTTACAATTTGAATAGCTGTAATTTTTTTATATTGTTGTAAGCCTGACAATATGGCGGTAAAAATAATATTGAATGCCATTAAAGGAAGCATAATCGCTGTTAGCCGGATAAAGTTTGTATATCCGGAAGTTTTAAACAAAAAATGACTGATTTGATTTGCTTCAATCCAAATAATGATTCCCATAAAGAAGGAAGAGGTTATAATGAGTTTGTATATGCTCCATAAAAATGATGAAAATCTTTTGGTATGATTTTCGTATTTAGCCGCATATTTGGTCACGCCATCACTCAAACCCAAACTTGCCATGCCTTGCGTGGTTTGCAAAAAATTTCGGTACTGCTCGGTAAGGCTGGTCCCTGACGGACCAATATAAATCGCAATTAGCTTATTTACCAGCCAGCTACCTACTACTCGAGAAAAAACGGCTAAGGCATTGAATGAGGAAATTTTTAGCCAAATATTTTGATTGATTTTTTTTCTTAAAGCATTCAAAACCGGTTGATTTTTTCAATAATATAGCCTATTTCTTCTTGGGTCAATTTTTCATGGATGGGCAAACTGAGAATTTCACGGCTAATTTTATCGGTAACCGGAAAATGTCCGTCTGTATAATTTTTTAAGGCTGCTTGCCGATGGGGCGGGGTAGGATAATGTATTAAAGTTTGCACACCGTTTTTCATAAGATATTCTCTTAATGCCTCCCTTTGTTTTGTTCGTATAACATATTGATGATACACATGTCGCCCATCTGTCCACAATTCAGCTTTACTTATTTTAGGGTTGTCAATCTTATCATGGTAGAGTTGTGCATGTTCCATTCTTTTTAGGTTGTTTTTGTCTAAATCATTTAATTTAACTGTCAAAAATGCCGCCTGAATTTCATCTAACCGGCTATTAATACCCTTATATTGACTGTTATATTTTTCCTTTTGGCCGTAATTTCGTAAAACATTAATTAGTTCAGCTAAAGTTGTTGAGTTTGTTGTGACTGCTCCGGCGTCTCCCAAAGCTCCCAAGTTTTTGGTTGGATAGAAACTGAAAGCTGCTGCATCGCCTAAGTTACCGGCTTTTTTGCCTTTCCAATTGGCACCATGCGCTTGGGCGGCATCTTCTATTAGCAAAAGCCGGTTTTGTTGGGCAATCTTTTTTAGCTCGTCCCAATCACTGATGAGTCCATACAAATGCACCGCTAATATTGCTTTGGTTTTAGTAGTGATTTTCTCAATTAGGTGAGCTGGATCTAAATTATAGGTGGTTAATTTGGGCTCAACCAATACAGGTATTAATCCTGCATGTAAAATTCCTAATATGCTGGCTATGTAGGTGTTAGCCGGTACCAGTACTTCATCGCCGGCTTGTAATTTTCCCATCAGTTTGTAAGCTTCAAAAATTAAGCGAATGGCATCCAAGCCATTGCCCGTGCCAATGCAATACTTGGTTTGACAATAACCGGCATAATTTTTTTCAAAGTGTTTTACTTCGGGCCCAAGGATGTATTGTCCTGTTTCAATAAACCGGTGAAATTTTTCTTCAAAAGTAGTTTGATAATGGTCATTTATTTTTTTTAAATCTAAAAATTTTATCATTGCAAAACATTTTTAAGACGGTCATAAAAAGCCGGGTTGAGCCTAAACGATAACTGATTTATGATATGGCTGCCAAAACTTTCTTTCCAATAAACTAAATTCCCATTTATATTATTGTCACCTATCGACGAGCTGCCAAAACTAACATAAGCATAATTATTAAACCTTTGTACCAGTTCATAAGTGAGAAATTCTACTGCTTGTCGACTTTCAGGACTGTTTAAGGCATGAATGTATTGAAAATGAGCAGTATGATTGATAAAGTAAACCAAAGCACCTGCTAATATTTCTGATTTTTGCCGGATTGTAAACAATCGAATGTGTTTGGGAAACCGGTTTATCAGCAACTTAATTTCATCCATGCTATGTGTTGGTTGACTATTGTACCGCAACTTTAAATTTTGTACAACTATCGGCCAAAATTCCGCAATATGCTGTGGGTCTTCTTCAATTTTAAAGCCGTATGACAATAATTTTTTATAATTTTTTTGCCGGTTATAGTTTATTTTTAAACCAAAAAGCCTGTCTGAGATCCAAAATGGTTTGATTTCTTGGAGTTCTCCACCGGCTTTGTGGTAAATATAAGTACAACTTTCATCGGTCAGCGGTTGAAAAACAAAAGGGATGCTTTTGATATATAAGGAGTTTAAATCATTTTGAAATAAAAAGGCCAATGCCTGCCGGACTATTTCAATTTTAGCAGCAGTTTTTAATTTTTTTTGAAAAATAAAATCGCTGTAAGTTAAGCCTTTATGGGCAAAAATTTCATTGCCTATACGATGTGCAGGTAAAACAGCCCGTAGTTTTAAGCCTTCAAATATCATGAGTGAAAAATCATTAAACCGCTCCGCATGATAATCCATATAACTTCTTTGATGCAAAAAAGTGCCGTTACTGCTTCGCTGAATGAAATCATCCCATTCTTTTTGACGTTTGGCTGTATAATAAATAAGGCTATAGGTCATAGGGTGATTTTTTGCAAATATTTATTGAACTCTGCTGTCACTTCTGTTACAGGCTTTTTATAATAAATTTTTAACTGTTTAAGTAGACAATTGACTATTTCACTACGGTCAAAGTCTTGTCCGGTTAATGTTTTCATTGAAGTCGCATGAGGCAAATCTTCAAATTCGGTTTGTAAAACATTTAGACCAATACCGATAATGCTGTGTTTCCAATTTTGTTGTTGTAAGCTATTTTCAATTAATATACCGGCAATTTTTTTACCGTCTGCCAATATGTCGTTGGGTAATTTAATTTTGATAGCCGGAATGTTAAATTTTTGCAAAACTTTGACAATGCTAAGCGCCACTATCTGACTTAAAATATTTTGGTCTTTAAGTGCCATTTCCGGATGTAAATATATGCTCAGTAAAATGTTCTTACAACAGTCTGATTGCCAAGTTTTTGTACTTTGCCCGCGCCCTTTGGTTTGTTGTTCTGCCAAGACATAAAAAAAATCGGGTAATTCACGGGTTTTACAGTAACTTTTTAAGAAGTCGTTCGTTGATGTAATGGTATCAAATTTGATGTAAGGCATATCAAATAAATAGCTTATTTTTGCAAGTAAGATTAAACACGAATATATGACAAAAACCGGAAATACAGACCATTTAATTCACAAAATTATTGAAGGTATTGAAGAAGTCAAAGGACAAAACGCAACTATAATCGATCTAAGCGGTATTGAAAATGCCGTTGCCAAATATTTTATTATTGCTGATGGCACGTCTAATACACAGGTTAATGCAATTGCGGACTCTATTAAGAAAACCGTCAGTAAAAATCTGCAACAAAAACCATGGCATACCGAAGGAGAGGAAAATGCCGAATGGATATTGATGGATTATGTCGATGTCGTTGCCCACGTTATGCAACGTCCTGTTCGCGAATTTTATAATATAGAAGAACTGTGGGGAGATGCCAAAATAATGCAATTAAAAAAAGATTAATTAAATTAAGGAAATATGAGCAAAGAGCAACAAAATAAAGGCAATTCGCCAAATAAAAATACAAAACCGTCTTTAAACAATAAATCACCTTTCAAATTCAATGTTTTTTGGGTGTACATGATTATAACGGCTGTTATTTTCATGGTTATGTTAAACTCAAACAATAATGGCGGTAACAAAGTATTAGATTATAATAAATTTGAAGAAATGCTCGATCACGGCAAAATTAAAAAAGTGGTGATTGAAAACAAGCATTTGGCCAATATCTATGTAACCGATCAAACTAAAAAGCAAGATAGTTTAAAAACACCCGGCAGTGGATTTTTCGGTATGTCAGAAGCACCGGATTATGTGGTTGAATTAGGTGATTTAAAGCATTTTCAAGAACAATTGGAAGCTGCAAAAGCCAAAGGGATCCCGGTGGAATACCGCTTTAAAACCACGACTGATTATTTTATGGGATTTCTTATGAATATTTTGCCTTGGGTTCTTATTATCGGTTTTTGGTTATATATGATGCGGCGTATGTCGGGTGCAGCCGGTGGCGGCGGAGCCGGTGGTGGTGGCATTTTTAACATAGGCAAGTCAAGAGCAGAGCTTTATGATGCCAAAAAACAAGAAAAAACTACTTTTAAAGATGTCGCCGGCTTAGAAGGAGCTAAAGAAGAGGTTAAAGAAATAGTAGATTTTTTGAAAAATACCGAAAAATATACCAAATTGGGGGGTAAAATTCCCAAAGGGGTATTATTGGTAGGTCCTCCCGGAACGGGTAAAACTTTATTGGCCAAAGCGGTGGCCGGCGAAGCTAAGGTACCTTTCTTTTCCTTGTCGGGTTCTGACTTTGTCGAAATGTTTGTCGGTGTAGGTGCCTCTCGCGTTAGAGATCTTTTTAAAAAAGCCAAAGAAAAATCCCCTTCTATTATTTTTATTGATGAAATTGATGCCATTGGACGGGCGCGTGGAAAAAATAATATAACCGGTAGTAACGACGAACGTGAAAATACCCTTAACCAATTATTAACCGAGATGGATGGATTTGGTTCCAAAGACAATGTTATTGTTATTGGTGCTACCAACCGGGCGGATGTTTTAGACAAAGCGCTGTTGCGGGCCGGTCGTTTTGATAGACAAATTTTTGTCGATTTACCTGATTTAAATGAACGTAAAGAAATATTTCAGGTTCATTTAAAACCCTTAAAATTAGCCGATGATGTTGATGTCGATTTTTTAGCCAAGCAAACACCCGGTTTTTCGGGTGCTGACATTGCCAATGTTTGTAATGAGGCTGCTTTAATAGCCGCGCGAAAAAATAAAGAAAAGGTAGATAAACAAGATTTCTTAGATGCTGTTGATCGTATTATAGGCGGTCTTGAAAAGAAAAATAAGGTGATTAAACCGGCTGAAAAAAAACGGGTAGCACACCATGAGGCGGGACATGCAACTGCCAGTTGGTTGTTAGAACATGCTCACCCTTTGGTCAAAGTAACAATTGTTCCGCGCGGACAATCACTGGGTGCCGCTTGGTATTTGCCTGAAGAACGGGTATTGGTCGAAAAAGAGCATATGCTGGATGAAATGGCTGCCACCCTGGCGGGACGAGCTGCCGAAGAAGTTATTTTTGGCAATATTTCTACCGGCGCGTTAAATGATTTGGAAAAAGTGACCAAGCAAGCCCGTGCCATGGTTACGGTGTATGGTTTAAATGACCGAATTGGTAATTTGACTTATTACGATTCGTCCGGACAAGAATATGGCTTTACGAAACCATATAGTGAAAAAACAGCTGAAATTATTGATGAAGAAATATCAAAATTAATTGAAGAACAATATCAAAGAGTAAAAGATTTGTTGTCTAAAAATAAAGATAAATTAAAAAAGTTAGCACAGCGTTTACTGGAAAAAGAAGTTATATTTAAAGAAGATTTAGAAGAAATTTTAGGCAAAAGACCTTTTCATTCAGAAGAATCTGATTTATCAGTTGAATCATCTCATTCAACTGATAAATCAGATAAGAATGATGAAAACAATACTATTTCGACCGAAACCAAAAAGTAAATTGGTTTAAAATAATTTGGTTTAAAACTTGCTATTTTTTTAATAGCAAGTTTTTTATGTTTTGATGTGAAAATTCCTAACTATTAAAATAAAAATAAGTATTTTTGTTTTAAAATTTTAAGAATTATAAAA
>Ga0256831_1001270_pt1 | contig 13383 bp, 9 predicted proteins | sample 132544metaG_FD_189087 | JGI IMG/M metagenome (GOLD analysis project Ga0256831, IMG submission 189087) | Hydrothermal vent microbial communities from Lau Basin, Pacific Ocean - 132-544 | ecosystem: Environmental > Aquatic > Marine > Hydrothermal vents | place: Pacific Ocean: Lau Basin | collected...
TAAGGATTTACAGGTTATTTTGGCTTTATTCGTAGCCACCCTACGGGTGAAGTCAAAATATTCTGGAAAGCCTTGTAGATTCAGTGCTATGGACATTCGCAGTAGGTTCAACTGATTTATTTAGGTTTAATGGCTGGTGCCTTCTTCTAGGTGAGTTTTATTATAGACATTATACTTACCAGAAGGTTTTTTCATTGCTAAACGTGTGACTTCTTTAAGTGTCTGGGCATCATAAACAATAATTGCACCATCATCTTCCCAGATACTCAGTAAGGCATAACGCCCATCTTTGGTAAATTCTACATGAGCGGCTGTTTTTCCTGGTATAGGCTGTAGTGTTTTAATGATCTTAAGGGTTTTTTTATCAATAATATGTACCAAGTCTTTGTGTGGGCCAAAAAAAACATCAACCCAAGCATAAGGACTTTTTTCATGACTGCGCATAAAAAATCCAGGACCTTTAGTTTTAATCTTTTTGATAGTTGCCCAGTTGCTGGTATCAATAATCGTAACGACACCTTCTTTAATATTGGGTGTAGCAATGACTCGGGTGTCTTTGTACTTCCAGCTAATACCTGAGCTAAGGTGAGGCATTCCTGGAATATCAAGATCGTGAACTTTTCGTCCTGAGGACATTTTGATCACTTGTCCTCCTTGTGAGGTGCGCTCACCTTCTGGGCGAGAAGCGCCTATAATATAGTTATAGTCTTGATCAAAAAAGAAATCATCAAGATAGTTTTTTAGTTTTATTCGACGAATACTAAATGCCTTACCTGTGTAAGCAGGCATCTCATAACGATAATCATGAACAAAGACCTCTTTGTCAATATAGGGTATTTCCCATACCTCAGGAAAATCTTTTAAGGCCAAAATAAAACTATGTCGTGGTGCTGCGGTATAAACAGCGCTGACTCGTGAGCTTTTACCTGCTTCATTTACTACAGGGATTATTTTAATTGGGGAGAGATCATAAGCACCAAGGATAACAGCTGTATGAGGTAGAGTATTACCTGCTATAACAAACTTACCATCATCAGAAACAGCAAGATTACGTGTGCTAATACCTACCCGAATATCGGCAATGACTTTGAGATTATAAATATCAAATTTAGTGACCCAACCATCACGAGAAGCAAAAAAAACATAACGCCCATCTTTAGAGTATTTAGGTCCACCATGGAGTGCATTGTGACTCTTAAAACGAAAAATGGGTTTGAATGTATCGCCATTTAATAAGGTAACGTGATGATCACCGGTTTCAACCACTAAAAAAAGATTTTGCATATCCGCGGAAAATATGGGGACATTACCCAATGTATCGGGTGCATTGGTTATTTTATGACTATGCTTAATATCGCTCATAGTCCACTTGGGAGCCTGTTTTGGTTTTGTATAAATATACTCAACCAGTGTTTCAATTTCATTATCAGATAATATATTGGAAAATGCAGGCATTTGTGTTGCTGTACGACCCTTTTTTATTACTAGAGTGGCTGCTTTGGCCTTAAGACGTTTAAAGCTTTGCGGGATAAGAGGGGGGCCGATCAGTCCTAAGCGGTCTTTACCGTGGCACTTGCTACAATGAGTATCAAATAAGCGCGAGCTAATCGTATCTTCTAATGTGTTCACAACTGTGCTGGCTATAGCCTGTGTACTGATAAGTAACAGCAATAATAATGAGAGTATATTGTTCATAAAATGAATTGTGTTTTTATAAAGGGAGGCATAGATTATAGCCTTGAAAAGGTATGACAATGCTTGACGTTTATCAAGAAAAAAAATAACAAAAAAGCAATGAAGTTGGCTTGATCTTATTGTAGGATGGAATTATGAATCAGTATAGATATTATTTACACTTATATATTGCTTATATAAGAGTTTGGTTATATACTGGTTAAAACAGAGAAGAATATATAAAAATATGATAGCGACTATTTTTATTAAATCGAAATAACTCTGATGCCGTTTTACTATTAAAAATTTGCCAATGTTTTAATGAGCAAATAACACATTATTTTACTTTTTATATTTTTGGAGAGATTACTATGAAAAAATTATTAATTGCCGCTGCAATCGCAGCAACTACCGCTTCTATGAGTGTTTCCGCTTCTTCTTGGGGACCTTGGGGTGATGGTAATAGCAACTCAAACTGGAATGGCAATGGCTATAACAATATGAATAACAATGCTTATGGCAATGGTTATGGCAATGGCTGGGGTGATGGTTCTGGTGATGCTGATATGGACGGTGATGTTGAAATCACTATTAAAGCCCGTGGTCGTGGTCGTGGTAACGGCAATACTCGTGGTTCAGCTTATGGTAATGGCTATAGCAACTACAATGGTTATAACAACATGAACTATCGTGGTAATGGTTATAATAACTATCAGAACCAAGGTAATGGCTATGGTTATAGACCTTATTATGCGCCAGCACCAATGCCAGCTCCTGTTCAAGCACCAGCACCAGCACCAGCAGCTGCTAAGTAATTAAAAACAATACTTGTCTATTTATCCTGATCTGAATATTATTTTGATCAGGATAAATAGTTAAAAACAGACCCTCCCGTATTACTCACACACCTTAATTTCAAACTCCCTTCAAGTTTAGTAATTCTCAAGTCAATAGTATTTTTTTATGCTATATTAAAAGCAAATAGACAAACACTTGCTTATCAGACACAATAAATCAGAATTATGACACATTATAAAACACTCGGTATTGATCATAATGCTTCTCCAGACTTAATTGAGTTTAGCTATCAGGAGCGTTTGAAAGATGCGAAAGAAAAACTACAAAACTCACCGTTATTTTTTGACAAACAGAAAAAACTGGAACATGCCTATCAAGTATTATCTAGCCCTACCCTACGCCAAGCGTATAATGAAAAATTAGCAAAAGATCAGAGTCTAACAAATCCTTCCCATAAGAGTGTTTACTCAGCGGAACACTCAAATTCACCTACTCTTATTAGCTTTCTCGGTTTAAAATTTTCTAAAGGGTTTATTGTGGCTATTTCTATTGTTATTATTTTCTTTATTGCATTGCAGTATAATCATTTTAGAATTGCTCAAAATATGCAAGAACAAGAGCTTAATTATTATAATCAAATGCGTGAAAAGCAAATGCTGATGCAACAGCAACAAATGGATCGTTATAATGATTCTCTTGATACCTTCTATGGGCAAAGCAATAGGGAGGATTATCACCGTTATGAAATGGATGATCGCTCTATGAGTATTCGCGAAAGCAATGCCTCTTCAAGACGAGCAATAGAAAATCGTCGTTTAGCGATGCAAGAAGAAAGAGAATCTCAAAGAGCAAAATATGAGGCTAGGCGACAGAGAGATCTTGAAAAAACAAGAAAACGTCATGCTGAATATGAAGCCAATCAATTATTACGTGAAAATATTCGACGAATTGAACGCACAGGTGCATTACAAAGAGATATTAATCGCTTAAAAGCAGGGCTTTGAGCTTTGAGTGTAATAGTAGAGATAAGATAAGCTGAGTCACAATAATGTATGCAGAAAATTAAATTAGCTCATCATGAAATAGGCACGTTTTGTACCCCCTTTATTGTTGCTGAGCTTTCCGGTAATCATCAGCAAAGCTATTCTTTGGCAGAAAAGATGATTGAAGCGGCTGCAGAGGCAGGTGCTCAGGCAATTAAGCTGCAAACTTATACCCCAGAAACAATGACCTTAGATCTTCATCAAGATGAATTTATGGTCAATGAAGAAGACAGTTTGTGGGCAGGGGAGAGCTTGTATGATCTCTATGCCAAAGCAGCCACACCTTGGGAATGGCACCAACCTTTATTTGCTAAAGCCCGCTCATTGGGACTTATTGCCTTTAGCTCTCCTTTTGATGAAAGTTCGGTTGATTTTTTAGAAAGCTTAGATGTGCCCTGTTATAAAATTGCTTCTTTTGAAAACAATGATCTGCCTCTAATCAAAAAGGTGGCACAAACAGGTAAGCCTATTATTATCTCAACGGGTATGGCTTCTGAACAGGATATCGAAGAGGCATTGCAGCTTATCCGTTCTACTGGTAATGAACAAATTATTTTACTCAAATGCACCAGTAATTACCCTGCGGATGCCTCAGATAGCAACTTGGCAACTTTGGCAGACATGCGTCAAAAATATCAATGTCTCGTGGGTCTCTCTGATCATTCTATGGGCTTGGGTGTTTCTTTAGCTGGTGTTGCTCTGGGTGCTTGCTTAGTCGAAAAGCACTTTGTTTTGCAACGCAGTGCTGGTGGAGTAGATGCTGCCTTTTCTTTGCAGCCAGAGGAATTGAAACAACTGGTTATAGAGTCTAAGAAAGTCGCCAGTGCCATTGGTCAAGTCTGTTATGGTGGGTCGGATAATGAGCAACAGGCAAAAAAATATCGACGTTCTGTGTATTGTTCTCAGAATATTAAAAAAGGTGAAGCGCTTAGTGTTGATAATATTCGTATTATCCGTCCAGGGTTTGGCCTAGCACCGAAATATTTTGACCAGCTTTTAGGTACAATTGCCACAAAGGACATCCGTATCGGCACAGCCATACACTGGGATTTGGTTCTATCTAAGGGTATCTAAATGAAAAAGGCCTTATTTCGACTGGATTCTGGATCACATTGTGGTTTAGGACACCTGATACGCTCCAAAGCCTTGGCTGATGCATTGCTTAAAGTGGGAATAAGCAGTACCTTTGCTGTTAAACATATCCACAATAAGAAGGCACTTGAGACTCATCAAGTGCTTTACATCCAATCAGAAGATGAATTTTTAAGCTATGTACGAGAATATGAATTGATCATTATCGATCATTATGGCTTTACATCGGAGCATTTTCACAGCATATCTTTGATATTAGACCCATACCCTGAAAAAAAACTGATTGTTTTGGATGATGAATGCAATCGAGGGCAATTATTTGCTGATGTGATTGTTAACCCAATGCGTACCGCAGATGCTTTGGCCTATAAAATGTGTGCACCTAAGGCGCACTTGTTGTTAGGTGCGCAATATACGTTACTGCGCCCAGAGTTTAGTCAAACGAATTGGCAAGATTATACACAAAGAAAGTCTATTATCATTAGCTTTGGAGGCTCTGATGTGGCTGGTTTAACATTGCCTGTTCTTAAGTCCATATTGCAATCAAAGATAAGCCATTTGCCCATTATTGTTATTGTTGGAGCAGCCTGTCCACAGGCAAAACATATTCAGAATTTTTGCTTAATACACAATGTCACTTATTTATTTGATGTAAAAAATATGGCCACCTTATTTTTTCAAGCTAGATTGGCATTATCAGCAGCAGGTTCTACTGTTTATGAATTAGCTTATTGTGGTGTGCCTTCTGTGTTTGCTATCGTAGCAGATAATCAACAGCAGTCTATTGAACAACAGTCTATGCTAGGCTGGTATTCTATGGTTGACTGCCGTTCTATGACGGATCCTCATAGAGAAAATAGGGCTAAAAAATTGGTGCACAAGGCAGAAAAGATGATACTCAACAGACCACTTAATGAACTGAGTCAAATCGCATCTTCATCAATGAATGCTAATGGTGCTGACCAAGTGGCCTCTTATATTAATAAACTTTAGCCTGATTTTCTATAGTTCATGTAAGTACTTAAAAAATATCGTATAAAATGGTTGTTCTATCTGTAAGCTGGTATATAATTAACGTATCATCGTAAGGATAGATTCCTATTTTAGCTCGTATTTTTAGGGTAAGATTTTTAGGTTTGAATTTTAGGTTTAATGGGCTCTAAATTTTAGATTCAAATAGTTGCTTAATACTTTATCCTTAATGAAAGAGATCATACGAAACATGGCTCTGAGGTTTCATTAATTATTATTATAAAGTACCGCTATGTATCTTGACTATTTTGGCATAAAAAAATCCCCATTTAAAATCACGCCGGATACGGCTATGTTTTTTTCTGGTAGCTTACGGGGCTCTATCCTCGAAGCATTACTTTATGCAATTAGTAGCGGCGAAGGTATTATCAAGGTTGTAGGAGAAGTCGGTAGCGGTAAAACCATGCTCTGCCGTATGCTAGAGCTGCGGTTACCTAACAACATTGAACTGGTCTATTTGGCAAACCCTGGTCTTTCGCCCGATCACATTCTGCGTGCCATTGCTTTGGAGCTCCGCTTAAAAGTCACTAAAGACTCCGATAAGCTTGAGGTAATGCATCTTCTGCATCAATATTTACTAAAACAGCATAGTGCAGGCATACAAGTTGTGGTCTTTGTTGAAGAGGCACAAGTAATGCCATTAGAAACACTGGAAGAAATTCGTCTATTGAGTAATTTGGAAACTGCAGAACATAAATTACTGCAAATTGTGCTATTTGGGCAACCTGAACTGGATGAAAAACTCGCACAAGTCTCTATTCGTCAACTTAAAGAACGCATCTCCCATAATTTTTACTTACTCCCTTTTGATCGCAATGAAGTACATGAGTATCTTAACTTTCGAATGAATGCTGTGGGTTATCGAGGGCCTGATATTTTTAGTCCTAAATGTGCCAAGTTGATACAAAAAAATGCCTGTGGCTTAACACGACGAATTAACCTATTAGCAGATAAAGCCTTATTATCGGCATTTTCAGAAAATCGTCATTTAGTGAATGCAAAGGATATAAAAGTAGCAATTCGTGATACCAATAGTAGCTATGGCACACAACACATTAAGCGCTCTTCTATAGGCTGGGTTATTATCTCTTTGGTTTTAGTATTAATTATAGCCTCATTGCTATTTATGCCAAAACTTAAAATAGAATTTTTATCATTTTTTCAAGAACCAGAAAAAAAAGAACCAATAAAATCCATAGAACCTAAAGTGGCAGAGAAAAAGACAAACATGACCCTTCTAGTGAAAAATAATATTAACAAAGAGCCTATCGAAATAAGCCCAAAGATTAGTAGTGAAGAAGAGCATAAATTGAATACTATTGTTAGCAATGAAGATCAGCCAGCAACTCTTGATGTTGAAGTGAATGTCATTAGCAAAGATAAACAGAACTCTGAACTGCCTGCAAGTTTTTCTGAAACCTACCCTTTTATTACACAGAGAATTGAAGCAAGCAAGCAACGTTTTATTCACATGAAAACTCAGAAGTATCTTTATTCTATTCAATTAGCGAGTACCTATGGTGGCTATGAAAAAAATTTAGAATCGTTTATTCATAGACTATCCAGTCAGATTGACATTAAGCAACTCTTTATCTATAAGATAAGTAATGATAAAAAAAGAGATATTTATCGACTCATGTATGGGACTTATAGCGATAATAAAACAGCGCAGTCAGCTTATAAGCAACTACCAGAAACATTAAAACAATATCAACCCTATGTACAAAAAATAATGAATAAATCATTTTCTTTTAACGGGACTGACTAATTAAATATGATAAATAGTAATATGATAAAAATAATTTTTTTAGTTTTATTTTGTAGTGTACTTGTCTCGTGTGGTGCTAGCCGCGTGCCTAAACAATCGACGGGACATATTTCTGAGAAAACAGAAAATACTCCTGAAAAAATAAGAAATAAAGGGAATATTCCTAAGCCTTTATTAGATGAACCAATATTACCTGAGCCACAAAAAATTTCAGAAGAAGAAGTTTATACTGTTGTGGTTCATGAAGTCTCGATAAAAGAGCTTCTATTTGCGTTAGCAAGAGATGCTAAAATTAATATTGATATTGGGGATCAAATTGAGAATGTGGTGACCTTAAATGCGATTGATCAGACCTTGACCCAGATACTTGATCGCTTAACTGATGATAATGATCTTTATTATGAAATAAAAGGCGATGTGGTTAAGATCCGAAAAGATCGTCCGTTTATAAAAATATATCCCATTGATTATTTGAATATTTCTCGTAATAGCTCCAGCCGAGTCAGTGTTGCGACTGAAATTGGCTCAACAGGTCGGGGGGCTGTAAGAAATAATAGCTCCTCCTCCTCCTCATCATCATCAAATAGTAATTCAAATACAGTCGTCAATAATGTTTCTAATAATCAATTTTGGGCAACCTTAGAACAAAATATCCGTCTTATTATTGGTGAAAGTTCTAGTGATGGTAATTCACAAAATAATGCAGCGACTGGGCAAAATAGCTCAGGAACAAGTGGTGAACAAGCATCTTCAGAAAATCAGCAAGGGACAGCGTCTAATGTCATTGTGAATAAAGAAACAGGTATTATTGCAGTAAATACGACTCATAAAACACATCATAAGATACAGGATTTTCTTGATCATGTTATGGTGAGTTCTAAACGTCAGGTAATGATTGAGGCCACTATTGCTGAAATACAATTAAGCAATGATTATCAAGCTGGTATTGATTGGACATCATTAAGGTTAACGGGTGCAGGTTTCTCGTTTGCTCAAGGTCTTATTGGTGAAAACCTAAATGCACCACCAGCCTTTAGTGGAGTGTGGCGGAATAATAATTCTGAACATCCAGTCAATATCACTTTAAAAGCATTGGAAAAATTTGGTGATGTAAAAGTCCTATCAAGTCCGAAACTGATGGTGCTTAATAACCAAGCAGCCTTATTAAAAGTGGTTGATAATATTGTCTATTTTACCATTGATGTTGATGTTGAGCCTGCTACAGACAATAGTCCACGTCTGATCACTTATACCTCTCTTGTTCATACTGTTCCTGTTGGTTTTGTTATGGCTTTGACTGCTTATATTAATGACTCAGATAATATTACTTTGAATGTTCGCCCGACTATCTCTAGACAAATTGGCTCAGTTGTTGATCCAAACCCAGCTTTAGCTGATTCTAATGTGGAAAATATTATTCCTTTGATTCAGGTTCGAGAAATGGAGTCTATACTTAAAATTAATGATGGTGATACAGCTGTTCTAGGTGGCCTAATGCAAAATGAAAATAAACAAGGTAGCTCAGGAGTGCCGCTTATTTCTGGTGTGCCTGTGATAGGTGATTTCTTTGCTATGAAAGACAATACCTTTAAAAAATCTGAATTGGTTATCTTTATCAAAGCATCAGTGATTAAATCAGCCAGTTTAGAAAAGGATCTTAAAAATTGGAAAAAATATTTACCCTCAGATAGTAATCCAAATCAAAGTCTGCCACCAGTTACTAACCCATGGGGGAAATACTCAAAAAAAGGTGTCCAGAGCAACTCATTAGATACGCAAACTCAAGGTGTGGAGTAAGTTATTATGAGCTTGTTATTAGAAGCCTTAAAAACAGCAGCTCTTAAAAAACAAAAGCATGAACAAGAAATTTCTGCTCAGGGTAATGCTCAAACTTCTGAGCAGGATAATGAAGGCTCATCACTAATAGAAATAGATGAAAATAATACGGCATCGGTAGAACAAGATGATGATTCACTAAGCTCAGCAGAGATCATTATTGATGATGAATTTATAGATGATGACTTTGATAATGAACTTGATAATGATGAATTGCTTAATGATAATACTGAAACCTCAGATCAAGATGAAGCACCCTATATTGAATTGGACTTGGGTGTAGAAGAATTAGAACTTGATGAAAATGAGATTAATTCTATTGATGAAAAGGTATTACAAAGCAACAAACAAGACAATGATTTAGATTCTAATGCTATTATAGAAGAATCAAGTACTGTTCAATATGAGCCTCCCATCTCTCCTAATCCAAAACCTGCTACGCCTGTAGAAAGCCCTTCTTCAAATACAGAAGAGACAATAGAAAAAAACTCCGAGCCATTAAATACCAGTGCTAAAGAAGAGAAAATTCAGGAAAACAAGTCACATGAAGCATTTAACCAGTTAATTCATCAACAAAATAGTCGTTATAAAAAAAGTCAAATGATGACCATATTAATGCTATGTCTATTGGCTATGATACTTGTTGTGGCTACAGGTTATCTGTTTTATGCTGATATGCTTAAAGAACAATTAGGTGACTATACCAACCTGTATAATGACTCACCATCTGAGCCTTATGAAAGTGCATCAGAATCAACCACTCAACAAGCATCTATAGTACAACAAAATACTGATACTAATAGGCCAGAGGCTCAAACTCAAAATAGTGCCGTAGAACACGAACGATTCGAGACTAAAAATACGGGGGAGGCCAAAAAACTAATAGACTTAGCAAGTAAAATACAAACTAAATTAGATACAGGGGACACTTCGCCTATAAGCGGGGCAGAAAATAGACTTAAGCCAAATAAAGAAGCCGAGCTTGATGATGGTACAGAAGCCATAGTATCGGATCATAAATGGGAAAAGGAGCCTGACGATAGTGGTTCTCAATCAAGATCGGATAGTCACTCGCTTATAACAAACCGTTTAAAAATAGTTAGGCGAAAAATAAGCAATAAGTCATTAAGTTTAACTCAGCAGGCCTATAAGCAGTATCAGTATGGTCATTATACCAAGGCAAAAAAATTATATCGTAGGGTATTAAGCAAAAAGCCTGATTATAAAAATGCTTTATTAGGTATGGCTGCGATTTCAATTAAAGAAAATAAAATTGCCCAAGCTAAAAAATATTATGTTCAGGTGTTGCAAAGAAGCCCTAATGATACAACGGCAGTATTGGCCTTAAATCAGCTAAGGCAAAGTATTGTACCTTTAAAAGCAGAGCAATTGCTAAAAAATAAATTGCAAAAGAATCCAGAAAATCCAGAATTACAGGCATCAATAGGAAACTTATATGCTTCACAAGCGCGTTGGAAACAGGCTCAGTCTCATTATTTTAATGCCTATTCATTGGATACAGGCAATGCCTCCTATTGTTATAATCTTGCTATCAGTTTAGATAATTTGGCTAAAACCGAGCAAGCAATCAGCTACTATAAAAAGGCTTTATTATTATTTCCTAACGGTAAATACCGTCGCTCAAAAGCACCAGAATTTATTCAAAAACGTTTAGATGAATTAACAAAGTAATACTCTGACTATAACAGCCATTACCCTGAGCTAAAAAGAATGACATCAGAAAAAAGCCCTAAGAAAAAAAGACGTTTAGGTGATGAACTATTATACCGTGGATTGATCACTGAAGATCAAATTGAAATTGCTGTTACAGAACAAAAAAAATCAGGTGAAGTCCTAGGTAAGGCACTTATTTCACTGGGCTTTATTACTGAAGCGGTGATGCGTGATATTTTAGGTGAGGTGCAGGGTAAAGATACCGTTAACCTAGGCTCTGCTATTCCCTCTGATGATGCAGTACAACTAATACCTAAGCAATTTGCACAGCAATACCATGTCATTCCCATTAGTTTTAATGGCGCACAACTGAGTGTGGCGATGACTGATATTTATAACTTAAAAGTTATTGATCGTATCCGTTCAATTGTTGGCAATAATATAGAAATTTTGCCAAAGCTTGCGGGTGAGTCAGAAATCTTAGACACATTTGACCGCTTTTATGGCTATGATTTATCCATCAACGGTATTTTAAAAGAAATTGAAACTGGAGAAACCAATAGCCAGACCATTGATAGTGTCAGTGAAAAGTATAGCCATCCGGTAGTGCGTTTGGTTGATGTTATTTTAGGTGATGCCATTAAACGTGGTGCCTCAGATATTCACTTTGAACCAGAAGCACGATTTTTACGTTTACGTTATCGGGTGGATGGTGTTTTAAAACAGATCCGTAGCTTACACATTGACTACTGGTCGGTTATTTTAGTACGCATTAAAGTCATTGCAGGTATGAATATTGCTGAAACACGTATGCCTCAGGATGGTCGTATTTCAAGAGAAATTCATGGACATACCATTGACTTTAGGGTATCAGCACAGCCTATTACACATGGTGAAAACCTTGTGTTAAGAATTTTAGATCGTAATAAGGGGATCATTCCTATTGATGATTTAGGTATTCAAGAAGAGTCATTAATGCTTATGAAATTGATGATGTCTCGACCTGAGGGGATCATTCTTGTTACTGGGCCTACGGGTAGTGGTAAAACAACCACCTTGTACTCAATGCTTAACCACATTAAATCTGAAAAAATTAATATCATGACCTTAGAAGATCCCGTGGAGTACCCAATGGATCTGATACGCCAAACCTCATTAAATGAAGTCTCCCGAATGGACTTTGCTTCTGGTATTCGCTCTCTAATGCGCCAAGATCCAGATGTTATTTTAGTCGGTGAGATCCGCGATGAAGATACTGCAGAAATGGCCTTTCGTGCCGCCATGACTGGGCACCAAGTGTATAGTACTTTGCATACCAATTCAGCGCTTGGTTCTATTCCTAGGCTATTAGATATTGGTGTTATTCCTGATATTTTGTCAGGAAATATTATTGGTATTATTGGCCAGCGCCTAATTCGAAAACTATGTGAATACTGTAAACAACCTAGAACAGTAACTGAACTGGAATCCATACTGCTTGATGTAGAGCCTGAGCGTATTATTTATGAATCAGTAGGCTGTTCTCGCTGTGATAATAGTGGTTTTAAAGGTCGGGTTGGTGTTATGGAAGTCTTAAAAATTGATGACGATTTAGATGAGATGATTGCCAATAAAGCACATATGGTACAGCTAAAAAAAGTAGCCAAAAAATCAGGTTATAAAACTTTGGCAGATGATGGTGTAAAGCGCATACTTGAGGGTATTACAACATTAGAAGAAGTTGGGCGAGTCATTGACTTGACTGAACGGCTCAATGAATAATTGGGGTAAAAAATAGCATGCTTACTTATCGATATAAGGCAGTGGATCCCGATGGTATCATCAAGAAAGGTGCTATTGAGGCTAATAATGAACTTGATTTAGAACAACGTCTGCTAGCGATTGGTTTTGAGTTAATTTCTTTTTCAGAAAAAAAAGAATCCTTCTTTGCCAAGAAAAAAACAGGTCGGGTCAGTCGGCGCGATCTGATTGCTTTTGTTATTCATTTAGAGCAATTAACAAAAGCAGGAGTACCCATTATTACAGGGCTTAAAGATCTTAGAGATACGATGGATCATTCTCCTATGCAAGGTGTGTTATCAAGCTTGGTAAGCAGTATTGAATCGGGGCAAACATTATCTGAAGCGTTAGAGGAGTATCCAGATATTTTTGATCATGTTTTTATTACCTTGATTAAAGTAGGTGAAAGCTCGGGCAAGCTCGATACAATTTTATTTGATTTGGCAGAATCCTTAAAATGGGTGGATGAACTGATCTCACACACTAAAAAAATTATGATATATCCCGCGATTGTTCTAGTTGTTGTTATGGGTGTTGTGACCTTTTTAATGATTTATCTTGTGCCACAATTGATCCCCTTTATTATTGAAATGGGAGGTGAGATCCCTTTTCATACAAAATTATTAATTATTGTTTCACAAGCCTTTGTTGAATATTGGTATCTAATTTTTAGTGCGCCCTTTATTA
>Ga0256831_1001271_pt1 | contig 13377 bp, 15 predicted proteins | sample 132544metaG_FD_189087 | JGI IMG/M metagenome (GOLD analysis project Ga0256831, IMG submission 189087) | Hydrothermal vent microbial communities from Lau Basin, Pacific Ocean - 132-544 | ecosystem: Environmental > Aquatic > Marine > Hydrothermal vents | place: Pacific Ocean: Lau Basin | collected...
GGTGCTGTGGCATGGATATTTGATAGAAAGGGTATTATTGTTGTTCCCACCGAAGGAATTGGTGATGTAGAGGAGTTTATGCTTGAGGTTATTGATATGGGGGCAGAGGATGTTAAAGAAGAGGATGATATGCTTGAAATCATAGTAGAGCCCCATGATTATTCGTCTGTTCTTGAGGCTATAAAGGAAAAAGGCTACAAAGTGGAAAATGCAGAGATCACATTTGTTCCCAAGAACTATGTAGCCGTTAGTGGTGAAACGGCGGCAAGCCTTTTGAAACTCATAGATATGCTTGAAAATCATGACGATGTTCAAAATGTCCATGCAAACTTTGATATTGACAAGGAAGAGTTGGAGGCACTTATGGAGTGAAGATCGTATGGGGCATAGATCCGGGAACAACACGGGTAGGGATTGCCGTTTTTTCTGTTGCTGGTGAAAGTGTTAGATTGTTAGAAGCCCTTCTTATTGATCTTACTGATACAGAGATAAAGGGTCGTCTCAGTACTATTGCTGAGACGACTTCTTTTTTAATGGATATCTATCCCCCTGATGAGGTAGGACTGGAAAAACTGATATGGGGTAGAAATGTGACTACTGCTTTAGAAGTATCGGAGATTAGGGGGGTATTGAAATACCTTTTTTATCAAAGGAGTACCCATATTCTCGAATGCCTACCTAAGGTTGTTAAATCTTCTGTGGGGGCTGGTATGTTTGGTAAAGGGAAAGGAGCGGTCCGAGATGCTGTAATCCATATTCACTCAGAGGAAATAGGGGCGGCTAGGGTTCCATGGCATGCTATCATTGATGATGTCATAGATGCTGTTGCTATTGGATTGGCGGTGATTGATGGTGTTTGTGAAAGTTGAAGGGGTTGTAATAAAAGAATCTGATCTTGTGTGGCTCCGCCCTTATAAGCAAAATGTAATGTTTGCCTGTATTCCTGCTACATATATTTCTTCCGATCGTGTAAAAGGTAAATGGCTTCTGTATATTACTATTACTGGCACAGGTAACACTGAGATACAGGTGTATCTTTTCAAGAGAATAGAAGAGTATAAACTGTGGGAAAAACTAAAAGGCTTACCCGGGTTGGGTCCGAGACGTGCGGCATCTGTTATTGCCACATATCCTCCAGATGTGTTCTTTAGGGTACTGGCACTAGGTGATAAAGAAGCCTTGAAGTCCATTAAGGGTATTGGATCTAAAACCGCTGCTGCTATTATTGCCCATTTCTCCGATGCCCTTGAGGAGATTAGTGAGGATATAAAGGAATTACATAAGATTTTTACAGACTGGGGATTTGAAAAGAGTGATGTAAATAGGGCAATAAGTCTTCTTATGAAACAAAATGGGTTTGAAGATATGCCCCTGGAGGATAAAGTACGTGCCATTCTTAAGGTGATGTCAGATGGATAGTATTATTATTCCACGCCGTATTTTGAGACTCATTAGTGAGATTTTAGAAGGTAGTCTGAGAAGAGGACAGGTGCTTCCCCACATGTTGTTTGTGGGCCCACCGGGAGTGGGAAAGACCACCCTTGCCAGTTATATTGCTGAGAGAATGGGTGTTTCTATGATAAAAGTTATAGGTGGTGCTATTTCTAAACCCAAAGACATTATTCCCATATTGGTGAAACTGGGAAGGGGAAGCATACTTTTTATAGATGAAATACATCGTCTGTCTCCTGCAACCGAAGAAATTCTATATCCGGCGCTAGATAGGTATGAGATAGATATTCTTGTTGGAAAAGGTAATGTGAAACATATTTATTTAGAGCCTTTTACACTGATAGGGGCTACAACTCTTGAGGATAAAATATCTTCGCCCCTGAGAAGCAGATTCTCTATTGTTGTTCATGTAGGGGATTATGAACGTGAGGATCTTGAAAAAATGGTAGATATGTATGCAGGTAAATTGCCTCTCACGGATGAAGCCCGTGATCTGATTATTCGGGTTTCGAGAAGAAATCCCAGAAGACTTGTACTCATCATTGAGAGACTTAAAGATTTTTATATGGCCAGCAAGCGTGAATGTGTGAAAGAGGAAGATGTTATGGAACTTTTGCGAATCATAGACTATGAACCCCAATTGGGACTTGACAGAAGGGAGAGAAAATATCTGCATGCACTTGCAGATACATTTGGTGGGGGACCTGTAGGGGTAAAATCCCTTGCTGCTGCTATAGGTGAAAGCGTGAATGCTGTTCAGGAGATAATAGAACCACCGCTTCTTGCAGAAGGCCTTATAACTATCACTAGCCGTGGTAGAAAGTTAACTCCTAAGGGGTGGGATGTTTTATCATGAAGAAAGTGTTATTGCACACTTGTTGTGGTCCTTGCCTTTTAGGTGCGTTAGGGTATATTAGGGATAATTTACCCGACTGGGATATATTTGCCGTTTTTTATAATCCCAATATTCACCCATTACCGGAATGGTTTCGCAGGAGAGATGGTTTTCTACAGGTTCTTCGTGAGGAGAAGGTTAGTGGTATTGTGCCTATGATATGGGACGCGAAGAAGTGGTTTGCCGAATGTTCATCATCACCTGATAGGTGTTCCTGTTGCTACCGTATCCGTTTTAGGTGGATAGCCCAGTTTGCCAGGAGATATGGATTTACTTATTTTTCTACAACACTGACTATATCTCCTTATCAGGTTAAAGAACTTATTTATAATGAAGCGGAGAAGGTATCCCAGGAGTTTGAAATTACATATCTTAAGGTGGATTTCTCATCCTATTATGAATATAGTGAGGAGAAATCACGCCAAATGGGCATATACAGGCAAAAATACTGTGGCTGTGTCATGTCGGAGGCAGAGGCTTGGCAGCAAAAAACGAAGGGATGGTGGTTTAAGTTATGAAACCTGATGGAAAAGACATATATAGTGTAGATGCCTACGATTACTATCTCCCAGAAGATGCCATTGCGCAGGAGCCTGCTGTTCCACGGGATACCTGTAAACTGATGGTTGTTAACAGAGCCACAGACGAGGTTCACCATGTTATTTTTAGAGATATTGTCAATTTCATCAGTCCCGGTGATCTTCTGGTTCTTAACAATACCAAAGTTATGAAGGCAAGACTTTTTGTGAGAAAACCAACAGGGGCAAGGATTGAACTGTTCCTTTTAAAACCTCATGAAGATGGGACATGGGAAGCCCTTCTTAGACCTGCTAAAAAGGTAAAAGTTCCTTCATATCTTCTTTCTGAGAATGGCAAAGTTAAAATTGATGTTCTCTCTAGAAGTGGTAAGGTTTTCAAAGTTAAGTTTAGGGATATGTCATTTGAGGATGTTTTAAGGTTATTAGACAAAGAAGGTATAATGCCTCTACCTCCTTATATAAAGAGTGGTGAAAAGGTTTCTCCCGATATGTATCAGACCATATTTGCAGAAGAGATGGGCTCTGTGGCTGCACCTACTGCTGGTCTTCACTTTACGAAGGAACTTCTAAATGCTCTTCAAGAAAAGGGAGTGGGTATAACTTATATCACCCTTCATGTGGGACTGGGAACATTTGGGCCTGTTAAGGAGGACGATATTAGAAAACACCAGATGCATGGTGAATCTCTTTTTGTTTCTGAGGAGACTGTGGAAAGGATAAAGGAGACAAAAAGAAATGGTGGAAGGGTTATTGCGGTTGGAACCACTGTTGTGAGGGCACTGGAAACGGCAGCATCTGGCGGTGAGTTAAAGCCATTTGCGGGAGAGTCCCGCCTATTTATCTATCCCGGTTATGGGTTTAAAGTAGTAGATAGTCTCATTACCAATTTCCATTTGCCAAAAAGCACACTTCTTATGCTTGTTAGTGCCTTTTACGATAGAGAGAAAGTATTAAATCTTTACAAAATAGCGTTGGAAAAGGGATATCGCTTTTTTTCCTTTGGCGATGCGATGTTTTTAATATGAAGGAGGTGAGGATATGGCACTGGAGTGGCAAATACTTTATAAAGATGGTAAGGCGAAGGTGGGGATAATAAAAACTACCAGAAGTGAGATCATCACACCAGTTTTTATGCCTGTGGCAACGAAAGCGGCTTTAAAATCCCTGTCCACAGAGGAACTAAGGGACCTGGGTTTTCAAATCATACTTTCCAATACCTATCATTTGGTTTTTAAACCTGGACTTGAGATTATAGAAAAGGCGGGAGGAGTCCACAAATTTATGAGGTGGGATCGTTCACTGCTGACCGATAGCGGTGGTTTCCAGGTATTTTCCCTTTCTAAGTTTCGCAAAATTACGGAAAATGGTGTGTTGTTTAAATCGTATGTAGATGGCAAGGAACATGAGTTTACCCCCGAATTTGTTGTTAAAGCCCAACGCATCATTGGAAGTGACATTATGATGCCCCTTGATGTGTGTTTAGGGTATCCTGCCGATGAGAAGGAGACTATGTGGGCTCTTGATATGACAATGAAATGGCTGGAAAGGAGTTTGCATACAGAAAGGGATCACCATCAAAGCCTGTTTGGTATTATTCAGGGTGGTTTCTTTGAGCATACCAGAAAAAAGGCTACGGAACTTGTAAAATCCTTACCCGTTGATGGCTATTCCATTGGAGGCCTTGCCGTAGGAGAACCCAAAGATATGATGTACGACCTTATAGATGTTGTAACAGATACCAGTGGTGACTACCATAAGCCTGTATACCTTATGGGAGTAGGGCACCCGGTTGATATGCTTGAAGCTATAGACCGGGGTGTTGATATGTTTGACTGTGTTCTTCCTATGAGAGTTGCCCGTAATGGTCTTATATATACCTTTGAAGGTCCTATTAAGATTAAGCATTCAAAGTATGCCGATGACTTTAGACCCATAGATGAAAGGATACAAAGCAGTTTTACATTTCTTGAAGGTTATACACTTGCCTATCTGCATCATCTATTTAAAACAAAAGAACTATTGGGGTATAGAGTAGCTACCCTTATTAACTTAGCATTTATGTCTCTTCTTATGGACGATGTAAGGAGGCATATAAAAGAGGGAACGTTTAAAGATTTCAAAACAGACTTTATAAATAGATGGGAACAAAGGTGATATAATATGTCAGTCTATGTCAAAATTATCAGTTAATTGGTAAAGGAGGAGGAGGCTATGAGTAAGGGACTCAGACTTGCAATCGTCTCTATTTTGGTTTTGATTGCATTATTTGTAGATTTAGTTGCATTAGGATGGATTAACCTTGGCAGCAAACCTACTGTTGAGCAGGCTCAGGTTAATCTTACAGGAACGGCATCTACTACTTCTATGACGGCATCTGAGACAGAAGCTACTGGTTCTAAAAAATCCTCTCTGCGTCTGAGATTTGGTTTGGACATCAAGGGTGGTGTCCATGTGGTTCTTGAGGCTTATCCTCTGGAGACTGCTTCCACTGCTACGGCTAAGCAGCTCACACCTCAGGAGGTTGATGAGCTTATTAAGGTTCTGGAAAATCGTGTTAATGCATTGGGTCTTAGTGAGGTTGTTATTTATAGGGATAAGTCAGTTCCCAATAGAATCATAATGGAAATTCCTTTGGATATTAAAGGTGGTAATCTTTCACCCGATGATATTGTTGATCTCTTGGGTAAACCAGCTGTTTTAGAATTTAGAGATCCTACCGGACAGAAAGTTCTCCTTACCGGTAAAGACCTTGTTAAGGCATATGCCGGTGTGGATCAGAATAATAGTGCTTATTATGCCGTGTACTTAGAGTTTAATGATGAGGGAGCAAAGAAATTTGCCGATATAACAGCTAAGTATCTGGGTAAACCTATACCTATAGTTCTTGACGGAAAAGTTATTAGTGCCCCTGTGGTACAGAGCGTTATCACCGGTGGAAGGGCAGTTATCACAGGTAAATTTACCCTTGATGAGGCCAAAAAACTTGCCGCTCTCTTGCAAGGTGGTGCTCTTCCTGCTCGTGTAGAGATAGCCGAGGTTAGGTATGTTGGTCCTTCTATTGGTGAAGATGCCCTGAAGGCGGGTATTAAGGCAGGTATACTGGCGTTTATTCTGGTTGTTCTTTGGATGGTGATTAACTATGAGATGTGGGGACTTCTTTCTTCTGTGGGGTTGGTTATCTTCCTGCTTATGGATCTTGCTACATTGGTTCTGTTCCAGGCTGTTCTTACTCTTCCAGGTATAGGTGGTATTATTCTGTCAGTTGGTATGGCGGTTGATGGTTCGGTAATTATATTTGAGAGACTCAAGGAAGAACTATCTATGGGTAAGAGTTGGAATACAGCTCTCCGCCGTGCATTTGCCCGTTCTACACCTACTATACTTGACTCTAATGCATCTACGCTTATCTCCGCTCTTGTTCTTTACTGGTTTGGAGCTCCGACCATTAGGGGATTTGCCATAACCCTTGCCATAGGTACTATACTTGGTGTTTTCACCTCTCTACTTGTGCTTCGTAGTTTGATGGAGCTGCTTCCCGCAAGGAAAAAAGCTGTGAGCAATACTTCTGCTGTGTAAAGGGGTGATAATGATGGAAATTATTAAAGTTGGAAACTGGAAAATTGTTGAAAATAGAAAAAAATTCTATGCTGTTTCACTAACCATTATCATTGCAGGCATTATTGCCATGATAATTAATATGTTTACCATAGGTGCACCTTTTAATCTTGGTGTTGATTTCACTGGTGGTGTGGTTTTAGAGGTGCAGTTTGATAAAGCACCTGACTTTCAGGTAATAAGAGATACATTTGCCAAAGCAGGTTATGGAAACATAGAGGTTAAGGCTGTAGATTCTCCTGAAAATACTGTTATGCTGCGCATAAAGGCTACCAGCGGTGAAGAGCGTGATAAAATTATCAGCATTGTCAAAACACTTCCCAATTTTAAGAATATTGTAAGACAGGAATTTGTTGGACCATCTGTAGCAAGAACATTGATATGGAATGCTTTTACAGCTACGATCATAGCTCTGACTCTCATCCTTATATATATTAGTGTGAGATTTGAGTTTATATATGGTCTTGTTACAATTGCAGCACTGCTTCACGATGTTCTAGTTCTCCTCGGTGTGTTTGCCATGACAAGGGTGGCCATTGATAGTTCATTTGTTGCTGTTGTCCTGATACTGGTAGGTTATTCTGTTATGGATACCATCGTTGTTCTTGATAGAATTCGTGAAAATAAGCATATATATAAAGGAATGGCTTTCGAAGAACTTGTAAATAAATCTATCCTTTCCACTTTCCGCAGGTCTTTTAACACCTCGGTGACAACCTTGCTGGCTGCTATTTCTCTTCTGATTGTTGGTGGACGTCTTCTTCTGTCTTATGGTTTAGGTCTCAGTGTTGGTATCCTCGCGGGAACATATTCTTCTATTTTCATAGCCTCTCCACTACTGGTGGATATTAGAAATGCACAGAGGAAGAAGCATAAACAGTGGCATAAGAGTAAAAAGTCTGGAAAGAAATAAAGGAGGCGGGTAAAGGGTGACTATTGGAGAGGTAAAGGCACTTATAAGGGATGTGCCCGATTTTCCAAAGCCTGGTATACTTTTTAAAGATATTACACCGGTGCTTGAGAATGCCGAGGCATATGGTTTTCTCATAGATTCTATGGTTGAAAAGCTGGCTGGCATTGAATTTGATAAAGTAGCCGGTATTGAATCCCGTGGCTTTGTATTTGGCGCCCCTATTGCATATAAGATGGGAAAGGGGTTTGTGATGCTGAGGAAGAAGGGAAAACTCCCATATTTAAAGGAGAGTGAGTGCTACGATCTTGAGTATGGTGTTGATTGTATTGAGATTCATGTTGACTCAATAGCACAGGGTGAGAAGGTCATCATTGTTGATGATGTTTTAGCAACAGGCGGTACTGCTCTTCATGCAGCCAAACTGGTGGAAAAAATAGGAGGTACTGTTGCCGGTTTTCTATTCTTTGTAGAACTTGAGTTTCTAAAAGGAAGGAGTAAACTTAGGGACTACAATGTTATCAGCATGGTCAGTTTCTGAAGATGTGAAAAATGTGGTGGGGGAGGACGTTAACCTACTGAAAGAAGGGGTTACTCTCCCCCTTTTTTCTTTGGATAACTTGGGATATAGTATTTCTTCCCAGTTTGCAAAGGCAGTTCAACTTCTTGATGATGGAGTTTACTACCTTTACAGTGTTGTTCTTTGGAATAGGCTAAGTAATGCTCTTACCTATATGAATCCTTCGGAAATAAAGGCCATTAAAAAAGCATTTGATTTTATGCTGAAAGCTCACAGATATCAGCGTCGCAAAAGTGGAGAGCCATACATAGTTCATACAGTCGCTGTGGCAGAAATACTTACGGAGTTTTATGCTGATGTTTCTACTATTCAGGCAGCACTGCTTCATGATAGTGTGGAAGATAATCCCGATATTAACCTTGATGAGATAAGGAACCGGTTTGGCACATTTGTTGCAAAGATGGTTGATGGTGTTACAAAACTCAGCGCCAGTGAGAGAAACGATCAAGGCATTGTTGATTCTAAATCTCAAGTAAAGAGAAAGGCAATTAGGAAACTACTTATAAATATTGCACAGGAACCGCGTGTTGCTTTCTTAAAACTTGCCGATAGACTTCATAACATGCGAACCATTGTTTTTATGTCTGAGGGAAAGAGGAAAATTATTGCAAGAGAGACAATGGAGGTTTATGTTCCCCTGGCTCAGAGATTAGGTATTTATAAGATAAAAACAGAGCTAGAGGATCTATCTTTTCGAACTCTTTATCCTCATGAATATGAATTTATTAAGAAGAGAGTTTATAACAAGATCAAAGGTAGAAGAAAGCATATTAAGGAGGTAATAGAAAATATACGAGAACATACCGCGCGGTCTTTGAAGCCCCATGGGGTAGTTCCGCTTGTTAAGTATAGGGTAAAGAGCGTTCCCAGCATTTATAGAAAGATGGAGAGTCTTGGTAAGTCTTTTGATGAAATATACGATCTAATTGGTATTAGGGTTATTCTCGATTGGGAATTTCCCCGTGATGAAGAAGTCCCGCCAGAACTTTGTTATCAAGTGCTTGGCATAGTTCACTCCTTATATACATCTGTTCCCGATAGATTTAAGGACTTTATAAGTAGACCTAAACCCAATGGGTATCGTTCTCTTCATACAACCATATTTGACAGTGCCGGTGAGCCCCTTGAGGTACAGATAAGGACTATTGACATGCACAAAGAGGCAGAGTATGGTGTCGCGGCACACTGGGCATATAAGGAGGGAGATGTATCTTACGAGGAACTGAAAATAGTAGAGGCTATGAGAAAGAAACTTTCTTCCATATTTCAGACATGGGGAGAGGATCCTATTCATAAGGAAATAGAGCAGCAACTTTTTGCCGATGAGATAATGGTGTTTACCCCGAAAGGCCAGGCTATATTTCTTCCAGAGGGAGCAACACCTGTGGATTTTGCATATGCCATTCATACGGAAGTTGGTCATAGGTGTAAGGCAGCGAAGGTTAATGGGAGACTTGTCCCCCTTGATTATGTACTTCAGTCTGGTGATCAAGTTGAAATTATTACTTCTAAGACTGCTAAAGGACCTAAGAGAGACTGGCTTTTCTTTGTAAAGAGCAATAGGGCTAAAGATAAGATACGTTCGTATTTCAGGAAATTGAGGAGAGAAGAGGAACTAAAAGAGGGTAAGCAACTGACGGAGAAAGTTCTGCACAGACTTGGTGTAGACAATCAGAAGTTTGTTGATATGGTAAAGAAAAGCGAGAAGTGGAATTTGCAGGATATATATGTAAAACTTGCTAGGCTGAAAAAGGGAATTGTTTCAGGCGTAAAATCTTCAGAGACTAAGGGTAAATCTGTTGACGCGATGGTTTCCTCTGCTATTACGAACTTTGTGAAAGATGTCCTTAGGGATATGGGGATGTGTGATGATGTAAAAAATAAAGAAGCAGAAATAGTAGTGGAGGAGATAGGCAGTGCTCGGAGAAGAAGAAAATCTTCCTTTTATATTTCTCGTGCTCCTTGTTGCCAACCTCTTCCAGGGGAGGATATTGCAGGATGGGTGACAACTGGTAAGGGTATAGTTGTTCATAGAAAAAAATGCCCTGTCCTTCGTGGTTTTCTAAAGGGTGCCCATAGTGGCAGACTCGTTGATGTTGACTGGGAGGAACTTTCGTTCTTGAAGGATGAAGAAGGTGGTTATCCTACCAAGTTGATACTTGAAGTATGGGATAGAAAGGGGCTGCTACTTGATATTGCCAAGGAACTATCATCTATGGATAAGAACATTTCTAGAATAAGAACTTACTTCCGCAAACGAGATGGAGCTACCATCATTGAAATGGTCGTTTCTTTAAAAAATATAAAAGAATATCATCTAGTAAGGAGTAAACTTTTAAAAATCTCAGGTGTTAACAGGGTAAGAAGGGGGAAGGTGCACAGATGAGACTTGTTATTCAGAGAGTTTCGAGGGGTTCTATCAGAGTTGATGGCGAGAATGTTGGTCGGATTAATAAAGGGCTGGTTGTTTATGTGGGGTTTTCAGAGGAAGATGGTGATCGAAGTGATGTAAATGTAGTTTTTAAGAAAGTTGTGGATAAGCTTATAGGACTTCGTATATTTCCTGATGAAAATGGCAAAATGAATCTTTCTGTAAGAGATATAAATGGTGGTATTATTTTTGTCAGTAATTTTACCTTGTATGCCAATATTGCTAAGGGTAAGAGACCATCTTTTACATCTGCACTTAATCCTAGTCTCGCTGAGCCACTATATAAAAAATTAGAATCTATGTTGGAAAGCACTATGGAGAAGGAAGGTCTTACTTTTGTTCATGGAACATTTGGGGCATTTATGGAGATAGATGCCATATCATGGGGACCGGTGAATATCGTTTGGGATGTATAGGGAGAAAGGATATTCTCTCATCGAATATCTGGCGGTTATTATCATCGTTGGTATCTTAGGTGCAGTTGCTACTGCCCGTTATTTTACACTTATAGAAGAGGCAAAACTAAAAGCACATCTTGCTAATATCAATACTCTCCAAAAGACCATCTATGTTGAGCAACCGTTTTTCATAAATGCTAATGCTTTTAAACATTGGTTTCTTAAGAAATATCCTCATATGATCTGCCCGTGGAGTGGTGAACCTTATGAGATTTACAATGGTGCTGTATGGGCATTTGATACCAGTAATAAGTGCCGTATAGGATTTCTTACTCGTAGGTATTACTATTTTCTTACCGCCTATCATTACACTGCAGGTAAAGACATTGTCCTTACTGCTGTTAAGAGATATGGTGGATGTAATAGAGAATACGTTGTTGTTAAGAATATTACATCGGCCACTCTATCGTTAGATGGATGGTATATTACCGATAGTTATGGAAGGTATTCCTACAAGTTTATATTCTCTGGTGTGGTTTTAGGTCCTGGAGAAACTTTTAAGGTATGGGCAGCAAAGAACTATGGTGGTGTGTGGCTTAGAAATGGCAAGCCCGGTAAATGCTTTGGTGGTATTAATAACAACTATCGGGGTCAGTATGACATGCTTTTGTTATTTGATGACGAAGATAATCTCCATGATTTTACAGATGAAAATAATCCTGTAAATGGCTCGTTGTCCTACTGATATGCTTTCTTGTCAAAGATACGGCCATGTGGTAATATAAATAACAGACACGTCTCTGTGCGGGCGTGGTGGAATTGGCAGACACAGCGGACTTAAAATCCGCTGGGGAGTCCCCCGTGCGGGTTCGAGTCCCGCCGCCCGCACCAAGGCAAGTGCCTACAAACGCATATTTTAATATAATAAGGAATAGGAGGTGTAAGATGTGCCTAATCTAAAATCTTCGAAGAAAAGGGCAAGACAGGCGATAAAGAGAACGGCATATAATCGCTATTGGCGTAAAACAATGAAAACCTACATAAAGAGGGCAAGGAAGGCAATACTTGCCGGTGAGCTTGATGAAGCAAAGAAGCTTGTCTATGAGGCTCAGCGTATGATTGATAAAGTGGCTTCTAAGGGGGTTATTCACAAGAGAGAGGCTGCCCGTAGGAAGTCTCGTATTATGGGAATGTTGGCAAAAGCCGAAAAGGCTGCTGTAAACAAATCCAACGAAGAATAAAAGGAGGGGATACTTATGGCAATTCAGGTTAATCAGGATCTGTGTATCGGATGTGGAGTTTGCTCTTCCCTGTGCCCACAGGTATTTATGCTTGGTGACGACGGTAAGGCAAAGGTAATAAACCCTGATGCCACCGATGACTGCGTGGATACAGCAATTGCTTCTTGCCCCACTGGCGCCATCTCCAAGTAATAAATTATATTGGTGCTAAGTTAGTGATTATTAGAAGAGGGGGACACGTGTCCCCCTCTTTGCTTTTGGATAAGGTTTTAGGGTATTTAGTTTTGATTGTCCTGAATCTCTTTTATTTTCTCACGTATCTCTAAGAATATCTCTGGATACATTTTTAGCAGAATAAGGAGATATGCGGCGTCAGCAATACTCGCTGCGATGAGGAGTAGTCTTGTGGGATCGTTGATATCTTTTATATATTTCTCAATGAAATGCTTTAAGTTGTCCTGGGGTAAATCCTCCTTACCAGAAAGAGAGGATATTATCTCTTTGGATATTTGCATTGCCTCATCCTGATATTTCTTCAGCCATTCTATCTCCTCATCGGAGAATTTCTGTAAACCTATAACTTGTGGGTTTTTAAGTATTATGCTCCAAAAGAATTCCTCTTCGCTCTTATATACTTGCTTTACCTCTTCGCTTATACCCTTAAACTCATCTTCGTGACTCTTTTCCAGAAGTTCTATATTACTCATAGCAATGGCAACAGTGCTAAGTATAAGCGGATATCCTAGAACTACATCTTTAATGATTTTATTAAGATGTTCGTCATTCTGTGTTGAGAGTTCGTTTTGAAGACGTGTTGCGATCTTGTTAAGTATAAGAAGTGTTACAGAGGCTTCCTTTAGTGGGAATATTTCTACCTTCACACTGTCGTCTTCTATATCTTCTGTCTTGGATACTCTAACCTTTTCTTTGCTTAGCATTTCATAAGTTTCAGAAATAATTTCCAGTAGCCAATCAGGTATCAGATTCTTTTCTATTTGAGAAATGTTCATTTTATTACCTCCTCTCGATGCTCTTTTTATTATTCTAACTTATAACTGATAGAATATAACATAACATAAAATGTAATAATCGGGTCTGGGGGGAGATATATGAACAAAACAGCTACTTATGGTATTTGGAAAAAACTTATCATTTTCTGGTTATTGCCATGGTTTTTATATACTGTCCTACTGATATTTGGAATGGTTCCTTTATGGGTAGGTATAGTAGCTCCATTTTTAGTTGCTACTGTCTATAGTAGATATACGGCTAGTTCGTTTACTGTGCCTAAATTTCTTGCAATGATCCTCTATACC
>Ga0256831_1001272_pt1 | contig 13352 bp, 8 predicted proteins | sample 132544metaG_FD_189087 | JGI IMG/M metagenome (GOLD analysis project Ga0256831, IMG submission 189087) | Hydrothermal vent microbial communities from Lau Basin, Pacific Ocean - 132-544 | ecosystem: Environmental > Aquatic > Marine > Hydrothermal vents | place: Pacific Ocean: Lau Basin | collected...
CCAATAATACATATAAAATGGTTTTTGCAAAAACCAAAAACAGTATAAAAGTGCTGTTTTTTTGAGCAGGATTATAAATATATTTCCAAAATCCAATAGTGTTTTAGCAGTAAAACATCCAAAATCCAATAGTGTTTTGGAAAATAATGTCTGAAAACCAATAGTGTTTTAAAAAAACAGTATCTTTGTGCAAAAAATATGAAAAGGGAAATAGAGCAATATTTACTTTATTGGAAGGATAGTATAAACCGTAAGCCTCTTATTTTAAGGGGGGCAAGGCAGGTTGGGAAAACATTTTCAGTTATCAAGTTTGGAAAGGAAAACTTCGATGATGTTTTGCTTCTCAATGCCGAGCAGGATGATAACCTGAAAAATGTATTTAACAGCAAGAATCCCACACTTATCATTAACGAATTATCTGCATTATATAACAAACCGGTTATAGAGGGGAAAACGCTTCTGTTTATTGATGAAATTCAGCTGTTGCCCGAAGCCATTGTCGCTTTACGCTATTTTTACGAGCAGATGCCCGGCCTTCATATAATAGCCGCCGGATCGTTACTTGACCACACCCTTAACGAACTCCCATATTCCATGCCGGTGGGCAGGGTAGAATTTGCTTTTATGTACCCTATGAGTTTTAAAGAATTTTTGCTCGCCAACGATCAACAAGGAGTTGTTAATTATCTTGATAAGTTTTCTCCTGACGAGTCGTTTAGTGAAGCGATTCATCAAAAATTGATTGAATTATTGAGACTTTACTTTTTTATCGGCGGTATGCCTGAAGCAGTCAGGGTTTATACTAAAACAAAAAACCTGATTGAAGTAGAAAAAGTACACTCGGCAATTCTCACTTCGTTTCAATATGACTTTGCTAAATACAGTACGCGAAGTCAACAAGATTATCTGAAAGAAAGCCTGAAATATGTGGCAAAAAATGTTGGTAAAAAGGTTAAATATTCAGCCATTAACAACAGCGTCCACTCTTCGTATATTAAAGATGCTTTGTTAAAGCTTGAATTAAGCCGGATTATTCATCTTGTGCGAAAAACAAAGTCTTCAAAAGTTCCTATAAATCAATATGTAGATAATAATGTGTTTAAACCGCTGTTTTTGGATATCGGACTGTTGTGCTCACTTTCGCATATTAAATTAACCGGTTTAAAAAACCTCGTTACCGACTTTGAAGGCGCATTGGCTGAACAGTTTGTGGGTCAGGAATTGCTAACTTCGTTTAACTATTATGAAGATGCTAAACTTTATTACTGGGTTCGCGAAGCAAAAAACACCAACGCCGAGATCGATTTTTTATATCAAATAGGAAACAGTATTTATCCCATAGAGGTAAAAGCCGGAAAAACAGGGACACTAAAATCGTTGCAGGTTTATTTGGCCGGGAAAAAGGAGCACACCGGCATACGGTTTAACATCGATTTACCATCGGTGGGTAAAAACCTGAAAGCAACCGTTATCCTCGGTGGAAACAAAAAGGTAATCGACTATAATCTTGTTTCGCTGCCCCTTTATTTTGCTGCATTAATCAATAAAATACCTTTACCTTAACCGTTTACCCCAGCGTAACCGTAAACACCGTAAAATTGGTGTCGGGTGTTAAAACAATGTCGCCACCCATGGAGAGCATTATTTGTTTGCTCAGGCTTAGCCCGATTCCGGAACCGTTTGCTTTGGTGGTAAAAAACGGTACAAAAATTTGTTCGCGAAGTTCATGGGGAATGACCGGGCCGTTGTTTTTAATTTCGATTTTTACCTGCCCCCCCTGTTCAATGGCGTTAATCCACAAAACCGGTTGTTCAACGTTGTCGGAAACAAGGGCTTCGACACTGTTTTTTAATAAATTGGTAATTACCTGCGACAGCAACTTTTCATCGGTGAAAACTATCAGATTTTTTGAAAACGTTTTTTTGAGGTTTACGGTATCAAACCCTTCAAATGCTGTGGCAGCCATCAGGTTGTTTTCCAACAGTTCCGACAGGTTAACTTCCGAAATATCAGGTTCCGGAAGTTTGGTAAACTTGCGGTAGTTTTCAACAAAATTCAACAGCCCCACGCTTCTTTCTTCAATAACGGTCAGGCCTTTAATGGTGTTATCGATGGTTTCCTGCCTGATGTCTTCAACATTAATTTGCCGGTTGTTTTTTGTAAAATAGCCCGAAATAACCTGCGACAAAGTGGTAATGGGAGTGATGTTGTTCATAATTTCGTGCGACAGGGTGCGCGCCAGCTTAATCCACGCATCCACTTCGCGGCTGTCGAGTTCTTTAGTGATGTCGCTAACGGCAACAAGTTTATAGGTTTCATCTTTTAGTCTGATTTCCGAAAGTTTAAACAGCAGCTTTTGTCCGAATTTGTTTTCAAAAATCGCCGACTGCCGGTTCTCCTCTTTCGGGGTGTTCATAATAAACGGTGTCAGCGCATCGTCAATTTTTTTTAAGGCATTGATATGATGATACTCCTGTAGCTGTGTGAGTTTTACAGCTGCCGGATTGATGTTGACAACCCTTCCTTTTTCGTTTACCGAAAATAAACCGGTGGCCGATTGATTGATTACCGAGCGAAAATAGTGCTCCTGCGAGCTGATGTCGATTTTTGCCTGCCGGAATAAATCGTTGAGCCGCTGCATGCCTTTGTAAACTTCGTTGATGGCTTTGTTTTGCCCGTCGGACGGAACTTTTAACGAACTGTCTTCGTTTTCGATACCCAGTAAAAAATAGGCCATCCAACGGTTGATGTTGTTAAAATAGCGAACTAAACTGATGGCGGCCAACAGCAAAGCTAAAGCGGTTATTGAGCCGAAAACCCAGGCATGTTTTTCAAAAATCAACCAACTGCCAAAGGCCGCCAACCCGATAATGATGACAAGCCTGATGATGATACTGCGGTAAAAGTATTTGTAAGTCATGGTTTTTTATTTCAAATTCCGTATCGTTTCATCTTGTTGTAGAGCGTTTGCCTTGTAATACCGAGATTTTTGGCGACAGCAGTCATGTTTCCTTTCTCCCGGTGAATGGCCGACAAAATCATCTCCTTTTCCATCTCTTCGATGGTTTTAATGCCAATCTCTTTATTTGGGCTGAATCGTTGATTGTCCAGCGAAAAACTATATTCATCCAATAAATTGCCTTCGGACAAAATAACGGCCTTTTCGATACAGTGTTGCAGCTCGCGTACATTGCCCGGCCACTTGTAATTTAACAACTTGTTTTTTGCCCCGTTGCTAATTTTTAAACCGGGCTTATCGTATTTTACCGCGTACTGTTCAAGATAAAAATCGGCAAGCAGCAATATATCGTTTCCACGTTTGCGCAATGGGGGCAGCTCGATGGTAATGGTATTGATACGATAGAGCAGGTCTTCGCGAAAACTTCCTTCGGCAACCATGTTACGGATGTTTTTATTGGAAGCCGAAATCAACCGGATATCTATTTCAACGGGTTTGTTGCTGCCGAGTTTGGTGATGGACCGGGTTTGAATGGCCCGCAGCATTTTTGCCTGTAACGACAACGGCAGGTTGGCTATTTCGTCAAGAAAAAGAGTACCGTGATTGGCCGTTTCAAACTTTCCGGTGTGCTCCTTTTGCGCATCGGTAAACGCTCCTTTTACATGGCCGAACAATTCGCTTTCGAACAGGGTTTCGCTGATGGCTCCCATATCAACACTAACCATTATTTCATTCTTTCTTTTTGAAAGGTTGTGTATTTCGCGGGCGATAAGCTCTTTACCCGTGCCGTTTTCGCCGGTAATAAAAATATTGGCATCGGTGGCAGCTACCTTTTGTACCATTTCCATCACCTTTTTCATGGGGGTGGAGTCGCCAATAAGCACTTTGCTTTTGCTGTTAAACTCCATTTTGAGCATATTGGCAGCATTTTTATAAGTGTCCGTTTCAATTTTGCTTTTACGGAGTTTTAATGCGGCTTGAAGCGTGCTAATCAGCTTATTGTTGTTCCATGGCTTTAGTATAAAATCGAAAGCGCCTTCTTTAACGGCTTTAACAGCCAGCTCGATATCGCCGTAAGCGGTTATCATTACCACACTAATGGAAGGGTCGTAATTGAGAATTTGATGCAGCCAGTAAATGCCTTCGTTGCCGGTGTTAATACCGGCTTTAAAGTTCATGTCGAGCAGCACCACGTCAATGTTGTTTTGTCGCACAATCGAAAGCAGGCTGTTGGGGTTTTGCAGGGTAAACAGCTCGCCAAATTCATTTTGCAATAACAACTCCAGCGCCGTTAAAACACTTTTGTTGTCGTCAACAATTAGGATTTTAGATTTCATTTTTAAGTCTTTTGTGGTGCATTTGTATTTATTGTTTTATACAATTTTCTGATTTATTCCAATAACCAATCAATAACATTTAACTTTTGAATGCCGTCAATATTCGCCTTATCGTAATCAAGCGTTAACAGGTATTTTGGATAATTGTCGTTTATCCTTTTAAATGCCGAAATTTCTCGTTGCAATGTTTTTTCGTCATTAACAGTATAAGCAACCTGATAATATTCTCTTTCATTATTTGACTTTTGTACTACAAAATCAATCTCTTTATCCTTGTTTTTTCCCACATATACTTTACCACCTCTTCTAAATAATTCAAAATAAACAACATTCTCCAATTTATGTCCTAAATCCGCATCATATTTATTGGTTGCTGTAATATTTCTTAATCCCAAGTCTATAACGTAGTATTTTTCATTTGTGGTAAGCAATTCTTTTCCTTTAATGTCATAACGGGGTGCAGCATATAAAATGAAAGATTGAATGAGAAAATCCAAATACTTAATAATTGTGTTATGTGATATCTGTTTTTTGGAGTTTTTATTAAGTTCTCTGGCAATATTTGTCGGCGAAACATAAGACCCAATTGAGTTAAATAAAAAGGCCACAACACGATTCAGATTATAAATATTTCGTAACTTATGACGTTGAGCAATATCTTTAATTATAACAGTATCATAAATTGATTGGAGGTAATCATTTACCAATTCTTTGTTTTTATTAGAAAGGGTAACCGCCTCAGGAAAACAACTTTCGTTTAGGTATTTGCGAAAAAGTCGGTCGCTGTTTTTTTCATTTTCATTTGCTAATGTATATTCTTTAAATGAGTAAGGCTGAACATTAATGGCAATGTACCTGCCCGTTAAAAGTGTTGCCAACTCACCTGATAGCAGGTAAGCATTGGAGCCGGTTATGTACAAATCAATATTTTTTTTGGCATATAAACTATTGATGAGTTTTTCGAATTCATTTATTAATTGTACTTCATCCAGAAAAATGTAATATTTTTTTTTAGTATTGACGTTTTTTATGATTTCATCGTATAGTGCTGTCCAGTTTGTGAAATTTAGATTTTCACGTTCTTCAAAATTGAGAAAAATAATATTCTCAGGAGAAATACCATCGGATAATAAATCATTTTTAAAGGCTTCTAAAAGCGTTGATTTTCCACTTCGCCTGATGCCGGTAATGACTTTTATCAAATCTTGATCTTTGAGTTGTTTTAATTTATTTAAATAAATTTCGCGCCGTACCATTGTTTTTTTCTACAAAGATACTCATTAATGACGAAATAGCAAAAAAACGTAAGTTTTCGTCATTAAGCCCTTTAATTGTAATAAAACAATTAATCAGTGCCAATCATAACAATCAGTTAAATCAGTGTCCTATTATCCTCTCCCCAAACCTACCTGTAAACAAATTAAACACCACCTGTAAAATATTTTTACACTTTTTCTGATAAAAAACGCTTAGATATTTTATAATAACCATGTTTACAGTATTATACAAATAATGGTATGGTGATTGAATATTACTGTATCTATATTAAAATATGTATCACAGGAAATGTTAAACCCTATGCATCAAGCAATAATTTCACCTGTTTCAGGATTTTCTGATAAATTTCAAATCCGGCAGCATTGCAGCAAGCCCGTTTATTTGAAACAATATGTTTTGAAATTGTTGGTTTTTATGATGATTATTGTGGGGTTCGCATCTGCCACACAAGCACAAAGCAAATGGAATCTTGTCAGGTGTATTGACTACGCTTTGGATAATAATATTGATGTATCCATTTCAAAAAACAGTGTTAAAACCCAACAGGTTAATTTGCAGGAGAGCAAAGCCGATATTTTCCCAAATTTAAACATGGGCAGCGAGGTTAATATGAATTTTGGACGTAACATCGATCCCAACACCAACACGGTTACCTTCAATCAAACCATGCAAAATTATTACTGGGTTAATACTTCGGTAAATCTCTTTCAGGGGTTTACAAAAATCAACACCATCCGGTTTAACAACTTTCTGCTTGCCGCTCAAAAAGAGGAATCGCAGTTAGCAAAAAACCAGCTTGTGTTTAAAATACTAACGGCATATTATACCGTTTTATACAGCTCGGGACTGGTAAACGTAGCTAAAAGTCAGGTGTTACTTTCCGAAAAGCAGATTAAGCGCATGCAAAAGTTTGTTGAAACCGGCAGAAAGTCGCCCCTTATGATTCAGGAGTTAAAAAGCCAGCGGGCAAACGACAGGCTTAGCCTTACCCGCGCCGAAAACTTTTACAGTAAAACATTGCTGGAATTAAAGCAGTTGTTACGACTTGACGCCGGCTATCCTTTTGAAACGGATACTACCGGCAACCTTGCTGTTTCGTTGATGCCATTGCCCGATGTTGATTCGCTGTATAAGGAAGCCGTGGCCGTGATGCCCGAAATAAAACAGCAGCAAATGCTTTACCATGCATTGGAAAAAGAGCTTGCTGTGGCCAGAGGATTCAGGTCGCCGAGGGTTTATTTGTCAGCCGGATATGCCACCAATTTTTTTAATGGTTCGGATATGAATTTTACCCGTCAACTCGAAAACAATCAAAATCAATGGATTAACATGGGAATAGCCATACCGGTTTTCAATAACGCATCGGTTCACAGTAGAATAAAAAGAAAGAAAATAGAAACCGATAATCAAAAATTAAAACTCGAAAAACAGCGAGAAACATTATACACCCAAATATGGAAAGCCGCTGACGAATTAAAATCGGCTGAAAATGAATATTTTTCAGCGTTGGAGTTAAACAATTACAGCAAACTGTCGCTTGAAAATATTGCAAAAAAAATGGAAAACGGACTGGCCGGCACCACCGATTACGATGTTGCCAAACAGCGCTATATTTCGGCGCAGGCTACCTTGTTGAAAGCTAAACTCGTTTATTTAATGCGCAAACAGATGCTTGAGTTTTATCGAAAAGGCAACTGGAACCATCTTTATGTTTCACAAAAATAATAAATCATTTATGGACAGGCCCATCGCAAAGAAAAAAGGAATTAAACGAAAACATATTTACCTTGTTGTCGGCATTGGTTTGCTGCTGCTTATTGTTTACAAAGCATTTTTTACAGGCAATTTATCAACCTATCGCGTTGATGCTGATAAAGTTACCATTGCAACGGTTGAAGATGGTATTTTTAACAACTACATTACCGTTACCGGCACTGTGGCACCCGGCGCCACCATCTTTCTTGATGCCCGCGAAGGCGGAAGGGTGGAAGAAAAGGTGGTTGAGGAGGGAACCACGGTAAAAAAGGGCGATGTGATTTTACGGCTTAGCAACCCCGATTTAAACCTGAGCATTTTAAACAGTGAAGCACAGCTTGCCGAAAAAAGCAACTTCCTTCGTAACACACTGGTTACCATGGAGCAGGAAAGAATCCAGATAAAAAGGGAACTGCTTAACCTGGAGTTTGATATCAAACGTAAAAAACGTGTTTTTGAACAAAACAAAACGTTGTATGCCGACAAACTGGTGCCCAGGGATGATTTTTTAAATTCAAAAGAGGATTACGAGTTTGCCAAACGCAGCTACGAGTTATATCTCGAACGGCAAAAACAGGATTCTGTCTATCGATCCATTCAGGTAAAACAGATGAACAGCAACCTGCATAATATGGAGCTTAACTTGCAGCTTGTACGGCAGCGAAAGGAAAACCTTAATGTAAAAGCGCCTGTTGACGGGCAACTCAGCTCGTTGGATGTGGAAATCGGCCAGTCGGTTCCCAAAGGTGGCAGAATAGGCCAGATAAATGTTTTAACCTCGTTTAAAGTGGTAGCGCAAATTGACGAGCATTACATTGACAAGGTACGAACCGGACTGATGGCAACCCTCGATCGCCAGGGTAAAACTTTTGAACTGAAAATACGTAAGGTTTTTCCCGAAGTACGTAACGGGCGCTTTACCGTCGAAATGGTTTTTAAGGGCGAAAAACCTGTAAACATGCACACCGGACAAACCTATTACATCCGCTTGCAGCTTGGCAATCCGCAAAAGGCGTTGCTGTTGCCCCGCGGAAGCTTTTTCCAGCAAACGGGCGGACAGTGGATATTTGTTTTAAGCAATGATGGAAAATATGCCCTGAAACGAAACATAAAAATAGGCCGCCAAAACCCCAAATATTACGAACTGATAGAAGGATTAAAACCGGGTGAAAAAGTTATTGTTTCCGATTATTCAAATTTTGGCGACAACCAACGACTTGAACTGAACTAATTAAAACCAACAGCCATGTTTTTAAAAAATATTAAAAGCGCTTTTAAAAGTCTGTGGAGAAACAAGTTTTTTTCGGTGATAAACATCATCGGACTTTCCATCGGTCTTGCGGGAGCCTTTATTTTGATGTTGTACATTTTAAAAGAAACCGGATACAATCGCTGCCATTTAAAACGAAATAATATCTACAGGGTTTTGGAAACCCATAAAGATATGAATTTGACAATGCCTTATGCGCCTTATTATTTTTCGGAATACCTGCTAAAAGATTTTCCCGAAGTTAAAAAAGCTTCCCGTTTAAAATACATTTACGGGGTAACTTTTTTAAAAGGAGAAGAGAACATACATGAGAACAGGGTTTTTGCTGCCGACCCTTCTGTTTTCGATATTTTTACCCTACCGGTGATAAGAGGGAACAAAGAGGATTTTTTAAAAGACCCTTCTTCTATTGTTATTACAGAAAGTATTGCAAAAAAATACTTTCACAATGATGACGCACTCGGTAAAGAGATGCAAATGAAATTAAACGGCCAAAATTATCATTTTAAGGTGGATGGCATTATTAAGGATATACCGAAAAAATCAACTTTGTTCGCCAATATATTTTGTCACATAAGTTTTGTTTGGGAGCGGTCGAAACAATATTTTCCGGATGATAAAATGAAATATAGTTGGAAAAACGCAAATTACCAAACTTATATATTACTGCCTGATGGATATAACGTTAAGCAGTTAGAAAAAAAATTACCTGATTTCATAAAAAAATATAGTGATAAAGCTAACAAAGCGGTTTATACTTTTCAGTCGTTAACCGATGTTTATTTCCATTCGCGAAACCTTAAAAATTGTCCAAAATGGGGTGATCTTCAAAAACTATATTACCTTTTAGTAGTGGCTTTTTTAATTTTGTTTGTGGCTGCCACCAACTACATTATTCTTTCAACAGCGCAATCGGTAACACGTTTTAAGGAGATTGGGGTTCGGAAAACACTTGGTGCAAACCGACAAATGCTAATAAATCAAATATTTACCGAAAGTGTTGTGGTTAGTGTTCTTGCCATTCCGGTTGCCATATTAATACTTTACTTTTCACTTCCGTTTGTAAACGAAATTTTAAATACCAACCTTCTGCTTAATCTTCTTACACAATGGAAAGCGTTGGCCGGCATGTTTATCATCACTTTTTCGGTTGGAATTATTTCGGGCGGATACCTTGCCCTGTTTCTCTCAAAACTCAATCCCGTTGAAGCGCTGCGAAACATCAGCATCATTAATAACTCCAAATCATGGCTGCGGTTTGCACTGATTATTCTTCAAATTGTTGTTTTTGTTGTGCTGTTGGTATTTGTACAAAATGTTGCCAATCAAATACAATTTGCCGAGACTTCCGATTTGGGTTATAACAAAACCAATCTGATTAAAATATCCCTTGAAGATGATGACTTTTTAAAGAACCATCCTGCTTTTATTGAAGAGCTAAAAAAGAACCCTGACATTTTGCATGTTTCGGCGGCCAGTTATACACCACCCGCTTTTGGTTGGAGTAAAATACGACTACCGCATGTTGTTGATAAAGATAAATTAGTTATTGTTGAGGCACTTGATGTTTATTATGATTTTTCTAATACATTGGGATTAAGAATTATAGAAGGAAGAAGCTTTTCAAAAAAATATGGAACAGATTCCGTTGATGCCGTTATGGTTTCAAAATCAGCCGTTAAAGCATTGGGGTTGCCCCTGCATCCTGCCGGTACAAGGCTGAAAAAAGGTAAAAACAATAGCGCCACCATCATCGGTGTGTTTGACGATATATATATGCGATCGTTTAGGGAAAAAATTGTTCCCATGATTATAAACCTGTCGGATGAATATCTGCCTGAAATGATAGTCAGATACCGTGAGGGAACCGATTCGACAACCATTGCCTTTTTAAAAAAATCATTCCGGAAGGCGATGCCGGAAGAACAGTTTGATTATTCTACCGTGAGCGACTTTTTAAAATATCAATACAAGAACGAAATTCAGCTGAAAAAAACCCTTGATGTTTTTGCCTTGCTCACCATCTTTATATCCATGCTTGGCCTGTTTGCCCTCTCGGTATTTTTAATAAAACAAAAAACCAAATCAATCGGTATTCGTAAGGTTTTGGGCGCTTCCACCAAAGACATTATTAAACTGGTTGCAAAGGAGTTTATGATGATGGCATTGATTGCCAATATTATTGCTTTTCCTGTAGCAGCATGGCTGGCAAACAGTTGGCTCAAAACGTTTGCTTATCATATCGAATTTCAGGTGCTGCCTTATCTTATTGCCTTTTTTGCCTCCCTTGTTTTGGTTTTTGCTACGGTGGCAATAAGCGCCTATAAAACAGCCTCAACCAATCCGGCCGAATCAATTAAATATCAGGAATAATTAGACGGTAAACTTGTTAATAATGAGAATAATAAATTTAAAAACTTTCGGAAAACAGTTGTTAAAAAACAAGTTATATACTTTTATAACGGTATTGGGTTTTGCCGTTTCGCTGGCATTTGTTATCCTGTTAAGTATTTATATTAAAAACGAACTGTCGGTTAACGCACTTCAAAAAAACAGCAGCCGGATTTATCGTCTTTGTAACGAGAGTTTCAGTAATACGGCTCCTCCGGTGGGTGCTTGGCTGCAAAAGGAAATACCCGGTATCGAAAGTTTTACCCGCATCAAGTCAATGGACGGCATTATCAATGTTAAAGGCAGCGAAAAGTTTCAAATGGATTATCTTTTGGCTGATTCTACTTTTTTTAACATTTTTTCTTTCCGCCTGATTGAAGGCAACCCTGCTACAGCTTTAAAAACTCGTCATTCCATTGTGCTTTCAAAATCGTTGGCGCGAAAACTTTTTGGCGATGAGCCGGCACTTGGCAAAGAGGTGTTGGTAAATGTTAAAATACCCTTTACCGTTACCGGAATTGTGGATGATATTTCAAAAACATCGCATTTTGAAAAGGTTGATGCGCTGATTAATTTCAGGGCTTTGCAGGATTTTTGGAGTTGGGAAAACATGGAATCGGATTTTGGCAACTGCTCGTTCGACCTCTATTTAATGGCAAAACCCAAGGTTGATTTGTCCGCAAAAGCCCCGCAGATATTAAAAATGTTTAAAAAGGATTTCTGGCTTTATAAGGACGACAGGGTTAAAAAAGTTATACTTGAACCGCTTAATCAAACCTATTTCAGTACCATTACCGGAACCGGCATCAGGCAGAACAGCAAAACCCTTATCAGGGTACTGTCGCTTATCGTTTTTTTAATTTTGGCGCTGGCCATTGTCAATTATCTTAACCTGACCATTGCTCACTCGGGCACCCGCGTAAAAGAAATTGCCATTAAAAAATTGCATGGGAGTTCGCGCCGTCATCTTATTGTTCAGCATGTTACCGAAACCGTTATGCTGTGTGTTGTTGCATTTTTGCTGGCCATTTTGTTTAGCTTTTGGGCCGAGCCGGTTTTCGATTCGCTTTTAAACACCAAACTTTACCTGCACAACGAATTTACGGGTATTAACCTGCTCTATTTTCTGATTTTTGTGGTGGTTACAGGTTTTGTTTCGGGCATCATTCCGGCACTGATTATTACAAAAATCAATGCTGTTGATGTTATCAAAGGGGGTTTTGCCTTTAAGTCCAAAGCGGTTTACTCAAAAGCACTCATCGCTTTTCAATACATGGTGGTGATAGCCCTTATTATTTCGGCCATTGTTATTGTACGGCAAACCGGGTTTTTACAAACCCGTTATTTGGGGTTCAATACCAAAAACATCGTTAAAGTGCCCTGCATGATTGGTTCAAACCAAAAGGAAACATTTAAAGAGGAGTGTTTAAAAATTCCCGGGGTTAAAGCCGTATCTTTTGTGCAGGGCGACCCTCTCGATGGCGGAAATAACCAATCGTTTAACTACAAAAACAAGCCGGTTAGTTTTCAGGTTTTTGAAGTCGATTCAGCTTTTTTCGACATGATGAAAATGAAAATAACACCCACCGGTGTTGCCTATTCAAAGGAGGGGATTTGGTTAAACCGTACGGCTGTAAAAAAACTGGGGCTTGACTCGTTGCCTCAATCGTTTCGATATTACAAAGTACTACTTCCCGTTCTTGGTGTTGTTGAAGACTTCAACTTCCGGTCGCTGCGCAAAAAAATTGGGTTGGCAATGATTTTACAGCTAAAACCGAAAGAATTTGCCTGGAACATTTTAATTCAGGTTGAAGGCAAAAACCGGCCTCAAACCATGGCTGCTTTAAAGAAAACCTATGCACAGTTTACCGATGGCATTCCCGCTGACTTTACCTTTATTGACGAGAAAATCCAACATTGGTACGACAGTGAACAACGAACCGAAAAAATTGTATCGTGGTTTGCCCTGCTGGCTATTATTATTTCGGTAATGGGCATTTTTGCCATGTCGATATTTTACAACCAACAAAAAACCAAAGAGATAGGGATAAGAAAAGTAAACGGGGCCACTGTTTTCGAAATCGTTAGGTTGTTAACGGCAGATTATGCAAAGTGGGTAATGATAGCTTTTGTAATTGCCGTTCCGGTGGCTTGGTACGCGATGAAAAAATGGCTGGAAACATTTGCCTATCACATAACATTAAGCTGGTGGATATTTGTTATAGCCGGCCTCGCTGCACTTGCAATAGCCCTGATAACCGTAAGTTGGAATACCTTTATTTCGGCCCGGAGGAATCCGGTGGAATCGTTGAAGTATGAGTGAGGGGGGAGTGAATGGGAGAAATGGAGAAGTGGAGAGGGG
>Ga0256831_1001273_pt1 | contig 13349 bp, 8 predicted proteins | sample 132544metaG_FD_189087 | JGI IMG/M metagenome (GOLD analysis project Ga0256831, IMG submission 189087) | Hydrothermal vent microbial communities from Lau Basin, Pacific Ocean - 132-544 | ecosystem: Environmental > Aquatic > Marine > Hydrothermal vents | place: Pacific Ocean: Lau Basin | collected...
GGCGGCGGCGCCGGCCACGACCGCCCCGAGGCGCCCGCCGGCGAGCTTGGTGACGGCCTTGTAGAAGATGTTTCCCGCCTCGATGGAGGGAAAGACCAGGATGTCCGCCCGCCCCGCCACGGGGGAGTCCACGCCCTTCACCTTGGCTGCCTCCTCGGAGATCGCCACGTCCAGGGCGAGAGGTCCGTCCACTTCCACCCCCTGGATCTGGCCCCTGCGGGCCATCTGGGCCAGCACCGCCGCGTCGATGGTGGCGGGCATCCTGGGGCTCACCTTCTCCGTGGCGGCGAGAACCGCCGCCTTGGGCCTTTCGATCCCGAACTTCCGGGCCGCCTCGGCCGCGTAGGAGAGGATCCGGACCTTCTGCTCCAGGTCTGGGGCCGGGATGACGGCCACGTCGGAGACGAAAAGAAGCCTGGAGAGAGCGGGGACTTCCATGACGGTAAGGTGGGTGAGAAGGGCGCCCTTGGGGAGGAGGCCTTTTTCCTTGTCCAGGATGGCCCGCATGTATTTCTCCGTGCCGAGGAGGCCCTTCATCAGGACCTGGGCCTGGCCCCGGTGGACCATCTCCACCGCTTTTTCCGCGGCCTCCTTCTCTCCGGTTTCCGGTTCAATCCGGAAGAGGCCGGGATCGACGCCTTTTTCCCGGCACAGGGTCTCCACCTTTTCGGGGTCGGCCACGAGGACGACCTCGCAGATGCCCTCCCGGGAGGCCCGGGCCGCCGCCTCGATGCTCGCCGGGTCGTGGCCGGCCGCCACGGCGAGAACCCGGTTCTCCCGGCCCTTGACCAGGTCCACCATCTCTTCCAGGTTCCGGATCTGTTTCACGGGAGCTTCTCTCCTTTTCCTAACCCGGGTTACACGTATTCCTTGGCTTCCTCTTCGCCCCGCAGGACCCGGAGGCCCCCCATGGCCAGGGCCTCCAGCTCGGCCTCGCCGGGGAGCACGAGGACCGGGGCGATCCATTCCACCCTGGACCGTATCAGGTCTACGACGCCCTCGTCCTTCGCCAGGCCCCCGGTGAGAACCACGGCGTCCACCTTTCCCTCCAGAACCGAGGCGCAGGCCCCGATCTCCCGGGCCACTTGCCAGGCCATGGCCCGGATGACCAGGGCGGCTTTCTCTTCGCCGCCGCCGGCCCTCTTCCAGGCCTCCCGGATGTCGTTGGTGCCGAGATAGCTGACCATGCCGCCGTTTCCGGTAAGGAGTTTTTGTAGCTCCCTCTTGTTGTAGGTGAAGGAAAGGGTGAGCTGGACAAGGTCCCAGGCGGGGAGGCCCCCCGTCCTCTCGGGGGCGAAGGGGCCGTCCCCGTTGAGGGCGTTGTTTACGTCCACCACCCTGCCCTCCATGTGGGCCCCCACGCTGATTCCGCCTCCCATGTGGGCCACCACCAGCCTGGCTTCCCCGTAGGGCTTGCCCAGGCGCCCGGCGGCCTTTCGGGCCATGGCCTTGTGGTTCAAGGCGTGGAAGATGCTCCGCCTGGGGATGTCCTCGAGCCCGGAGAGCCGGGCCTCGGGGACGAGTTCGTCCACCACCACGGGATCCACGATGAAGGAGGGGATCCCGGCGGGCTCGGCGATGCTGTGGGCGATGACGGCGCCGAGATTGGAGGCGTGCTCGCCGTGCTCGCCGGCCCTCAGCTCGGAGAGCATCTTTTCGTTCACCCTGTAGGTGCCGCCCACGATGGGCTTCAAGAGCCCGCCCCGTCCGACGACGGCGTCCAGGTCCTTGGGGGCGAAGCCTGTGCCTTCCAGGAAGGAGAGGACCTTCTCCCTGCGCATCTCGAACTGCTCGATCAGGTGCTTGAAGGGGGCGAGTTCCTCGACGGAGTGGGAGATGGATTCCTTGGCGACCGCTTCCTCCCCCCGGAAGAGGCCCGTCTTGGTCGAGGTCGAGCCGGGATTGACGGCCAGGATGAGCGGATCTTCCCGGTTTTTTCCGTCCATCAGAGCTTCCCTTTCCCCGCGAACGGAATGAGGCGGTCGTAGATGGCTTTTCCCTTCCAGACGTAAACGGCCCGGCGCAAGGTTTCGTTGCTCTCCAGGGCGGAGAGACCCTCCCCGGAGCCCAGCATGTGGAGAAAGGGGGTGAGGGCTGTGCAGAGGGCCCGGGAGGCTGTCCTGGGCACGGTGGCGGAGATGTTGGGAACGCAGTAGTGTGTGACGCCGTATTCCTGGAAGACCGGTTCCCGGTGGGAGGTGACCCGGCTCGTGGCCACCCCTCCGCCCTGGTCGATGGATGTGTCGATGATCACCGATCCGGGCTTCATGGCCTGGACCATTTCCTTGGTGACGATGGGCAGGGAGGGGCTCTTGAGAAGGTTGGCGGCGCAGACCAGGACGTCGGCGTAACGGGCCACCCTCTTGAGGGTGAGGGGGCTCGACTGGATGGTGTTGACCCTGTAGTGGAGAAGCCTCTCGGCCTCCCGCAGGCGGTCCAGGTCGTAGTCCAGCAGGTCCACCTGGGACCCCGCCCCGAGAAAGCCTTCCGTCGCCCTGAGCCCCAGGGTGCCTGCCCCGATGATGGCCACGTTGGCCGGGGGCTGGCCGGTCATTCCCGCGAGAAGGAGACCCCGGCCGCCCTCCTTGGCCTGGAGATACCAAGCCGCGATATGGGGGAGCATGGCGCCGGCGATTTCGCTGATGAGCGTGAAGACCGGGCAGGATCCGGTGGGAGAGGCGAGGAGTTCCATGGCCACCGCCGTGGCCCCCGTCTCCGCGACTCCCTTGGCCAGTTCCTTTTCATCCAGGCCGTATTGGAGAAGGGAGATGACCGCCTGGTCGGGCCTCAGGAGCTTGAGGAGCCTCTCCCCGGGGGGCGCGACCCGCAGGATGACCTGGGAGCGGCGCACCACTTCCTCGAAAGAGTGGAGGATGCGGGCTCCTTCCTTGGCGAATTCCTCGTCCTGGAAGCCGCTGCCCTCTTCGCCCAGGCCCGCTTCCACGTAAACCTGGTGGCCCGCCTGGACCAGGGCGCCCACCCCGCAGGGGCAGAGGGCGGTTCGGAACTCCCGGAACCCGGAACTCTGGAAACCGGTGTTGTGGGTCAGTCCGAAGATCATGGCTGATACTTCCGTTTTTTCTCCTTTTTTCCCCCTTCCCCTGCGGAACGCCCCGGGGGGGGCGGGAATTGCCGTCCCGGGGTCGGAAACGTGCATCCCCGCCGCCTGCCGGGTAGAATGCCCGGTCCGTTCGGTTTTTGTTTTGGAGGGAATCCATGGATCCGCTCTTTCTCCGGACTCGTGTCGGGTCCTTCGAGGTGAACCTGCTCCAGGACGGTTTCTACAGGCTGGACGGGGGCGCCATGTTCGGGGTGGTGCCCAAGGTGGTCTGGGAGAAGCGCTACCCCGCCGACGAACTGAACAGGATCCGGCTGGGCCTGGATTCCCTCCTGGTGCGCGCCCCCGGCGCCCTGGTGCTGATCGAGGCGGGGATCGGTTCGGCCCTGGGGGAGAAGGAGATCCAGATGTTCGCCGTGGAGCAGCCCCACCCCCTGCCGGAGCGCCTGGAGGCGATCGGGGTGAAGCCCGAGGACATCGACCACGTGGTCCTCACCCACCTCAACTTCGATCACATCGGCCACTGCACCCGCAGGCTCCCCGGCGGGACCTTCGTCCCCACCTTCCCCAAGGCCCGCTACCACGTGCAGAAAGAGGAGATGGACTTCGCCCTGGCCCCCCCGAGGAGGCTCAGGGCCAGCTATCCCCTGGACGCCATCCGGCCCGTAGAGGAGGCGGGGCTCTGGGTCCTCCACGAGGGCCCCGCCGAGGTTGTCCCCGGGATCCGCCTCCTCCCCACGGGGGGGCACACCCCGGGCCACCAGGTGGTGCTGGTGGAGTCCGGAGGGGAAACCCTCGTCTTCTGGGGGGACCTGGTGCCCACGAGCCGCCACTTGGACCCGGGATACGGGATGGCCTACGATCTCTTTCCCCTGAGGGTTCTCGAGCAGCGGGGGGCCCTGGTGGGCCGGGGAGCCGACGAGGGCTGGATCCATACCTTCCCCCACGAGCCGGAAATGCACTTTCTCCGCGTCAAACGCGGAAAAAAGTATTTCGAGACCGAACCGATCGAACCCGCTTGACAAAAGAGAGGATCTCATGGACTTCCAGTTGAACGAACAGCAGGAGATGATCCGGGACATGGCCCGGAAGTTCGCCGACGAGCGGATCGCTCCCATGGCGGATAAGACCGACAAGGAACACCGGTTCCCGGCGGAGATCATCGAGGAGATGGGGGAGATGGGGCTCATGGGGGTGGCCGTCCCGGAAGAATACGGTGGAGCGGGCATGGGCTACGTGGAATACGTGCTCGCCATGGAGGAGATCAGCCGGGCCTGCGCCTCCACGGGCGTGATCATGTCGGTCAACAACTCCCTGGTCTGCGATCCCATCCTGAAATTCGGCACGGAGGAACAGAAGAAGAAATACCTGGTTCCCCTGGCGTCGGGGAAGAAGCTCGGGGCCTTTTCGCTCTCCGAGTCGGGCGCGGGTTCCGACGCGGCGGCCGTCTCCTGCCGGGCCAGGGAGGACGGGGATTCCTTCGTCCTCAACGGCACCAAGCTCTGGTGCACCAACGGCAACGAGGCCGACGTGGTCATCCTCTTCGCCTCCACGGACCCGGACAAGGGAAGCCACGGTATTTCCGCCTTCCTGATCGAGAAGGGAACGCCCGGTTTCTCCGTGGGGAAGCTGGAGGACAAGCTCGGGATCCGGGGAAGCTCTACGGCCGAGTTCGTTCTCGAGGATTGCAGGATCCCCAAGGAGAACATGCTGGGCGAGCGGGGAAAGGGCTACAAGATCGCGCTGATCACCCTGGACGGGGGCAGGATCGGCATCGCCGCCCAGGCCCTGGGGATCGGCAAGGCCGCCTTGGACGCGGCCCGGAAGTTCGCCCAGGAGCGCCAGCAGTTCGGGAAGCCCATCTCCTCCTTCCAGGCCATCCAGTGGATGCTGGCGAACATGGCCACCGAGCTGGAATGCGCCAGGCTTCTCACCTACGAGGCGGCGAGCCTCAAGGACGCGGGCCGGCCTTTCACGATCTACTCCGCCATGTGCAAGCTCAAGGCATCCGAGACGGCATCTTTCTGCGCCAACAAGGCCCTCCAGATCCACGGGGGCTACGGCTACACGACGGATTATCCCGTGGAGCGGCATCTCAGGGACGCCAAGATCACCGAAATCTACGAGGGAACCAACGAGATCCAGAGGCTGGTGGTCGCCACCCTGGTCTTGAAAGGATTGCACGGAAAAGGATGAGCCGGGAGCAATACAAGGCGAAGCACCATGTCCGGTTCGTGACGGCCGCGTCCCTCTTCGACGGGCACGACGCGGCCATCAACATCGTCCGCCGGGTCCTCCAGGACGCGGGGGCGGAGGTGATCCACCTGGGCCACAACCGCTCCGCCTCGGAGGTCCTGGAGGCGGCCGTCCAGGAGGACGTCCAGGCCGTGGCCGTGACGAGCTACCAGGGCGGGCACATCCGGTATTTCAAGTACATGGTGGACCTGTTCCGCCAAAAAGGATTGGGCCACGTGCGCGTCTTCGGGGGAGGCGGGGGGACGATCCTCCCGGCCGAGATCGAGGAACTCGAGGCATACGGGGTGGCGAAGATCTTCTCCCCCGAGGACGGCCGGGTGATGGGCTTCGAGGGGATGATCGACTACATGCTCCGGGAGTCGGACTTCTCCGTCCTGGACAAGGGCTGGTTCGACCCGGCTGCCCTGGCGGAAGGGGACGCGCCCGCCCTGGCCCGGGCCCTGACCGCCGTGGAGGAGGGGCTGGGAGAGAAGGCTGTGAGGGAAGTCCCCGAGCCGGCGCCGGGAAGTCCCGCGGCGCCGGTGATCGGGATCACCGGCACGGGAGGCGCGGGCAAGTCCTCGCTTGTGGACGAGATCGTCAACCGTTTCCTGCACCACTCCTCCAAGGGCAAGGTGGCGGTCCTGGCCATGGACCCCACCCGGAAGCGCTCCGGCGGCGCCCTCCTGGGGGATCGGATCCGGTTCAACTCCATGGACCCGGAGAGGGTCTTCTTCCGCTCCATGGCCACCCGCGGCGCGGGGCGGGAAGTGACGGATTCGGCCGTCCACGCCGTGGAACTCTTCCGCCGGGCCGGATACGATCTGATCCTGGTGGAGACCTCCGGGATCGGCCAGGGTGATTCGGCGGTGACCGAGCTGGCCGACCTGAGCCTGTACGTGATGACCTCGGAGTTCGGCGCGCCTTCCCAGCTCGAGAAGATCGAGATGCTCGACCAGGCCGACCTGGTGGCGATCAACAAGTTCGACAAGCCCGGGTCCCAGGACGCCCTGAAGCACGTGCGCAAACAGGTCCGGCGCAACATGAAGCTGTGGGAAGCCGCCGAGGAGGACCTTCCCGTGGTGGGAACGGTGGCGAGCCGCTTCCACGACAAGGGGGTCAACGAACTCTACCGCAGGATCCTGGAGATCCTGGAGAAGAAGACGGGCTTCAAGGTGGAAGAGCCCTTCCCCTTCGACACGGACTGGATTCACCAGCCCTCGGCGGCCTTGATTCCTCCAGAGAGGGTGAACTACCTGGGCGAGATCGCCCGCACCGTGAGGGATTACAAGAAGCGGGTCCGGGAGACGGCGGAGAAGGTCCGCCGCGTCCAGGTCCTGGAGGAGTCCGCCCGCCTCCTGGACGGGGAAGGCCGCTCCAGGCTCCTGGAGAAGGCCCGCGGGGAATGGGAGGAGGTCCCGCAGGAAGCCCGCAAGGCGGTCGAGGAATGGCCGGAACTCCGGAAGCAGTATTCCGGCAAGGTCTACAGGACAAGGATCCGGGACAAGGAGGTGGAATACGAACTCACCTCCACAACCCTCTCGGGGACCGAGGTGCCCAGGGTGGTCCTGCCTCCCGTGGAGGACAAGGCCCAGGTGGTGCGCTACCTCTTCCTCGAGGGCGTCCCGGGGAGGTTTCCTTATACGGCCGGCGTGTTCCCCCTGAAACGCAAGGACGAGGATCCCAAGCGGATGTTCGCCGGCGAGGGAGGGCCCAAGCGGACCAACAAGAGGTTTCACTTCCTCTGCCGGGGCGAGCGGGCCAAGCGGCTCTCCACGGCCTTCGACTCCCCCACCCTCTACGGGGAGGACCCGGACGAGCGTCCCGACATCTTCGGCAAGGTCGGCGAGAGCGGGGTGAGCATCTGCACCCTGGACGACATGAAGGACCTCTACGCCGGGTTCGACCTGTGCGATCCCTATACCTCGGTCTCCATGACCATCAACGGGCCCGCCCCCATCATGCTGGCCTTCTTCTTCAACACCGCCATCGACCAGCAGGTGGAGAAGTTCAAGGCCGAGAAGGGGCGGGAGCCCACCCCAGAGGAGCGGGCGGAGATCGAGGCCTATGCCCTCTCCGTGGTGCGGGGGACGGTCCAGGCGGACATCCTCAAGGAGGATCAGGGGCAGAACACCTGCATCTTCGCCGTGGACTTCGCCCTCAGGATGATGGGCGACATCCAGGAGTTCTTCATCGAGCGCAACGTTAGGAACTTCTACTCCGTGAGCGTCAGCGGCTACCACATCGCCGAAGCCGGGGCCACGCCCATCACCCAGCTCGCCTTCACCCTGGCCAACGGGTTCACCCTGCTGGAATACTACCTGGCCCGGGGGATGGACGTGGATGAGTTCGCCCCCAACTTCTCCTTCTTCTTCTCCAGCGGGATGGACGCCGAATACACGGTGATCAACCGGGTGGCCCGCCGGATCTGGGCGGTGGCCCTCAGGGAGAAATACGGGGCCAACGCCAGGTCCCAGAAGCTCAAGACCCACATCCAGACCTCCGGACGCTCGCTGCACTCCCAGGAGATGGACTTCAACGACATCCGCACCACCCTCCAGGCGCTCCAGGCACTTTGCGACCACTGCAACAGCCTGCATACCAACGCCTACGACGAGGCCATCACCACTCCCACGGAAGAGTCGGTGCGCCGGGCCATGGCCATCCAGCTCATCGCCCTCAAGGAATACGGCCTCACAAAAAACGAGAACCCCTGGCAGGGAAGTTACTTCTTCGAGTGGCTCACCGAGGCGGTGGAAGAGGCGGTCCTCGAGGAGTTCGAGAGGATCAACCAGCGGGGCGGCGTGCTCGGGGCCATGGAACTCCAGTACCAGCGCGGCAAGATCCAGGAAGAATCCATGGATTACGAGAAGCGCAAGCAGAGCGGATCCCTTCCCATCGTCGGGGTCAACACCTTCGTCAACCCCGACCTGAGCGGCCAGACCCTCGTGCCCGAGGGCAAAGAGGTGGCCCGGGCCACGGACGAGGAAAAGCGGGACCAGCTCGAGAGGCTCCGGGCCTTCCAGGCCCGCCACGCAGAGGAAGCGGGCCCCGCCCTGGAGAGGCTCAAGAAAGTCGCCATGTCCGGGGAAAACATCTTCGCCGAACTCATGAAGACCACCCGCGTGGCCTCCCTGGGCCAGATCACCCGGGCCCTCTACGAAGTGGGAGGCCGCTACAGGCGGAACATGTGACGGCCGGGCTCAGAGTCCCAGCTTGTTCTTCGCCCCGTTGGAGGTGACCAGGCCCAAGCCGTTGGCCTTCCTGTCCAGTACCAGCCACTGGTGGTAGAAGATTCCCCCCACCATGGAGGGCATCCTCGGAATGTTCCACTGGAAGGAGGCCTTGCCGGTGATTCCCGTGAGGGCGGGAAGAGCGACCAGGGCCGAGCAGAGAATCCGGCACCCGGGCGCTCCCAGGGGAGTCAGGTCGAAGGGAAGGGAGAGCCCGCCCCAGGTCTTGTTCTTGGTTCCGTTGAAGAGGATGGCCGCGGTCCGGGGGGCGGCGCCGGAGAGGGCGCATCTCTGGGGAAGGCCGAGCCATCCATCGGAGAGGCGGATTTCGGGGCGCACGAAGGGAAAGGCCGTCTCCACCCCGAACCCGGTGACCAACCCGTATCCCCACTGCCGGTACCCGGAAGAGGAATTGCGGTAGAGGCCCACCAGGCTGGAGATGGGATAGGGCCGGCTGTAGGACGTGTCCCCATCCATCCAGTAATAGATGTAATGGTTCCACGAATTGGTCCCCACCAGGACTTCGACGAAGAAGTTGGGGGCCTTGGCCGGATCGAACCTGAAAGGTTTTTCCAGGGGGATCTTGACGTCGAATTTCCGCGGGTCGAAGGTTCCCGGAACGAGGTCGGGAAGGCTCACCATCTTCCTGGAAAACACGGTGACGGGAGGGAGCTTGGAGGAGTAGTTGTTTGCGAAGGTGGAATCCAGGGTGTCCGGGTCGTTGTTGGAGCCCCCCATCTTGATTTCCAGGTTGACCCAGCAGCCTTTCTGGACGTTCGGCTCGGTGCTGTCCATCCTCCAGCCGATCCACCTGGCGAGGAATCCTCCGGTCCGGGATCCCCGGTAGATCTGGAGAAAGCGGGTATCCGTGTTCGCGAAAGGCGGGTCGATGTAGGTGTTTCCCGGGTCGTCCTTGCAGGAGGACGGGGCCACGAGGACCAGGCGTCCCGTGCCGGGACAGCCCTTGCCGAAGTAGGAGACCTCCGCCGACTGGGGGGCCCCGGCGGTGTTGGGTCCGGCGGCCAGGGTGTAGTCCAGGAAGAGGGTGGACATGGACCTGGCCTCGACCTGGATGGTGACCTTTCCGGTCCTGGGGGCCAGGAAGGTGACCTTTTCATAGAGGTTCTTCGGGCTGTCGGAACGGGCGAGGACCGCCTTTCCGTCCAGGATCTCCAGGGAGAGGTCCTCCCAGGAGTTGGAGGAGAAGTTCACCCGGTCCCAGGCGAGGGTGACGGCGTAGGATTTCCCAGCCGTCACGGAGAGGGTGTGCCGGGCCTTCCGGCCCGAGTAGGTCAGCCTGCCCTTGACGAGAGTGTTTCCCCCCCGTCCCAGGGCGGCTTCCACGGCCAGGTCGTCCCGCAGGAATCCCAGGCCGTAGGCGTTCCGGCCGGCGCCGGGGTTCTGGTGCTTTACGTCTTCCAGTGTGTTGAGGATGATCGCCTTGGCGTCCAGAGCCGTGAGTTTCTTGTTGGCGCTCCGCACCAGGAGGACCGCGCCTGCCGTCTGGGGGCTCGCGAAAGAGGTCCCGCTCGCCACGTCCTCCCCCCACTCCTTGTCCCTAAGCGCCATGGTCACGTTCCTCCCGCAGGCGCAGAGGTCTGGGTAGAAGCGCCCGCCGCTCCGGTAGAGCGGGCCCCTTGAGGAAAAGGAGGCAACTTTCTTGAGGTCGATCCAGGTCGCCCCCGTGGCCAGGCCGTTGGCGCAGGAAGGGCTGTCCACGGTGGAACTCGTGGAGTTGCCCGCCGCTACGCATACCAGGACGTTCCCGTTGAAGCAGAGGGAGTCCATGGCCTGCTGGACCGATTCGGTCGGGTCCGGGTCCCCGGAAAAGGAGTAGTTCGCGGCCACGATGTGGTACCTGGTCGCGTCGGCGGCGACTTGCTGGAAAGCCTTGAGAATGTTGCTGGTGAACGCGTAACCGGAAGTCCCGAAGGTGATCTTGTAGGAGACGATTCCCGCGTCCGGGGCGTGGCCGTTGTCGGAGATGGATGTGGAGTTCCATTTCCATGCCGCCGCGACCGACGCCACGGCCGTCCCGTGGCCGTCCAGGTCGTCCGTGTCGTTGGGGTGGGCCATTCCAAAGGCCCCCAGGATCCGGGTTCCCTTGATCCCGGGACCCCCGCCGGGCTTTCCTTTTTGGAAAAAGGCTGCGTGGGGTCTTCCGGACCCGGCGTGATCCACGTCGATGCCTGTGTCGATCAAGGCCAAGGAGACACCCTTTCCCGTAATACCAAAGGCCTTGTTGGCCTTGTCCGAGTCGTGGTTCCGGCTGTCGGTGGAGCGATAGATGAGGGGCTTCTCCTTCTTGTCCGGCTCCAGGCGGTCGACGTTGTTCCGGAAACGCACCTTGTTCTCCGCGCCGGGGGGGAGGTCCGCCACGCACCCGTTGATGAGCCAGAGGTGGAGAACCACCTTGCCTCCCAGGCCCCCCACGAACCGGGTGAATTCCTCCTGGTCCAGGCGGGCCTCCTTCTCCAGGCCCCGCACGATCCGGTCCACCGTCTCGGGTGAAGCCCCGCGGTAACGGGCCCTCCTGTATTCGGAGAGGTCGAAATTCCTTTTCTTGAACGTGACGATCCACCTGCGCGCGGGCCGGGCCGCCCCCTGGAGAGGCGCCGGCGGTGTTTTGGCCGCCTTTTGGGGGAAGGCGCTCCGGGAGAGGGGAAGGGCAAGGAGGGAAAAGAGGAGGATTCCGGTTTTGCGGGAAACCATGGCGCGTCTCCTTTCTCTGGGGAGGAGGAGGGCGGGCGCCCTGGAAAAGGCGGGAAGGTGTCCCGAGTCTTCCCCGGGGTTCGCGGCGGTCCCTTCTCCACTGGAAACCGTCTTGAAGAGGAAAGTTTAGCCGGTTTTCATCCGGCATTGCAAGCGCCCCACCTAAAATGTGCGGGTCCTGGTCAGGCCCGGAAGAACCAGACTCCTTCCTCGGCGTGGCGGGCGAACCGGGGGGAGCGGCACATCCAGGTGTCCAGGAGCACCAGGCCGGGCAGGAAGGCCCGGAAGAGGAGTTTCACGGCCCGGGGCTTCATGAAGACGTAGAAGGCGTTGGCCAGGTGGCCGGCGAAGAGGTGGAAGTAGCGTTCCTCCAGGAGGTTGTAGCCGAGCCCCTTCAGGACTTCCCCCACCGTCCGGTGGGCGCCGGCGAACTCCAGGCCCGCCGGGCTCTCTCCCCGGAGGTGGAAGCCTTCCGGATTCTGGCCTTCCCCCTCCCCGGCGACCTGGGCGTAGAACTCCTTGTCGAACCAGCTTCCGAAAAGGGAGCTGTTGGAGAGGCGGGTCAGAAAACGCTGGAGACCCGGGGGCATGCCCTCGTGGTTCGGCTCGGAGAAGAGCATGAGTCCCCCCGGGCGCAGGAGCTTCTCCACCATCCCGGGGAATTCCTTCTCCAGGTCCGGGATGTGATGGAGGCTTCCGTTGGAGGCCAGCAGGTCCACCTTTTCGCCCGGATCGAAGCGGGTCGCGTCCCCAACGAAAAAGAGGCATTTGCCCCCAAGGCCTTTTCTTTCCGCCTCGGCCCGGGCGGTTTCGATCTTTTTGGGGGAAAGGTCCACCCCCAGCGACCGGATGCCCATCTTGGCGCAGGCGTGGCAGAACCAGCCGTTCCCGCAGCCGATGTCCAGGAGGCTTTGGACTTCCTTCCTGTGCCGGGCCAGCACTTTCTTGAGGTACCGGTGCCGGGGGCCCACGATCCGGTCCGCCAAAGGCGGGATGAAGCGCCAGTCGTGGGGCCGGGCGTAGAGATCTCCGATCTTCTCCTCGTGCTCGTCCCAGAAACGGGCCTCTTGGCGGTTCAAGTCCTCCTTCATGGAGGGGCCTCCCTGGCGGTCTTCCTCCCCGGAGGGAGGCACGAGGATAAGGCCGGAGGCCCGGGGATAGAAGGGAGGCCCGTGAGACGGGGCTTTCCATCCTGCCCTTTCGAGGCAAACTTGGCGGATGCCCATGGAAGACAGAACCTTGGAACTCCTCCAGATGTGGAACGAGGGCGACCGGGAGGCCCTCGACCTCCTGGTGGAGAAGAACCTTCCCTTCCTGGCCGCCCGGGCGCGGAAGAGGCTGGGGCCCTTCCTCAGGAAGAAAGAAGAGACCATGGACATCGTCCAGGACGCCGTGGTGGAGTTCCTGAAGTACGGCCCCCGCTTCCTGCTCGCCAATCAAGGCCAGTTCCGGGCCCTCCTGGCCAAGGTGGTGGAGAACGTCCTGCGCGACAAGTACGACTGGTATACGGCCAAGCGCAGGGATCTCCACAAGGAGAGGCCTCTTCCCGGAGACACCCTTCTCAGCCTGGACCCGGGGGTCCGCCCCCCCACCACCCCGAGCCGGGCGGCCGAGAGAAACGAAGAAGAGGCCCGGATCCGGCTCGCCATGGAACTCCTTCCGCCCCCGGACCGGAAGGTCCTGGTGCTCAGGATTTTCGAAGAGAAGGGCTTCAAGGAGATCGGCCGGGCCCTGGGGATCGGGGAGAGCGGGGCCCGGATGCGCTTCCGCCGGGCCCTTCCCAAGCTCTCCAGGAAGGTGGAATCCTTGAGAAAAGGGGACCTGGGCGGGGCCCTGGCCTGATCCGGGCGGAAGAAATGAGGGTATAATCTATTGAGCTGATCGAAATCCTTCGCCTCCACTTACGAACACCTAGCGCTCCAGGAAGGAACCTTACCCATGGGAATCCCGGGTGACTCTCCCTCTTTCGGGGGGAAGGACGGGATGAAGCTCCTCCAGGAGGCCCTGGAGGTCTTCGCGAGGTGGAAGGAGGAAGGGGGGAAGGAATCGGCGGCGGACCTCCTGGAGCGCCACCCCCATCTCAGGGAATACCTGGAGCCCCTCCTGGAGGA
>Ga0256831_1001274_pt1 | contig 13347 bp, 17 predicted proteins | sample 132544metaG_FD_189087 | JGI IMG/M metagenome (GOLD analysis project Ga0256831, IMG submission 189087) | Hydrothermal vent microbial communities from Lau Basin, Pacific Ocean - 132-544 | ecosystem: Environmental > Aquatic > Marine > Hydrothermal vents | place: Pacific Ocean: Lau Basin | collected...
GGTGCTGGAAAAGGTAAAACCCAAGAGAATCGTGGTGGTAGGAGACCTGAAGCACAACATCCCCGATTTCACGAGGAGGGAAGCGCTGGAAGTCCAAGGGGTTGCCGAGCTCATGGCGAGCCAGGGAGAGCTTCTTATCGTAAAGGGGAACCACGACGGGGACATAGAGAAAATCATACCGTGGGCCACGGTGTTGCCAGCGCAGGGCGCCGTCGTTGACAAGATATTGGCAATCCACGGGCACGCAAGGCCGGGAGAGATAGAAACCCGCGTGCGCGCGGTGGTCATGGGACACATTCACCCCGCAGTGGCAATAAGGCACCGTTTTGGACAGAACCTCGAGAAGGCGTTCCTTCTGGCGGAGTGGAAGGGGCTGCCGGTGCTCGTGCTCCCCGCATTTTCCCCCGCAATAACAGGGGTCGACGTAAAAAACGTCGACAATCTCATAGGGCCGATCGCCAAGGAGTTTTCCAGGACTGAGGCGTTTTTGCTCGACGGGACCTACGTGGGAAGGATTAAATAGTACGTTCTGCATTCTTGTTGCATGGCTGAAGAGATTCTAACCCCAAAAGAGAAGAAAAGGCTCGTGCTAGAAGGGCTAAAACTTGCAAACCACCCGCTAGCCGACATCCTCCGAGAGTCCGTGGGCCGCCTAAACCCAGAGGGTGTCATAGGTCAACGGATCATAAACGAGGTCTATGAAAACTACGACCGGCACCTCAGCCAGATCCCCCCAGAGGAAGTACACCCAATCCACGAGCTTGTGGCCCGCTGGGCACCCCATAGGCTTGGAGATGCCCACAGAATCGTGAAAGAGATCAAGAAGGGAGCATTAAGGGATCACAGGGAGCACGTGGAACGGCTTACCGGCGAAGTAGCAAAGGCTGCGATGCGCACGTCAAGCTCCGCAGCAGCGAACAAAATGGTGGAAACGACACTTGAACTGCTCCTGAAGGCCAGAAGCGATCCGGAGCTCAGAAAACGGCTTGGAAAAATAGCGAAGATCTTCAAAACAGCGCCCAACAAGGTAGAGGTGAGCAAGCTGATGGAGCACACAATAAATGGGCCTTACAAGCACATTCGATACCCGCTGATAGACGCGCTTGCGGAGAAAAAGCACCCCGACAAGCTAAAGGCTGCTATACACAACCTCGTGAGAATCGGAAATCACATGCGGAACACCATTCCCGAGAGAGACTGGAAAAAAGCACTGCGGGAGACAATTTCGGTCAGAAGCATTGAGCGAAAACCCGTTCAGGACGTCATCATTGAGAGCACGGAAAACCCCGCCATAAGAAACGAGCTCTATCGATGGCTAAAACGGCGAGGCAGAGGGGGAAGACGCCGATGAAGATGGTCTTCCTCGTCCGAACGGACCTGGGCATGGGGAAGGGCAAGATAGCGGCACAGGTGGCCCACGCGGCCGTTGAGCTCTACAAGAAGGCGCAGCACAAGTGCCCAGAAAAGCTAAGGCGGTGGGAAGGCGAAGGGGCAAAGAAGGTCGTCTTAAAGGTGGGCTCCGAGGCGGAGCTGCTGGAGTACTTCAGGAAATACGCCAACGACTTCTGCTCCACACTTATTCGAGACGCGGGATACACACAGGTGCCCGCCAACTCAATAACGGTGGCGGGCTTCGGGCCCGACGAGGACGAAAAGCTGGACAGGGTCTTCGGGCACCTAAAGCTCCTCTAACTTCTCGCGCGCCGCAGAGTAGAACTCACGAAGTAATGGTAAGGCAGTACCGAGGAGTGACGCCGCTCGAACCGGGTTATCTATCTCCCCAGACTGCAGCACGCGGTTCAGGTGGATGAGCTGGGATGCGAGCCGGGGCCGATCCGTCAGAATAAAACGCACACCCTCCTCCCAGTTACGGCCAAAATCAGAGGCGATATAGCGAACGTCAGCCATTGCGTCCCTGAGCACATCCATGACAAGGGCGTAAAAGGAGTTCATGGGGAAATGCTCGGACTGCATCTCGCGCAGGGCATTGATCAAAAGGTAAAGGTGCTTCAACCGCTTGAGCACGGCAGAAAAAGAACAAGGGGATATTTAAAACTGTGCCCGCCCCCGCAGACCGACGCTCATCGCGCCCGGCTTACGCACCGGGAACTCACGCCGGCAGGACGTGGGGCGGGCGGTCAGCCGTCGCTCACGATCATCATCGATCAGAGCAGGCTCTTCGTCATCCCAAGAAAAATTAGGGGATAAGGGTTTAACGGTCAGCCCTGCCTGGGATCATCAACCATCAGCAGTGGCTAAGTTCATCATCCCGCGGTCCCGGTAATCCCGGATCCTCATCGGAAACCTCGGACAGGGGGATCCGGTCATCCCGATTTATATGCACAAAAAGGCATTAATTATCCGTGCTACTCGAAGTCCGAAACGTTACGAAGCGCTTCGAGAAAAGCGGGCGCATAATAACGGCCCTCGATAGCGTTAGCTTTTCAGTGGAGCGACCGCGGGTCATCGGGCTTGTGGGGCTTAACGGCGCGGGAAAGACAACGCTCATAAACATAATCGCGGGAATACTCATCCCGGACGAAGGTGTGGCGCGCATAAGAGGAGAGGAAACGTGGAAAAGACCGGGAAAGCAGATCGCATACCCATACATACCACGAATAGATCCGAGAATGACGGTGGAGGACATCATGGACGTGTTGCGCCTCTTTTACGGGGACGGGGACTGGGAAAAATATGCAGAAATCCTGGGCCTGGACAAGGAGTGGCACACGGAATACCAGAGGCTGTCCACGGGCTGGAAGGCAAGGGTGAGGCTGCTGGCGGCAATGGGCCAGAGAAAACCCGTGGTGCTGCTCGATGAAGTAACCAACGGCATGGATGTAGTCACGGCGGACGCAGTGCTTGATGTCATGGCGAAAAAGGGCGAGGAAAGCGTTGTACTCTTTGCATCCCACATATTCAACCACGTGGAGCGGGTAGCAAGCAGAATACTTATTATTCACAACGGAAGGATCCTCAGGGACTTCCCCTACAGACCGGAAGAGGGTAAAAACCTTGAAGAGCTCTTCAGGGGCGTGATCACACGGGCGTGATGGCTGCAATACGGCAGGGGACCATCGAGCTAAAGATATGGCTCCTCCATTTCCGAAGGTACAAGGTGAGTGTGCTTCTCAACGACGTGATAGGCCCCCTTGTGGGCGGCATTACCGCCCTTCTAACGGGTCGTTTCATCGGCTCCGTGCTCTACGCAGGTAAATACATACCGTACGCGGAATTCCTCGCGGTAGGAACAGCAGCCACATTCATATATCTCGGAATACTGCGCATCTTCGAGCCCACGAGCAACAGCTGGACAAAGAGGATAGAAATTCTCTTTGCGGATAATCTCCCGGTTTACTTCCTAACAACGGAAGCATGGTTCATCATATTTGCGTCAGTACAACTCATCTTCTGGGTGCTGCCCATCGTCGTTGCCACTGGGATCCCCATATGGGATCCGATCATAGCGTACGCCATAGCAAACATCGCCATAACACCGAGCATGGCAGCGTTGGGATTTTTGCTCTCTGCGTTGGGGCTACGCGTACGTGGAAGGGATGCCTGGGCCGTGAGAAGCCTAACAGTACGACTTTTGGAGCTTGTAATGCCTGCCAGCTTCGGCGTCTCGGCGTACGGACCGCTAGCTAAATACCTGATTTGGGTGCCAACCGTAGCAGCCATGGAGGGCACAAGAAGGATCATATTCGGCGTTGGAGGCTGGGAGCTCATAGCGTACGCCATGGGGGCTGGATTACTATTGGCGGTGGCGGCGTACGTACTCTTCAGGCACATGCTCTGGAAGGCACGCGTAAAGGGCTGGATCCTGCTGGAATAAAACCCCTCCCCTGCAAGTAATATTGTGCCCAGGAAGAGATCAAAGAATCCGGAGAAGCGTGTCCTCAAGATATTCAGGGATGCAGACGTACTCCTGGAAGTGGTGGATGCGCGGTTCCCCGACTTGACCAGGCTGCCCCACTACGAGGAGCTGGCGAAGAAGCTGGGCAAGCCGCTCATAATTGTTATGAGCAAGGTGGATCTCGTCCCCAAGGAGTGGGCGGAGGACTGGAAACGAATTATCCAAAGAAAGGGGATTCCCGTTGTTTTTGTCTCCTCCAAGATGCGCTGGGGTACCCGAATTCTCAGGAGAAAAATAAAGGACGTTGCCAAGAGCTTCCCCGTGAAGGTAGGCGTATTCGGCTATGCCAACGTGGGGAAATCATCGCTGATAAACATTCTCAAGGGAAAAACAGCGGCACAGGCCGCCCCAGTCCCAGGATGGACAAAGGGCGAGCAGATCGTGAAAATTTCGAGGAAAATTTACCTCATCGACTCCCCAGGGATTATTCCCATGCGCGATCCAACGAAACTAGTGCTCATAGGCTCTTACGATCCAAACAAGATGGAGGATCCAGAGCTGGCTGCGGAAATACTTCTGAGAATCCTCCATAGCGCGGACCCCGAGAAATGGCCCCAGAATATAGACGAATACGCGCAGAAGAAGGGCTACCTCCGCAAAGGAGGCGTGCCGGATACCCATCGCGCCGCCGTCGAGCTGCTCTCCAAATGGCAGAGGGGTAAAATAACGCTACCGTCTAAAGACTGGCTCGAGCGCGTGGAGCAAGAGTTCGAGAAGGTTGAAGAACAAGAAAAGAAGGCCCCCATGTAAATGTGGCTGCTTATAACATGAAACGTGCAATTAATTACGTGGAGGTTACGGAGGAGATCCTGGAGACGCTGCGCCACAAATTCGACAAGGTGTACCTCTTCGGCTCGAGGGCGCGCGGCGACCACCTCAAGGAATCAGATATCGACATAATCGTCGTGGACGACATTTTTCAGCATATGCCGTATGGCGAAAGGATCACCACGGTACGGCGAGCAATCAAGAACATTCTCGAGCGCTACCCTATAGATGTAGACATAATAGCATTAACCAAGGAGGAGTTCTCAAGACTCTCGAGGACGAGAACAAACATAATAGGATACATCGTACACAGGGGTGAAATTGTTGAGGCCTGAAACGAGAGAGTGGGTTAAGATTGCCGAAAAGGATATGACTGCTGCAGAGATCTTATTCGGCAGGGGAATATTCGATATGGCACTATTTCACGCTCAGCAAGCCGTGGAAAAGATGTTAAAGGCCCTGTGGATAGAGCGATTTAGCGAAGAGCCGCCAAAAACACACAACATCCAATATATGGCAAGAGAGCTTGGAATCGGCCACAGGGAAGACATCTCCGATATTGCAGACGCGTATTATGTGACAAGGTATCCCATTCCAGGTATTGGGACCGTAGAATACGATCCTAAGACCGCTGAAAGAAAAATGAACGCTGCACGGCGCGTATACAGCGCTATACGCAAAATCCTTAGCGAAAGCTCAGAATAAAGTCCCCTGGCGGCCGAGAATAACATCAAGATCTACAGAAAGGCGCTTGACGTCATCGACGCGAATCCCGTAATGTTTTTCCTTCTTCTCCAGGTACGCAAGCGGCACGAAGAACCAGCCAAGGCGCGGATACTTCCACGCGATGAAGACGGGTGCGTTTGCCCTCTGGGACCACTCCACCATCTTTTCGTACTGTTCCCGACGCACGAAGAGTTCCCTCTTGCTCCAGGCTTTGCACTCGAAGGCAACGGCTCTACCGTTGAGGATTGCTACTACATCCGGCGCATACGAGTTTCCAGAACCTGCTGAGCGAATAACGGCAGCTCCCCTCGCCCAAAGCATCCGCATAAGTTCCCTCTCGGCCGCAGCGCCCTTTCGATAGCCCACATGGTGAATACGAGGAGGCGATATTTAAAGTAATAAAGTGCATGAATAAGTACATGAAGACGATTACGATAACGGACGACGTATACGAAGCGCTCCGAATAAGAAAGGGCCATAAAAGCTTCTCTGAAGTGATTCGAGAACTTCTAAAAAGAGCAAGCAGCGGAAACGCATGGATCGACGAGATTTTCGGAAGCGCAAGGGACATAGACGTAAACGCAATCGTAGAGGCGAGAAGAGCATGGAGAACGCGGTCATACTAGACACATCTGTGGTCATAGAACTTCTGAGGGGCAACGAATCCATCAGAAAAACGGTTCAGGAGCTCGCAAGAGGAAAGAATGCTGTAATAACGGCGATCACGAAGTACGAAGTTCTCGCCGGGTTGAAAGAGGAGAAGAGGAGCATCATGGAACTTGTTCCGTGCGTGGACTTCGGATGCAAAACAGCCAGAATAGCGGACGAACTTAGCCGAAGTCTACGGAAAATGGGGCTCCCCGCATCCCTTCCGGACACCCTCATCGCCGCCAAGGCGAAGGAAATGGACGCCGTGCTCGTCACAAGGGATAAGGGATTTCAGCGATTTGTCCAGTTGGGCGTAAAGGTAATCATTATATGACCGCCAAAGTACCATCCACTATTTAAAAACAAAAACGATCGAATACTACTAGCTGCGCCCAGGGTGGCCGCTCGACGAACCATGAAAAGCGGTCAACAGGGCGCAGTACATCCCTTTTCACCTCTCACGGTGTTCATCATGCTCAACGTGGAAGAGTCCAAATTGCTGGATGAGCTTAGGGTGGACTCTCCCGATTTTGTGGTAATTGTAGAGGGCGAGAAAGACGTCAGAGCGCTCAGAGCGCTAGGCGTCAGCAGAATCGCAATGTTAAACAGGTATTCTGGCGTCCAGGAGCTCTGCGACGAACTGACGGAAAAAGGGGTGAAAAGGGCAGTAATACTCATGGACTTCGATAGAACAGGGGTTGATCTAGCGAGAAAAATACGCGACGCCCTCTACGCAGACGGCATTTCCGCGGACGACAAACTGCGGAAGCGCATTCACGAAGCATTCAAGGTTCGCTACATTGAGCGGCTCCACAGGATCGTGGAGTCAATTAGGGGTGAATGAAATGGGTAAGATCTACATAGACTCCGTAAAGTACCAGATCATCGCAAACATCGAGGTCAACGGGCTCGTGGACAAGCCCGACGTCATCGGAGCCATATTCGGACAGACTGAAGGTCTCCTTGGCGACGAGCTCGAGATGCGAGAGCTCCAGAAGACCGGACGAATCGGAAGGATAGAGGCAGAGCTTGAGCACAAGAACGGCAAGACCGTTGGGAAGGTAATCATACCCTCTGGGCTCGGAATGGTGGAAACGGCCATCATAGCTGCAGCCCTGGAAACGGTAGACCGTGTTGGACCATACGAGGCAAAGATAAAGGTAGAGAGGATTGAGGACACCCGCGAGGTCAAGCGCAGGTACATCGTGGAGCGCGCAAAGGAGCTACTGCAGAAGATGCTCGCAGAGGAGATCCCCGATAGCAAGGAAGTCATTGACCGTGTCAAGAGCGAGCTCAGAATGGCAGAGATACGCCAGTACGGTCGAGAACGCCTACCCGCAGGCCCAGATATCGAGGATTCAGAGGAAATCATCGTGGTGGAGGGAAGGGCAGATGTGCTCAACCTCCTTCGCCACGGCATAAAGAACGTCATTGCCATCAACGGAAACAGGGTGCCAAAAACGATCATTGACCTCGCAAAGCGCAAGATAACAACGCTCTTCGTCGACGGAGATCGCGGAGGCGACCTCATCATAAGGGAAGTTCTACAAAAGGCGGACATCGACTTCGTAACAAAGGCACCCGACGGCAAAGAGGTAGAAGAGCTTACGCAAAAGGAAATCCTCCAGGCGCTCCGCAAGAAGATCCCAGCAGACGAGTACGCCGAGCGTCACGGCATAACAAGAAAGCAGACAACGACAGCAACCAAAAAGGGCGGAATAAAGAAGATCATCGAACAGATTGCAGGAAAGTCCACAAAGACTGAGAAGACCCAAAAGGAAGGGTCCCCAATCCCCGAAGAGTACCTGAAGATCTTCGAGGAGCTCAAGGGATCCCTCACGGCAAAGATCTTGGACGAGAACAACAACGTTATTGCAGAGGTCCCGGTAAGAGAGATTTGGAAGCAGCTCAAGGAAATGGACAAAGCGTACGCAATAATTATGGATGGGATCGTAACACAGCGCCTTGTAGACGCCGCTGCTGCAAAGGGCGTAAAGTACCTCATCGGTGTGAAGAAGACCAAGCTCGAGCGCGTCCCAGAGGGGCTAATCATCTACGCCGACTGAGCCCCTCCCTTTACAATTATTCTCTTCCCGTTAACGATAGCGTCTGCAACCTTTCTTCTGGCTAACTTCACAATACGCCATGCTGTGCTCTTAGACACTCCGAGAGACTGAGCTGCGGACTGCAAATCCATTCCGAGCAGATCTACGAGACGCAGGGCCTCCACCTCCGCGGGCAAAAGGACTACAGCCTCCACAGCATCGGACGTGTAGAACTCGCGCGGCGCGATCTCGGACACGATTCGGCGGGACTTGGGGCGGCGCCCGCGACGGCCGTGCCCGTGTCCGTGCTGATGCTGAAATCCTGTACCCGCCATCAAACAACTAATGGGCGCCGCCCCTATAAATACCGACCACCCTCGCGCCGCGCGGGACGTCCGAATAGACAACGGCAGAAGGAAAGATCCACGACTCGGCACCGATGCGCACACCGGGCATGAGGGAAACGTTAATACCCGTCTTCACGCGATCCCCAACAAAGGCACCCAGCTTGCGGGAGACACCAAGAATTTTTCTATCGTCGAATCGGAGGTTGGCGGTAATTGTGCCCGCGCCAAAGTTGACGGACCTGCCGAGAACGGAATCCCCCACGTAGGAAAGATGGGACACATGGGCATTCTCCTGGAGCACGGATGCCTTTATCTCCACGGCATTTCCCACCCTCGCGCCGCTGGAAATCACAGAATAGGGCCGAAGATATGAGTTGGGGCCCACAACGGCGCCAGGACCAATGTACACAGGACCTTTGACGTAGACGCCGCTTCGCACCACTGCATCAGGAGCCACGTGGACCCTGCCGTGAAGGTGTGCTCCGGGTTCAACGCTGCCATCGATGCGCGGTGTTAAATACTGCATCAAACGCCTTGAAGCGGTGAGAATGTCCCACGGCCTGCCAACATCCAGCCAGTGATCGCTATCAATGTATACGGGGCGCAAGCCTAGCGAAGGGAGCACGTCCGTGATCTCATACTCACCGCGGGGCGACGGTTTCAGATCCTGCAACCTTTGGAAGACCTCGTCGGTAAGACGGTAAGCGCCCCCGTTTATGAGATTCCCTGGCTGTTTTTCGCGAATTTCAGTTAAGACGCTGTTTTTTATAACAGGGGTGCCGTATTCGCCGTTGTGATCCCTGTTAACCACCAGTATGGAGCGAGGCGGCATCAGAACCGGCTTCGTGATCAAAAGATCCCCGTTTACAACGATGAAATCCTCTGAAAGATAGCGCTCCGCAGAGCGCAGGGCATCCCCCGTACCAAGGGGCTCACCCTGCCGCACAAAACGGAGGCGCAGGCGTTCCGGCACCCATTCAGGAAGCGCGGGATGCACGGGAGGCAGCTCCTTGCCGTAGGACTCGGCAGCCGCCACCACATCGTCAGCACGATAGTTAACCACCACGCAGACACGTTCAACGCCGTTGTATCGAAGAAAATCAAATACATAGTGCAGAAGGGGGCGATCCAGAAGGCTAAGGGCTGGCTTCGCGAGGGTATCCGTAAAGGGAAACATACGGGTGCCCTTTCCAGCCGCAAGAACCACAGCATCGCATTTCATAGGAAGAAGCAGAAGCAGGGGAATAAAAAGGTGATTAAAGGGGGATTTTAATCCTCAAACAGCCGTTTCCTTGCAGCCTCCAGCATAAGCCTGCGCTCCTCGCGGTAGACCGTCTCCCGAATCTTCTGGACCGCATCAATGTTCGCCGAAATGCTGTCGATGCCCAGGCGTACTAGCCTGCGGACCATGGGCGGATATGACCCTGCCTGGCCACAAATAGACGTCTCCACACCGGCTGCCTTGGCGTGGTGGATCACGTAGGCAATCAGATCAAGCACTGCGGGGTGCAGCTCGCTGAAGTGCTTCTGAACGAGGGCGTTGTTCCTGTCGATGCCGAGGGTGAGCTGCGTCAGGTCATTGGTCCCGAAGGAGAGGAAGTCAATACCCACCTTTATGAAATCCTCAATGCGCAGAGCCGCAGCGGGCGTCTCCACCATGATACCGAAGGGTACCTCCTTGTGGGGGATGAGGCCCACGTGTTGCGCCAAGGCCTTGGCGGCAACTACCTCCTCCGGGCGAATCACGAAGGGCAGCATGACGCCCACGTTGTCAAGACCTTCCTCGTGGAGCTCCTTGATGGCTGTGAACTCCGCCATGATAAGCTCTGGCTGATCCAGGGATCTGCGGATACCGTGCCAGCCCAGCATGGGGTTGTCCTCGTGGGGCTCCTTTTCTCCGCCTTCAAGGTTCCTGAACTCGTCCGTGCGGGCATCAAAGGTCCTGTACCACACGGGCTTCGGGTAGAACTTCTCCGCGACCGTGCGGATGCCCTTCTTCACCGCCTCGATGAGATCGTCGATCAGGTCATTCTCGATGAACCACGCGGGGTGCTTGCCAGTGGATGTGATCATGTGCTCGGCGCGGAGCAGGCCAACACCGTCGGCACCCGTTGCCGCTGCGCGCTCCGCCGCCTCAGGCATGGCCACGTTAACCTTCACCTGCGTGGCGGTGAGTAGAGGCGCTCCGGAAGCTGGACGGACGACCTCCACCTTCTTGGTCGCGCCGCCCTTCTTTATGGCGCCTCTGTAGACGAGGCCCTTGTAGGCGTCGACGGTAATGGTCTCTCCATCCTTCAGGATCTTGGTGGCCTTCTCCGTACCAACAACGGCGGGAATACCGAGCTCGCGGGAGACGATGGCAGCGTGGCAGGTCATACCGCCCTCATCCGTGACGATGGCTGCTGCCCTCTGCATCGCTGGTACCATGTCGGGCGTTGTCATTGTTGTAACGAGAATATCGCCCTTCTGGACCTTGTCGAGCTCTGAAATGTCCTTGATGATCTTCACCTTTCCGATTGCATAGCCAGGGGATGCTGGAAGCCCCTTGAGAATGGGCTTAGCGTCCACATCGCTATCCTCGGACTGCTGCGCCCCCTGGAACTTGCCAATTGTGGTAATGTTCCTCGCCTGGACCACGTAGAGCTTGCCCTTCTCCATGGCCCACTCAATATCCTGTGGGTGGCCGTAGTGCTTCTCGATCTGAGCGCCTATCTTCGCAAGGGCCACAATCTTGTCGTCCGGGAGCTTCTGCACCTTGCGCTTGGAGGCGGGGACGTCTACAACCACGGTACCGCCGTTACGCTTTGGGACAACCATCTTCTTCTGCTCGGAAATCTTCTTGCTGAGGATCTTGAAGCTCTTCTTGTCGACAATGTACTCATCCGGCGTCACCATACCCGAAACGAGGGCCTCTCCAAGACCCCAGCCCGCCTCAATGATAATAATGTCCTCGCCCGTCACGGGGTGCGCCGTGAACATAATTCCCGATACGTCGGAATTCACCATCTTCTGGACAACGGCTGCCAAGCCCACCTTTGTGTGATCGAATCCCTGCTTGGCACGGTAGTAAATGGCCCTTGCGGTGAAGAGGGACGCCCAGCACTTCTTAACGTGCTTTATAACGTCCTGAGCGCCGCGAACATAGAGGTACGTCTCCTGCTGGCCTGCAAAGGACGCATCGGGAAGGTCCTCCGCAGTTGCAGAGGAGCGCACGGCCACCCAGGGCGGGTTCTTTGGGCTCGCGCCAACCTTCTTCGTGAGCTCGGCGTAGGCCTTCTTTATCTCCTCGGCGATCTCTGGGAGCATGGGTGTGGATATGATGATGTTGCGTATCTTTGCAGAGGTCTTTTCAAGCTGCTCCGTATCGTCCACGTTCAGATCCTTGAGCAGCTGGAAGATCTTGTCCTTGATGCCCGTCTTCTCAATGAAGTAGAAGTACGTGTCTGCGGTAACAACGAATCCAGGGGGGATGGGGAATCCAGCACGGGTCATCTCACCAAGGTTTGCGCCCTTTCCGCCCACAATGGGCACATCGTCCTTCGTAATCTCCTCAAACCACATTATCGCCTTCATGCTCTAAGATGGAACCCGGCATTTAAACAGCTTATGAAAAAACGCCACTACTGCCCGATAATTACATTAACAATCATACCAGGCCGAAAAAGTGCAGTACAAGGACCGTACCAACCCCTGCAAGTCCAAAGAGTACGGAAACGATCAGTGTCAGCAAAAACGGTAGATTTACACCGAGGAACTTGAGAATGAGAAACGCGACGATGCCCAGTATAGAGTTGACGATAACCCGCTTCAGGAAGAAAACGATGAAGATGGCGAGGGCCACAAGGCCAATACCTGCGAGCAGCGTCATTGTGCTGAGGTGGACCGTGGTACCAGTGACTGTAGAGAGTGCGCCAGCGGTAGCCTCCGTGGCTGCCTTCGCAGCAGCGGCAACCGCAGATGCGTTTACGTCCACCACATTAACCAGGGGGTAGTATCTGTTTTTCAAGAAAACGGATCCAGAGGTTCTCATGCAGCAGTCCATGTTTTCAGACATAGAGCGGAAGATCGGCCTTGCCCTATACAAGGGACCCAAGACGCCCGAAGAACTGGCAGACGAGCTAAACGAAGACATTAGAGATATACTCGACGGGCTAAAGCGCCTGATGAAGCTCAAAATCGTGGTAAAGGAGGGGTACCCGCCAAAGTACCGGCTCGCAGACCACATCATGGAGGCTGTGAAGCCAAAGGAGCTCGAAGACGTCCGCGGAGTGAAGATTTACGCCGTAATAGAGGTTCAGGCGCTTGAAGAAGCCCTTGCAAAGAAGGCCCTGGAAAAAATAATAAGCTCCCTAAAGAAGGAACCCGGCGTGCACGTTGCTTCCGCAGAAATTTCGGAAATAAAACCCAACGAAGACGGAACCATGTACTCTGGTTTTGTGGAAACCACCCTCGTGTTCGAGGGCTTCGAACCGCTGATGCACTTCCTCTTCTTCTACGGACCGTCCGTCATAGAGGTAAAGGGGCCCGAGAACATTAGCTTCGACATCGGGGACTTCCAGCGTGGGCTCTTGGAGGCGGCAGGAATGATCCAGGGCTACGTCCACTACATTACACGCATGATGACCAGAAAAGAAATCGAAGAATTCAACAAGAAACTGTGGAAACAGATAATGGGCTAAGGCTAGCAGTTCTCGTCTACCGCCACGTTAAAGGGCAGCCACACCCCGAGGGCGGGAATTCCCGCCTTCCCCACAACTTCGAGGGTGAAGCCACCCGTTGCGTTAACCTCAAGGGGATCCAGATCAACGTCTGCGCCCGCTGCAATCGCCTTGTTGCTGTAGCTCGCAACGGTGGCGGTGCTCCCGTTTTCGTCCGCCTTGACGTCCATGTCAAGGGT
>Ga0256831_1001275_pt1 | contig 13344 bp, 11 predicted proteins | sample 132544metaG_FD_189087 | JGI IMG/M metagenome (GOLD analysis project Ga0256831, IMG submission 189087) | Hydrothermal vent microbial communities from Lau Basin, Pacific Ocean - 132-544 | ecosystem: Environmental > Aquatic > Marine > Hydrothermal vents | place: Pacific Ocean: Lau Basin | collected...
AGCATATATTATCTCCCAGTACTGGCAGCCCTGTACATGGCGATGTGGAGTCTCGCATGGCCATCCATAACAGGAGCTCTACTACACGCCACAGGCAGTAGCGGGAGAAGCTACGGCTTCTACATGATGTGGGCGACCATAGGATGGGGTATCGGGGGACCATTAGGCGGTATTCTCGAGCAAGTTCTCGGCCCATCGGCCACGTTCTATTTATCAGCTATTATCTATGCACTCTCAGCCATAATACCATACTTATCATTTCCGGAACACGTAACTGGAGGGACAGCACATATACGCGAGGTCCTTGAGGGTGCTAGGCTAGCCCTATACACTTTCATGGCCGGATCACTCGTCTTCGCGGGTCTGAACCTCTTCTTCGGCAGCTATGCATTAAGACTAAGACAGATAGCGGGGTCATCAAGCTTCTTCGGAGTAGTCTACACATTGTTACCCGCAATAATAGGCGCGGTGGCCCGGCCCCTCGTGGGAATATTATCGGACAAGATAAGGCCCGTCTATGTAGCATTTATGGGGGCAGTCATCGAGGCCGCCCTGATGGTACTCCTATACTTTGCCTGGGGATGGACGGCCATACTGATCTGGCTCGTCCCCGCGTTCCCCTTCCTAGACCAAGGATACACGATGCTATTATCCAGAAGGCTGCCGGGGAGGCTACAGGCGCTGGCAGCCGGAATAAGGCTCACAATGTCGAGTCTCGGCGGGGCCATAGTCCTCATAATATCCTTCACGCCGGTCGTTAAATCCCTTCTAACCATAACAATAATTAGTGAGACACTGATCATTCTATCCTGTATAATGCTTGGTTTAAGCATATATGTAAGGAAATCATATATGTAAGGGGGAGAGTAGTGCTATGAAAACATGTAAGAACAAGCTCTTGGCATCTGTGATAATCATCGCTATGATCGCTGTAGCCGTATGGTTGAGTATATGGTATTCCGGGCAGACACGAATTAATCCCCAAAACAATACTACGACATCCCAGCAAACCCTGCCCCCTAATCATACGGAAACGGGAGTGTCGAAGACACTACGGACTCCTCCGCCCCGCTCGACGTTAAAGCGTATTCTCTCTATAATAGGAGCGGACAAGCGACTGGGTAAAGCAGTCGTCCTCGACGCTGCCCCATGGAATAATGTCCCGCCATCGCCTTACCCAAGCCTTCCATTCTCAGAGTACCTACCCATCCCAAACAATACCGCTTATCTGCATAGCTTCGCGGAGGCGCTGGTCAAAGGCAGACCCGTAGGTTACCGAGAATACATGTTACCTGAGGGTGTAGCATTAATCGTTGTTGAGACGAGGTACAAGGGTGGAGAATACTCGATAATATACTCGTTCATAGAAAACATAACGGAGTGGGCTTCAAAGCTGGCACAGTACTCCGTCATAACATTATCTCTCGGCACCACATGCGAAGACGCTCTATCAAGGCTTCTCAGAAGCAATCTCACAGAGAGCCGGGACATAATATGGAGGATACCATTTCCATGGAACGGCTCAGCACAAGATACTGTGATGAACGCCCTGGCACTCGTGGAAATGCCCGTATTCGGCCATGAATGGCCGCTGAGCCTGAGGCTCCTCGAAGAGAAGATGGCGTGGACATTTATAGCTTCCCCAGCAATATTCTACGCATTAAATCAGACTCTCCCCCCACACATAAGTCCTGGCCAGATATATGTTGATGTACTCCCCCGAGTAGTTAAAGTAGTAGTACTTCCCGGCGTAACATATTATCCGGTCACAAAGTATTATGAGAGCCCGGTCATGATCAGGTTGACTGGTAGAGGAGTATGTAAAGACTATGCATATGCAACGGCTTTCCTCGCGGACTCACTAGGGCTGATAGCGGTAGACATGTTCGGTGTAGACCCGAGGACGGGCGTAAATCATTCCCTGTCGGGGATAATCATACCCTCAAGCATGGGGATCGGGAAGGGCGTCCAGATAATACCCGATATAGACGGCGATAACGCCAAGGAATATTTATTCCCACTCGTCGACACGGCTAAAGTACCGTTGAATCTCCTCGTTAAAGCAGGTTTCACAAAGCACATGATAATCGATCCTGGGATACCCATCCTAGGAATGGATCCGTATAGGGAGGACATTGATTACTACTGGTACGTCCAGTACCTCGAAGGCCTAGATAAAGACTATAGAAGCATACCCCAGCCCTTCAAGCCGCCGTGGGCAGACAATATAGACAAGCAGATGCTACAGATTGCACACCTATACACCGGTATAACGACTAACTATACATGGCTAGCCGTCGAACTGGTCAGGAAAGGCGGAATAACAAGTAGGACATTCTCATGGTTTGATATAGGGCCGGTAAGTGTACAGGAAGCCTTCAACCTAGCATTATCGGAGGCACCATTAGACATTACAACCTATACTCCAAAGAAATGGATCGAGGTATTCACCGAGTTTTTCACAGAAAGAATAACTACCCCATTCATTATGATGGCTAGTCCCCTACATATAGGTAGACCCGCGGCAGGCATACCGAAGTGGTATTGGAACCTAATATATAGGCTTTGGAGCATAGGCTCAACAATCACTTCACCCAACAGTAACGGTAACGGAAACAAGCCCACAAAGTTATTATACATGACAGCCTACCCGATCTTTCAGCACAAGAATAATACATATGTATTTCTCTTATTCCGGGGAGAGAAAATAATCAATGGTACAAGGTATATCGTCTCAATAATACCTACAGCCAGAAAAGGATTAGTAGGGGTAATCGTTGCCATAGGGTCGCATATATATGAGTTCCTCTACAAAGTCACCCCAAGTGATTGGCCAGTGCTACGCATAGATAAGAGCTTTGATGGTTATGGCGGATTAGTTGTCCGGATAAACCGTACCTTTGAGTATAGGGTGCACATTAAGATTAATAAGACTGGTAACAAATTGGTTGTGAGATCTAAATATTCCGGTGAATTCCTTGATTTTACATACTACATCAATATTAGAGACAATATGTTTTATATGAAGGTCGATATTGTAGGAGGCCTTCCACCGATCCTAGCTGCAGAGATAATAGTACATTACAAGGGAGACAAGGGGTACGAGGAACTAAAACCTTATGTGTATACACACGGGACAACTGGCGGCATAGTAGATACGGGTGAGCACTTATCACTAATAGGTACTCTTAGTGATATCGACTACATAGTGGTCTACGTCCAGGCAATGGCGGGTTATCTAACTATATATTTCGATCTCTCCTCCTGAGGCAGCGTTTTATACTGTCTGGTGTGGGCAGCATAGGGGTTTTACGCATGTATTCCCTGTACTTGTCGCCCCAGTACTCGATCAGTTCTTTCTCCTCTATTTTCATGAGGATTACCCAGAAAGGTATCGTGGCGAGCCAGGCAACTAGTCCTGGCAAGCTCCCTTGGATTAATGGTATGCTCAGCTGGTTAATCATAGTCCAGAAGTAGAATGGATGCCTGCACAGGCTGTAGGGGCCCCAAGTAATTAGTTCTGGGAAGTCGGAGGGCTTATCGTGTCTCTCGGGGAATAATCTATGTAGACGCATCATCTGACAAATAGAATAGAGGAAAAGAAGCCCGCCAATGATTAGAAGCAGTGGTTGGAGAAACAATAGTCTTGGGCCATAAAAGGATAATAACACAATTACAAGGTATGATAGGATGAATAATGGTCTCCTAATCCTGGTGCTCTCCATGAGTTTACCACCGGAGACAAAGCCACATATTTCCGATGAGGTTTCGAAGCATTCTTGCATAATAGTAGTTCTGTAAAGATCTCTGTAAATAAGCTATTTCTTCATATAGAATTTAATTCTATTGAGATCATTGGGCGTGTCAAGATCAAGTATTATTCCGGGAAACCACAGCTCTAAGACCAAGGTATTCCGCCGGTATTTCCTGGTCAATTCCTTTAATCCTCTCTTTTCTTCCGATATGCCTAGTATTTCGGGCACGGTCTCCCTTGTAAAGAGTATTGGGTGTCCCTTCCTTTCATTGTATGACGCAACTATTATCCTATAGAGATCTCTGCTTATGACATGTTTTTCCGTTATAAACCTATATACTAGAGGATGGATCCAAGCAGCATCCCCAGGCGTGATGAATACTCCGCGGTACGCCTTTATGTTTTTCACGACATAGCCTACACCGGCTTTAACGCTTGATGACATACCTTCATAGTAGTTCTTGTTATATACTTCAACATAGTTTAGGTTGCTCAGAGCGTCAATGATCTTTTTCCTCATATACCCGGTAACCACTACTACGGGGCCTACGCCCGCCTCTAGAGCATTCTCGACAGTCATCCTAACAACGGGTTTACCCGGCTCGTACTCGTAGAGAAGCTTATTTCCGGGGAATCTCTTGCTAAGCCCGGCGGCCAACACTATTATTGGGTATTCGTGTACCACTTCTGATACCCATATGCGTGCTTGGTCTCCGGTCTTTATCCTATCATTATAGATAGGGTGTTTATACCTACGAGTGAAATGATGAAAAACGTCAGCCCCCTATTTTTATGGATCCTCCGAATAGTCCTCCCTTCTTTATTATGAAGACTAGCTTTCCACGCCAGTACCTAGCTACCCGCTTATATATATTTTTGAAGACGGATTCCACATCGGCCATTTTCCAGGAATCCTTCGTTGGGTTAAACACTATTTCTAGCCCTCCGTCAGGAGTCGCCCTGTAAGTTACCGATTTTATTGTGACATCTTCTTTATTGGCGAGTATGATTGATTCGCCCACTATACGTGCAGCGTACATGTCTTCTCTCCGCTCGAGCACAAGTTCTCTGCGGTAGTCGCCGAAACTTATTCCCAGTTTCGCCCTTGCAGGATAACCATAGGCCTCGACATATTTCGAGAACAGGGCATACAGCATTACTTCGGGGTCGAGCCACGGGGTCACGGGCTCCATCAGAGCATCTATTAAGCACGTATTTCTCTCTCTTTTAATGGTAACAGATATGGGTGTGAAGCCTAAGTCTATAAGAATATTCTTCATTTCCTTCTCAAGATCTATTACGGGTTTTTGTTGCTTCTCCCTAATAGCTTCTAGGCTAGGCTTTTCTTCACGTGTCTGAGGCGCGGGACGCGGCTTTTCAGACGGCCCTAATGAGGGGGTTTTCAGCCTAGGCTTTTCCTCCTCTTTACTTGGCTTCGGAGCTTGTTTACCCGGCTTTGCCGTAGCTGGTTTTAAGCTCGGTATCTTTTTGTCCTTGAATATGTCAAGCAATATGTCCTCGGGGACCTTGTATACGTCGATCCATTTCGCGGTGCAGCGAGTTCTTAGCTTTGCAATACGGTTCCATGCTTGTTCTCCATATATTTTTTGGCCGGAAATACTCATTATGGCCGCTATTACTAGGCCTCCTAAAACATATAATGTGGCTTCCGCTTCCTCGCCGTTCTCCTCGAATCGGATCACGATCTTGTAGAAGCCCCGTGCAAGAGAATCTATCCATTCCCTCTTGATCCACTCGCATGCTGCGGAGCCGCTGTGGCTAAGGATGGGTTCTTGGATCAGTGTTATCCGTGCCTTGATTAAAGCGGAATCAAATATTCTGCTTGACTCCTCTATACTTGTCAAGGCTCATTCTCTCCGTATTCTATGAGGAGATGTTTTACTTCACTATGTTATCGTAGTTTAAAATATTAATTCTTATCTTATCAATCGATACACGTATAGTATATAAACAAGTATATATTGCAGCGTAATTATATGTACTAGGACTACAAATTAGGTTATGCCCTAATAATTCATCACTTTGTCTAAGGTCTTCTGTCCCACCGCATCATTGTATGCCCGCCTCAGGCCATCGAGAATATCCTCTGGGGTGATGCCTAGGAGCGAGGAATCCTCAATGAGCCTCCTAGTCTTAATAAGTGCCTCGCCAAGCCTGCATCCCGGAAGCTTCTTCTCAATATCATTTATGAGGGTCTCGGGATACGCGAAGAAATCGCCGCTTATAAAACACTTTCTTATTACCCCCCGGTCATCTACTAAGAGATCAATAACTAGGGTCTTCCCAGCCCGGGATCTTATGATGCTCCTGCCCCACCTCATTTCCTGAACACCCACTCCTCGTCCTTGTACTTAGAGATCAGTCTCTCGGCCAAGAGAAGCTCTTCCTTGGTGTGACGTGAGGGCTTAAGCTCTATGCCGAGGGATCGGGAGAAACCTTTCTTCAGCGCCTCTAGAACCTCTGAGAGTCCCGGTCTTCTACCAATTATCTCTGATAAGGTGGTGACTCGATCCCTTATTGATGACACGCCGTGGCTCTCCAGCTTCTCTCTAGGTGCTTTTAGGCATTGTGATAGCTTATCCAGGTCTGTCGCGTACATGAATGTACCATGTTGTAGTAGTGCCTTCTTCTTCCTGGTCTGAGCACTACCGCTTATCTTCTTACCGTCTACTACCACGTCGTTTACGGGCTTAAACTCCGCTTTAACACCGAAGAATCCGAGAGCATATACTATTCCCCTGCATATCCGTCGATAAGACTCAAGAATGTCTTCGCCTACATCGCTTATATCCGCCACAACGCTATAGGTGACCTCCCCCGAGCCGTCATGATATACGCTCCCGCCGCCAGTGATCCTCCTCGTCAAGGGTATCCCGTGCTCCCTTATGTAGTCGAGGTTAACGCTGTCCTCTACACGCTGGAAATAACCTATGGTGACACCATCCGGCAGTATCCTGTAGAGGCGGAGAGTATTCGGTATCCTGCCCTGCTCACGTAGCTGTAGCATTGCCTCGTCCAGGGCCATGCACCAGTACAGGTCTCCCTCGTCGACTATGAGACGCCACTCAGCCAAGGAGACCACCATGTACAGGATACACCATATACTAGTCACACATAATTATTATTGCTCTTAGAACAACATGGTTGAGTAGGTGCTAGGGGTATTGCTTATCAGGGCCTCTATCGGCAGCCAGGCAGTACTAGGGCTCGCGAGCCTCAGAATGCTCGTGGCCCCCACAACGATATATCTGCTACAGTACTCGCCAACAGGTTGTAGTGGGGGATGCATATATTGTCCTCAGAGCCGCAGGTATGGTGGGGGAAGCGACTATGTTTCTAGGATCGAGTGGCCACCCATAGATCTTGAGGTCGTGAAAGATGCTCTCCGAAGCCATGATAACTACTCGAGAGTCTGTCTCCAATCCATACTTAGGCCGGGCTGGATCGATGAATATATGGTTCTTGCAAGAGAGATCAGGAGATCAACGTCTAGGCCGATCAGCGCGGCGGTGAACATAATGGATCACGATGGGCTCGTAGAACTCAGAGAGATAGGCGTCGATAGAATCGGGGTCGGACTAGATGCTGTGTCCCCGCATGTCTTCGTGGAAGTCGGGAAGCCTGGAACATGGAATGCCTATTGGCGGTTTATTCGTGATTCTATCAGGGTTTTCGGCGAAGACCATGTTACGGTACATATAATACTCGGCCTTGGAGAAACCGAGGAAGAAACTATCAGGGCGCTTGTAGGGATATACAGTGAAGGAGCTAGAGCGGCTCTCTTCGCATATACCCATGCCCCGGGTACAATGAGGATAGGTAGAAGGCCGGACATACGCTACTATAGGAGGATCCAGGTTCTAAACTATCTCCTCAGCAGAGGCTGGAGCCCGGAAGAGCTTTTCAGTAATAACCGTGTTAGGCCCGAGGTAGCAGAGATGATCAGAGAACACCCGTTTAAATACCTGGAAGCCGTGCTCACGAGCGGGTGCCCGGGATGTAATAGGCCCTTCTATAATGAGAGGCCTAGAGGCCCGATCTACAACTACCCCTCCCATGAACTGCTTGAGAGAGACAAGGAAAAAGTAGCCGGTGAGATCAGAAAGGCTTTCGAGATGTAGCTCCATGCCTAGAAGAAGGATCAGGGCTTACATACCCGGAAGGGCTTTTCCCTCCGTAAGCATAACTGGGCCGCGGTGCTGGCTGCGGTGCAGATACTGTATGGCAAGATATCTCGGGCAAATGGAGCATGTCGATACGCCTGAGAGGCTGTACTGGTACGCCCGGCAGATAAGGAAGACTGGTGGCCGCGGAATACTAGTTAGCGGGGGCTACACAGTGGATGGAAAGCTACCCTTCAAGCCGTTCCTATCGAGCATTAAGAGGATAAAGAAGGAGCTAGGCCTGATAATCAGTATTCACCCCGGCCTCGTTGATCGTTGGGAGGCGGAACAACTGAGAGATGCAGGCGTAGATATTGTCGACTACGAGCTTATCCTCGACGAGGCCGTCATTAGACATATACTGGGCCTCAAGAAAACACCGGATGATTTTATCAAGTCTTTCGAACACCTTCTCAGCCACGGCCCATCATATGTGGCTCCCCATTTACTTGTTGGCGCCAATTACGGCATCGTTTCATGGGAGTATAGAGCCGTAGATCTGCTTGCATCATATAAGCCATACACAATAGTGTTTCTCTCCCTAATACCGACAAAACATACTCCAATGGAAAAAGCGTCTCCACCACCGCCTAGCTCGTTCATCGAACTGCTTCGATACGCACGTGAAAAACGCCCGTCCTGGATAATCAGCGTAGGATGTATGAGGCCTAGGCAATACAAGGTCCATGTAGACCCCATCATTATTGATAAGGAATTAGCAGACAGGATAGTACTGCCTCGCCGAGAATACATCATAGAATATGGATTAGACATTATGAATGCCTGTTGTTCTGTCCCCGACGACCTCCTCTACGGGCCCGGATACGATCATCGGATAGCTTGATCCCCGATAGAGCATATGGACACACTGACTAGAGTAGACTTTACATAATGGGTAATTCTTTCTCGGGCTACTAGTTCTCGGGGGGAGTAACGATAATCATTAATAATGAGTGCTCCCGTCTTAACTGGAAGTGTGGGCAATTAGCTCGGCCGAGCTGGTTGCGATGACCTCAGAGCTAACACTGCGGATGAACTCCTCAATTCTCCGGATAAGATCGGATTCTATAGGAAGCATCCTCTCGGGTCTCAGAACCAGCTTTGCGGGACGCTATATACCGAGCTTCACTATAACTGTGGGTGACTCAGGGGATCCTGATGCGGTTATTGACTGGATGAGTGCTCGTGAAGGCTTCAGAGTGGATGAGATAAAGATCAATTGTTACCCGGAATACTACCGAGTAGTGAGTGCTCCCCCAGCACCATACATTAATGAAGCACCGTACTTCTTCATTCTACAGGTTCTCAGCAGGTTATCGACACGTAGATCCCAGATAGTTTTTACGGATACTGTCAGCTTCCTGGATGAAGAGGGAAGAGCGGTCATGCTTATGGGTTATCCCCATACGGGTAAAAGCACTCTTACAGCAATCGCTCTCAGCAAGGGCTACATACCATTAACAACTGAGAACACAGTAGTAGATACTTCCAGCGGAGACCCAGTCGTTGTTGGTGGTACTGGAATACTGGTTTACGACCCGGCTATCAGGCAGCTTTACGGTGTTGATACTCCTGTTCATGAGAAAACACGTCACGGATACCTTGTAGTTGATCTTGATGAGGTTGTCCCCGAGCGCCGCAAGTACTTGGAGCGGGGGGTGATTATTGACAGGCTATATGTTCTCCACTGCAGTTTCTCCAGCAAGGGATCAGACTACAAGTTGATCAAGGGTAGGAAAATAGCTAAGACGCTCTGGTACTTCGCGACAGCACTTGTGAAGGGTATCGACTACTACGAGCCCTACCCCCTAGACCTGGCGACAACCGAGGTCATGAAAACAATAGGTAGGGCGATCAAGGATATGTCCGCCAAGTACGATGGCCGGTTCTACGAGGTATTCGGAAGACATGACAAGGTATTCGAGATGATCACTAGTATGAAGTAGCCCTATATTAGGACATCGTAGTACGTCATTATATCGCCAATTATTCTTTCCACGAACCGTAGTAATGGGTAGGAGACAATGATAGATATTATTCCGCCGGCGACGAGCACCGGGAGCGGTTGACCCGAAAGATAGAAGGCTAAGCTAGATACCCCCATAAATACAGCTATAACGATTACCTCGAGCAACACGGCGGTTAAGCCCTCAACACTATATATTCCCGCAGTAGTCTCCCTGATCACCTGCCTCTTGCTTGCGAGATAAGACAGTGTTATTAGCTGCAAGGCTGCCCCGGCGATGCCCGCTGGTAAGTAATATGGTATCATGAGTAGTAGGCGGATCTTATTCATGTAGAGCGATAATCCTAGAAGCATTATCGCCGCCGCCTCGACACTGTTAACCGCCAGCTTAGAGATAATGGCTCCAGCAACTGGTGCCATGTCGATAACATATGTCCTGTAAAGCCAGTAGCACCTTAGATCCATTGCTAGGACATGGCTGCTGAGACTATATAGCGCCATACCTATCATCATGGGGATAAAGAACTCTATAAACGCAATACCCGTGTCTCCGGGGACCCCTAAGAGCCTCTGTGCAGCGAGACCGGCTAGACCCGCTACGGACAAGAGTACCGTTAGGCCCAGGAGATGCTTTGAGCCGAGAATCCTGCTGGTAAACAGGTATGAGTACAGTATACTTCTCGGCGAACCATATCTTATGCGGGGAACCCCGCCCTCAACCAGTTTTATGTTAACAATTGATCTCGGGCTTAAGTCCTCTATGTCTATTCTCCTGGACAAAACCGAGGCGACAAGGGAGAGCCCACTTATCTCCACGTATCCAAGAAGGAGAACAGCGATGGCGCTGGCCAAGCTGACACTCTTAGAGAAAGGATATACGAGTGACGCAGCTATGGGCATATATGGTATTCCGAGGATCAAGGAGTACGTCCCAGCGATAAGGGAATGCGTTATCCCGGCCGCTAGCAGGGCTATAAACATGATGATCAGCAGTAGTTTGTGCCCTGTCTTCCTAACCGCGAGCTTGAAGAGTATCTCGATCATAATGGCGCCTGATAATAGGATTAGGCCTCCAAACATTACGAGGACCCCGCGTATCGGGTCCCCGGTGAACACCATCCCGAATAGGGCGAGGCCGAAGAATGCTGGCGCTAGTACGAGCGGCGATACCAGTATAGATATTATGTTTGCCAGCATGAACTCGTCCAGGCTGATCGGCTGACTGAGAAGCACCTCGTACTCTTCTTCCCTCAAATAGATCGGTTTACCCCTGACCAGAGTATAGATGGTGTATATGATTAGGAATCCCGAGATCAAAACTGCTATGGAGCTGTGATCGAGGCCGAGGCCGTGGAGATAAGGCCTCACGGCATCCAGTATGGTGCGGCTCTGCGCCGCCCCGACAAGGTATTGGAGGGAGTTGATCAAGAATAAGCCCGTCATTAGAACCAAGAGGATTTGGCCGGAGCGCTTCTTGAGGAACGGGTTGATCGCCCTGTTCTTGACGAGATACCATGCGATATGAAGGACGATCCTAGGCCTCGTCATCACGTGTCAGCCCTTAATGATCTTCAGGAATACTTCTTCTAGGCTGGACTCCTCGCTGGCGATCCTCTTGATCTCTTCGACTGTGCCCTCCGCGACTAGTCTCCCCTTGTTTATTATCCCTACCCGAGTGCAGAAGCGCTCAACCATGTCGAGCAGATGACTCGATATAAGGGCCGTGGCACCGCTCGACACAAGTCTCTTTACCTCTTTCTTGAAGAAGTGCTGGGCCTCCGGATCCATTCCCGCCATGGGCTCATCCATAACCATTAGCTTGGGCCTGACGAGGAAGGCCGCGGTGACGAGTACTTTCTGCAGCATGCCTCTCGAGAGCTGGTAGAGCATAGTGTTTTCTTTCTCCGAGAGACTGAATCCCTCAACGAGGTACTCGGCATAATCAGCTATCTCCTCCCACCTAATATTCCTCAGCCCGGTTATGAATCGGAGGAACTCCTTCACAGTGAGGTTCTTGAACACCACGGGGTTTTCGGGGACATAGCTTGTCAGCTTCAACGCTTCAACCCTGTTCTTCATGACGCTTCTCCCGTAGATCAGTACTCCGCCCTTATCGGGTTTCAGCAGCCCCACAGTTATCTTTAGTGTCGTTGATTTCCCGGCCCCATTAGGGCCTATCAGGCCATATATTTCCCCTTCATTGATCGTTAGGGAGAGGCCTCTCAAGGCCCTGACTCCTCCGGGATAAGTCTTATGCAGGTCCGCAAGGACTAGCGCGTTTACCAAACAATGATCACCGTGGCGGCTTATTTGAAAATAATTTATTTCAGAGTTTCTCCTGCTTGAACTATTAGTAATTTCCACGCGGCTTAAAACGTTTATTAGCAGGATAAACGTGTAGGGATAGAACATTATTACCTTGCTTTAAGCACGGGGATGGCCCGGGTTTAACGTATTTCCTTGTACATGTAGGGGCTCCATACAGGGTGGCTGTACCCTAGTTTCTCATAGTATTTCCTCACACCTATACCGCTTATAACCAGTATTCTCCGCGCGTCGAACTCTTCGACAGCTATTCTTTCCGCCTCCATCATCAGCCTGCGCCCTATCCCGCGATGCTGTATTTCGCCCTTAACTCCGAGCGGTGTCTCGGGCCCGTATACGTGTAGTTCCCTTATGATCGCTGTCCTCGAGTCTATCTCGGGCCTATGCGCGTAGGGGCTGGGAATCCTCATCCTTAGGATCCCGAGAACTATGTCTTGCACAGTATCCTTCATTTCGAGGAAAACCTCCGTTCCTCCGCCGGCCTCATACGTTATCCTGGCGATCCTAGTGTGCCTCGGATCGGGTCTCCTGCCATACTTGTATAGCTGGAGACCGGCCTCCCTATACCTGATCTCCCGTATCCTGACGCCTTTCTCCCGGCATCTCTTCTCAACCAGCTCTCTCAGGTTAGCCTTCCTTGTCCCTGCCACTACCTCGTCGGCGGGTATGTCTCGCCTTATCCTCATCACTCTAACATATTCTGGGATGTACCTGTACATCTCCGATATGATCTCAACAGCTTCTTCGTCGCTGTAGGGCCTGTACTCGCCCCTCTTCCACATCTCATAGAGCTCGGTTCCCGGGACGACTTCTGTTGGATAGATTTTCAGCATGTCAGGCCTATAGCCGGGATCCTCGAAGATCTCCCTGATCATCTCTATGTCCCTATCAGGATCACTTCCCGGGAGGCCTAGCATGACGTGGTATACGATCTTGAAGCCGGCGTCACGGAGTATTCTTGTAGAGAGCCTCGTGGCCCTGCTTGTATGTCCCCTCCTGATCTTCTCGAGGACGTCATCGTATATGCTCTGGACACCCAGCTCGACACGGGTAGCCCCGAGATACAGTAGTCTGTCGGCGTGGCTCCACAATCCATAGTCGGGCCGGGTCTCGAT
>Ga0256831_1001276_pt1 | contig 13341 bp, 10 predicted proteins | sample 132544metaG_FD_189087 | JGI IMG/M metagenome (GOLD analysis project Ga0256831, IMG submission 189087) | Hydrothermal vent microbial communities from Lau Basin, Pacific Ocean - 132-544 | ecosystem: Environmental > Aquatic > Marine > Hydrothermal vents | place: Pacific Ocean: Lau Basin | collected...
GGTCGAGGTTAGCTTGTGGGTGGAGACCCAAAAGGTCGAATAGTGATATATAAACCACATTATGTGTTTTATACATCGTTCCCTCCCCGGGGTTTAGCCCGGGGAAATACATCGTTCAATTTCGTTCAGGTTGCCTGTTCGGCGTAGGCAGGCAACCTGAAAGATAAAGTTGAATCCTAAGCTCCTTCGGAAAAGTTAAGCTGAAAGATAACAGTTCTAATAATCCTAAGTCAATCCCTATTCTCCATATAATTCAATAATGTTTACTTTTGGCAATCAAACAATCAGCCATGATAAAACTTTCGGTGGTTATTATTACTTTTAACGAAGAACAAAACATAAAGCGTTGCCTTGAGTCGGTGAAAGAGGTTGCCGATGAAATTGTTGTGCTCGATTCGTTTTCCACCGACAACACCGAAGCAATCTGCAAAAATTACGGTGTTAAATTTTTTACCCACACTTTCGATGGGCACATTCAGCAAAAAAACAGGGCAATTACCTATGCATCGTCACCTTACATTTTATCGGTTGACGCCGATGAGGCTCTTTCGGAAGAACTTAAAAGGTCGATATTACAAAAAAAGAAAAACTGGGATGCCGATGGTTATACCCTCAATCGATTAACCAATTATTGCGGAAAGTGGATACATCACTGCGGCTGGTATCCCGACCGAAAATTGCGTTTATTCGACTCGCGAAAAGGTAAATGGGCAGGCCTTAATCCTCACGACAAATATTTTATGGACAAGGGGGCCGTTGTAAAACACCTCAAAGGCGACCTGTTGCATTATAGTTATTACACTGTTGAGCAACACCATCAACAAACAGAAAAATTTAGCACCATTGCCGCAAAGTCTCTTTTTGATAAAGGAAAAAAAACCTCGTTTCTTAATATTTGGTTTAGTCCTTTGATACGATTTATACGCGATTATTTTTTCAATCTGGGATTTTTAGATGGAAAAACCGGCCTTACCATCTGCTTAATTTCAGCCGGTGGAACCAAAAAAAAATATCAAAAATTAAAAAAATTGAAGAAACAAGATAGAAGATAATTTTGGAAAAGAACAAATGGTTTATAGTTGTTAACCCCAAAGCGGGCAGCAACAAATGTAAAGAAGACTGGCCTGAGATTAAAAGCCTGCTTGAAACAAACGGTTTTGATTTTCAGTTTGCCATTACCCAATATCAGCGTCATGCCATCGAGCTGGTACAAGATGCACTTGAATCGGGTTATCATAACTTTATTTCGGTGGGCGGCGACGGAACTTTAAACGAAGTCATCAACGGTATTTTTATCAACCATCAACAATTGTTACCCGAAATAGTTTTGGGCGTTATTACGGTTGGAACCGGAAACGACTGGGGCAGAACACATAAGATGCCCGCCGATTATGATAAAATGATAACGGTTTTAAAATCGCAAAATATTTTTAATCATGACATCGGCAAAGCCAAATACCGTTTTGATAACGATGATAAAAACCGCTATTTTATCAATATTGCAGGCATGGGGTTCGATGCCATGGTGGCCAAAAAAGTAAATGTGTTAAAAGAAAAGGGGTTCAGAGGGTTGCTGGTGTATATGTATAGTCTGTTATCAAGTCTGATTGGCTTTAAATCGGCACAGCTTATTATTTACTCCGAAGGAAAAATGATTTATTCAAACAGTACCTTTTTAGCAAGCATCGGTATTTGTAAATACAATGGCGGAGGCATGATGCTGTTACCCGATGCCATCCCCGACGACGGACTGTTTGATGTAACCATCATCCGAAAAGTGTCGAGATTAAAGGTTTTGGCCAACATTAAAAATGTGTTTGACGGCTCGTTTGTAAAAATTAAAGAGGTAAAACGTTTCAGGGGTAAAAGCTTTACCATTATTTCAGAACCTCCCCACGCACTAAACCTTGAAACCGATGGTGAATCGCTGGGAAATTCCCCTCTGGATTTTGAAGTACTACCTAAAGCCCTTAAAATTATTGTTCCGTAATGACCGAAGAAGAAAAAAAAATACTGGCCGAATATCTTCCCGAAAACGCCCTAAAACCGGTGGCCAATTTAATAAACCGGTATAAAATTTATTTAACCATTTCGCGCACACGCAACACCAAACTGGGCGACTATCGTCCGCCTGTTTACCAACCGTATCATAAAATTTCGGTTAACCACGATTTAAACCCCTATGCTTTTTTAATAACTTTTATCCACGAGGTGGCGCATCTCATTATCTACAAAAAATACAAACTAAAAAAAGTTGCGCCACACGGTAAAGAGTGGAAGCGGGAATACAGTGGTTTGATTCAACAATTTCTTGATATGGATATTTTCCCGGAGGATATCAAGCAGCAACTTTCTAAAAGCATTATAAACAGCAAGGCTTCCAGCAGCTCGGATATTGAGCTTACCCGGATTCTTCGAAAATATGATAAAAATAAAATAGAAGGAGTAGTTCATCTTGAAGATTTGCCCGAAGGAAGTGTTTTTGTAATACGCACCGGCCGTCGTTTCAAAAAAGGAACCAGGCGCCGGGTGCGCTATATGTGTCAAAATATCGACAACCGGCGTTGGTATCTGTTTCATCCATTAACAGAAGTTAAACCCCTGAAACTGTGAACCCACACAAAAAGCCCGCTTACCAAAGTAACCTGTTGATATTAAGAATTTTTAAGAATTAATAGTACCTGACACTACTTGTTTTTACTCAACTTACACAGTTTCTTTTATCTTTGACACGCGAAAAAAATCAGCAAATATTATTTGCTTTAAAAATACCTTTTATGAATTCCAATCATTATACCGTTATTATGGCCGGAGGAGTGGGCGCCCGCTTTTGGCCCATGAGTAAAACAAGCCGCCCAAAACAGTTTATCGACATTCTTGGTGTTGGTAAAACACTGATACGCATGACCTTTGAAAGATTTAACAAAATCTGCCCGGTTGAAAATATTTACGTGGTTACCAACGAAATTTACAAAGACCTGGTACTTGAACAGCTGCCTGAGCTAACCGAAAATCAGGTGTTGCTGGAACCCTCTCGTCGAAATACAGCCCCCTGTATTGCCTATGCAAACTACAAAATAAAAGAAGAAAACCCCAATGCTATTGTGGTAGTTGCCCCTTCGGATCACATCATTTTAAAAGAAGATGAGTTTGTTAACGACATAAATATTGCCATGGAGGCTGCCGCTACCAACGACTGGCTCTTAACACTGGGAATAAAACCAAGCCGTCCCGATACGGGATACGGGTACATTCAGTTTGAAGAAGAAAATATTTATCCAAAAACCAATCGGTTACGAAAAGTTAAAACCTTTACCGAGAAACCCAACCTCGAAATTGCCAAAACCTTTTTGGAAAGCGGTGATTTTTTGTGGAACTCCGGAATTTTTGTGTGGTCGTTAAAAAGCATTATGAAAGCGTTTACATCACATCTTCCCGAAGTTGACAACTTGTTTAAAAAAGGTGTTGGAAAATACAGCACCGCTTCCGAAACCGATTTTATTACTAAAACATACGCCGTATGTACCAATATTTCAATCGACTACGGTGTAATGGAAAAAGCAGATAATGTGTTTGTGCTTTCGGTCGATTTCGGCTGGTCCGATTTGGGAACCTGGGGATCACTTTATACCATCCAGGAAAAAGAGGAAAACGGAAACGCCGTTGTTGGAAACAACGTAATGCTTTACAACACGAAAAATTGTATTGTACATATGCCCGAAAACAAACTGGTGGTTTTACAAGGCCTCGACGATTATATTGTGGTGGAAGAGGACAACACTTTATTGGTTTGCCGTAAAGTGGACGAACAGCAAATCAGGCAATTTGTTAACGATGTAAAAATTGAAAAAGGCGAAAATTTTGTTTAAACAAATTCATTTATATCCGGCACAAAAAAAGGAAAGCCGGCAATTATTTTAAAATTAAATTTATATGAAAAAAGTTATAATTATTTCATTTGCAATGATGTTGGGTTTTTTACCCCGGCTTCGTGCCGATGAAGGAATGTGGATTCCTGCGCTTATTAGCAAAAATATTGCAATCATGCAAAAAATGGGTTGTCAGCTCACTGCCGAAGAAATTTACAGCAACACCGACCCGAGCATTAAAGATGCCATCATTATTTTTGGCGGCGGATGTACCGGCGAAATAGTTTCGCCCGACGGGCTTATCTTTACCAATCATCATTGCGGTTTTGGCTCCATTCAAAAAGTAAGTACCACCGAGCACGATTATCTTAAAGATGGATTTTGGGCTTACAGTAAGGACAAAGAGATTCCCATTGAAGGACTTACGGTTAAATTTTTGGTTTATATGAAAGATGTAACCGATGCTGCCCTTACAGGAGTAACCGATGATATGACTGAAGAAGTTAGAGCCAAAACCATTAACGACAATGTTGATAAAATTGAAAAAGAAGCCTCTAAAGACAATAATTACAAAGTAGTTGTAAAACCCATTTTCGGCGGAAACCAATACTACATTTATGTTTACAATGTGTATAAAGACATCCGTTTAGTGGGAACCCCTCCATCGTCTGTAGGAAAATTTGGCGGCGATACCGATAACTGGATGTGGCCTCGTCACACCGGCGACTTTTCCATCTTCAGGGTTTATACCGCTCCCGATGGCTCCCCTGCCGAATATTCCGAAGACAATGTTCCCATGAAACCCAAACACTATTTACCCATCAATATTTCGCCCAAGAAAAAAGATGAGTTTACCATGATTATGGGTAATCCCGGTGGAACTGACCGCTTTTTGTCATCGTGGGGTGTTGAAAATGCCATTAAGTATTACAACCCTTCTGTTGTTAAGGTTCGCGACATGAAACTTAAACTCATGAAGGAGCAGATGGATGCCAATCCCAAAATAAAATTACAATACGCCACCAAATACGCTCATACCGCAAACTATTGGAAATATTACATCGGACAGACCAAAGCTTTAAAAAGATTAAAAGTTAAAGAAGAAAAAAAGCAGTTAGAAGCTGAGTTTTCAAACTGGATTAATCACAATCCAAATGAAAAATTAAAATATGGTGAAGCTTTGCCCGATTTAAAAGCAGCATACGTTGGTATAAACAAATATACCGTTGCCAATGTTTATTTTTACGAAGCCATTTACCGTGGCCCCGAAATCTTTAAATATGCCTTTGGTTTTAAACACCTTGAAAAACAACTTGGCGATAAAGAGGCTAAACAAGAAGATATTAACGCCACCATTGATGAACTAAAAGCAGGTATCAACAATCATTTTAAAGATTACAACCTAACCATCGACCGCAACACGTTTGCCGCCATGATGGAGATGTATTACAACGATGTTCCCAAAGACCAGCAACCCGAATATCTTGAAAAGATGCATAAAAAGTTTAAAGGAAACTGGAAAAAATATGCCGATTATGTGTATGAAAAATCAATTTTCGCCAATGCAGATAAGGTGGCTAAATTTTTAGAAAAACCCAAAGCCAAAGTGCTTGAAAAAGATCCGGCTCTGATAGCATGGAACAAATTTTACGCATCATACCGCACTTTGGTTGAAAATGAAAAACCCTATTCGGCACAAAAAATACGGGGACACCGCCTGTTTATTGCCGGCATTATGAAAATGAACCCCGATAAAAACTATGCCCCCGATGCCAACTTCACCATGCGGGTTACTTATGGAAGAGTGGAAGACTATTACCCTGCCGATGCAGTTCATTACGATTATACAACCCATCTGTTTGGTGTAATGCAAAAAGAAGACCCCAATAATCCCGAATTTATTGTTCCCGACAAATTAAAAGAGCTTTACAAAACCAAAGATTTTGGCCGTTGGGGCGAAAACGGCAAACTGGTTACCGATTTTCTTTCAACCAACGACATCACCGGCGGCAACTCGGGAAGTCCTATTATGAATGGCCGCGGCCAGCTTATCGGCCTTGCTTTCGATGGCAACTGGGAAGCCATGAGCGGCGACATTAAATTTGACCCAGAACTGCAACGAACCATTAACGTTGACATTCGCTATGTACTGTTTATTATTGATAAATATGCAGGTGCCGAAAACCTTATTAACGAGCTAACCATTATTAAGGATAAACCTGCGCCTGTTGAAACACCGGCCAACGAAAAAACCACGGAACCGGTTACCGAACCCACACACTAATTTAAAGGATATCCGTTATCCAAATTAAAAATAATAAAGGCTGTTTCAAAAATAATGTCATTTTGAAACAGCCTTTTTTGTAACTCAATTTCTAAACATCATCATCGGTTAAAAGCTTTGACTCTTTCAGGCTAAAAGAGGTGAGGGTGGCAACAGCCATCAACACAATAAGGTATATTAACGGCGTGGTCATTGAACCGGTTTCAGGCGATTTAAACGCATCCATTCCAAAAATAAAGGCAATTCCCGAAATTTGCCCTGCCAGCAAAATAAGTCCGTTTGAAGTTCCTTCCGATACGGGAAAAGTAATTTCGGCACCGTACTGAAACCCGATTGGCCCGGCACTAAGTAAAAAATAGCCGAACAAAATACTCGACAAAATAACCAAAGTAAAATTTGAAAAAAATGTAATCCCGGCCAACCCGAGAGTACTTCCGGCCAAAGCAACAATAATAAACGGCACTCTTTTTTTATAATGGTCAGAAAGCATGGGCATGATAAGAGCGCCAACAACACCACCAACAATCATCAACCCTCCGGCTATACCTGCCTGAGTAGCCGAAAAACCTCTTGGTTTTAAAATGTCTTCAATCCAGGTAGTTACACTGTTAAAAATACCCAATCCTATAAAAAAGATAAGTAAGAGCAAATAAAACCTTTTGTTTGTAAAAATATCTTTCAACCCATCCAAAACCAACGAGCGTTCTTCCTGGTCGGGACGACAGGGAGCGGTAGGTGGGTTTTCTTTTGCAAACACCAAAAACAACACGGCAGCTATCACAGCAACAATACCGTAAATATACAACACCCCGCTGATACCCTCTGACAATACAAGATACGGCGTTAACATCATGGCAATTAAAATTCCCAAATACATCGACAAGGTGCCCAGTCCGGCAGCTGTAGCCCGTTCCTTAATGGGAAACCAACGCGCCGCCAGTTTTGTTATGGCATTTAATAAAAACGGCTGCCCCACAGCTATTCCTATTTGCGCCATCAACAATAAACTGTAATCATCTTTTACAAGTCCTCGCAACAACCCGAACACTCCGGTTAACACGGCACCGGTACCCACTCCCACACGTATTCCGTACTTATCAATCAGCCACGATGCCGGAAACGACATCACAATAAAAACAATCATAAACGACATGGAGAGTATCCCGATTTGAATATCAGACACATGATAATATTGGGCTGAATCGGAAGTGATGGGAGCAAATGTAATCCACAACATCTGGTTTACCGCAACAATAAACATGTAAACCAGCAACATAACCCACCGGTATTTGTAAACTTTAAACGATGTTGTTTCCATAATGATTAATTTTAAAACAGCTAAGGTAAAAAAATTACAACAGCCATTAGGTGCCTATTGCTAATGTTGTTACATTGTTGTCCCTTTAGGGAAAAAACCCGCCTGCATTTTAATAGTACACTGATTGGACTGATAGAACTGATGTTATGATATGAAAGCGAAAATCAGTCAAATCATAATAATCATGCAAAAATCAATAAAAATAATGTAACAACGCCTAAACAATAATGTTGTTTATTTGCATAATATTTTGATTTTATACCGTTTGACTTTTTTATTATTGCTTTTTTATTCTTTTTTTGAATAAAACGCATTTATAAATTGTCAAACATTTTATGCCCATTAATAAAACCTGATTTGAAAAAAACAATAAAAATTATAGCCCTTTTTGGTTTGCTACTAACGGCAACAACCATTTTGGCGCAAAACAACCTGCTTACAAGTACGTTGGATTCCGCAAAGGCTTTACGCGATGCAGGAAAATACCAACAAGCCGTTAAGGTGTTACAAACCTTTGACAATAAATATCCCGACAACTATTGGGTATTACAACTCTATGCAGAAACACTTTTCTGGATGAAGGAATATGAAGAAGCCGATCATGTTTACAGGCGATCCATCAGGGTTTATCCTGATAATTATGAATTAAAATATGAATACGCCCTGTTTTTATACGACAGGGGGGACTATAAAAATGCTCACGAACTGCTTTTGTTGTACAATGAAAAATATCCTGATATTACAGAAGTACAGTCGTTGTTAGGTATTACCGGTTATTACCTTGGTAATTTTAAAGCGGCTAAGGTTTTTTTGGAATCATCTTTAAAAAAGAACCCCAACGATAAATTTACCCGAAAAATCTATACAGAGGTTTCGCACATTGTAAACCCGTGGTTTAAAGGCGACTTTTTATACACTAAAGATTCGCAACCCATGAGCCTCCTGATGCCGCAACTTTCGGGAGGTTGGTACCACTCTCATTTATTAAATCTTTCGTTTAAAGTTAATTACCAAAGCTTTTCGGCTGACAGTTTAACATCGGATATGTCTGGTTTTTCGTTACAAAACAGCTTTATCATTCCAAATGCCGGGTTTAAAGCAGTTGTAGGATTAGGTGGGTTTTATACCGCCATCAACAATACAATGGATATTACCTGGCAACTACAGATAGATAAGCGACTAACCCAAAACCTGCACATCAAAGCCGGAGGCGAACGGTCGCCTTACACATACACCGTTTCCAGCATTGCCAAACCGTTTTTACGTAACAGGTACAGCGCTTCTCTTTCGTGGGAAACCGAAAACAATGTTAATGCCAATATCGGTTACATTGGTGAATTTTTTCCTGATACCAATCAGGTTCATACCGCTTATGCATGGGTGCTTAGCCCAACCTTTAAATTTTCGGTTTTCAGGGTAAATGCAGGCTATGCTTTTAATTACTCCAATGCCGGCGAGAGTAGGTTTGTTTCGGAACAACCACTTGACGACATATTAACAGATTACGATTCAACAAAGCAGATAACAGGTGTTTACAACCCCTATTTTACGCCAAATAATCAGTTTTCAAACTCATTGCTTGTTAACCTGTATGTTGTGCCTTCCGATAGGGTTAACATAAAGTTGCATGCTTCGGTGGGTGTTTTTTCGCGCGCCATGAATCCCTATCTTTATCTTGATAAGCGAAATGGAAAAACCATCATTAACGAAGGCTTTTATCAGGAAAAATTTACTCCTTTGGATATAGGTTTCGACCTGAACGCCAACCTGTCGGATAAAATAACATTAAACCTGTCGTATCAATATTTGCAAACCTTTTATTATAACACAAACAATTTTAATGTGGGGTTAAAAATTTATTTTTAATATGCTAAAGAAAAAGGATAAGGATTTTTGGAAATATCGTGAAGCCCGTGGTGTTACAAACTTCGATCGGTTTATTTATCTCGTGTTGTTTGTGGCCGGCGTGCTAAGCATCATTCGTTTTGCCGACTGGTGGTTTCGTGCCGAGCATATCGAATCGTTGCCGTTGTTTATTTTGCTTTCGCTGATAACGTGGTATGGCATCACCCGTATTTTTTTAATCTGGCTCAACTATTTGCGCGTAAAAAAACCTGAGTTTGTACCTGCCGAAAAAGGGTTAAAAGTGGCAATTTTCACCACCAGCTCCCCCGGCGAACCGTTGAGTATGTTCGACAAAACACTTGAAGCCTGTGCCAACATAACCTATCCTCACACTACTTATTTGTTAGACGACACGCAGGATCCGGCGTTTAAAAAGATAGCCGAAAAACATGGTGCCGTATGGCTCAACCTTGTTGGGTTACCCGGTGCCAAAGCAGGAAAGGTAAATGCCGCCCTTAAAATGATTGATGAGGATTTTGTTTTGATAATGGATCCTGACCACATCCCTTTTCCCAACTTTCTGGATAAGGTGCTGGGTTATTTTAAAGATGAAAAGGTGGGTTTTGTGCAAGTGGCACAAACTTACTATAACCAGTATCGTTCGTTTACCGCCAAAGGAGCTGCCGAGCAAACCTACACCTTTTACGGACCTACTCTAATGGGTTTATTTGGCTATGGTTCAAGTGTAGCCATTGGTGCCAACTGTACCTTTCGTAAAAAAGCGCTTGAATCCATTGGCGGCCACGGAATAGGGCTTGCCGAAGACCTGATTACTTCCATCCGGCTTCATGCAAAAGGCTGGAAGTCGGTTTTTACTCCCATAGTGGTTAGCCGCGGGCTTGTACCTGAAGATTTCGGGTCGTTTTGCAAGCAGCAGCTAAAATGGTCGCGAGGCGTTTTTGAGGTGCTTTTTACCGAAATTCCGCAAAATTTTAAAGGGCTGAACTTTTGGCAACGGGTATCCTATCTGTCCATCAGCACCTACTATTTGGTCGGCTTAACAAGTTTTTTATACTTCACCATTCCGTTTCTCTATTTTTGGTTGGGAGTGTTACCGGCCAACATGAACTTTGGGGAGTTTATTATTAAAGGGGCACCCATTGTGATTATTGCCATTGCCATTTATCTTTTTGTACAGCGCTGGCTTTCGCATCCCGATGCCGAAAGAGGTTTTCACTGGCGGGGTATGATATTAAAAACCGCCACCTGGCCGGTGTTTCTGTTGGGCAGTTTATTGTCGCTGGTAAACGCTGATATTCCATACATCCCCACGGCGAAAAAAGCGGTTAAAGGGCTTAGCCCCTATACCCGTCCGTTGATACTGCATGTGGTGTTGTTTGTGTTAACGCTTGTCTGGGTTATTTACCAAAGGCTTACCACTGTTTCGGAAGGGGTATTGGTACTTACAAGTGACCAGATATGGGGCATGTTTGCCTTTGCCGGAGTTTCGGTAATATTAGTCGCCGGAGGCATCTTTGCAGCCTACGAATCGAAAAACCTGCCCGAAGACGAACCCTGGAGAAAAGTTGATTTAAGTAGAATAAAAATAAAAACAGATGAAAAGAACAGTATATAGATTTGCCTTTACAACCGGTGCCATTATAACAGGAATCATCCTTATTTTGGTTTTCACCTTTCTTGGCAAAAAAAGCACAGGCCCGTTGGAAGATGTATTCACTCAGGTAGGCTCGGCTGTTACCGATTTGGAAAACAGTATTCTGTTAAGTAACCGCGAACCCATCCGGTCTAAAGCTCTGGGTTGGTTCGATAAATATCGTAACAATAAAAAGTTGATGAACCACCCCGATACGATTTTGTTGGGAATTTACGACAATCATTATAAAAAATCGTTCGACCATATCTTGTCGTTGGAAAAAAGTTTTCAGTTCGACCTCCCGTTTATTCAACTTTATACTGCCTGGGGCGACAAGCCCGAACAACGTTTTCCGGTAAAATATGCAAAGGCAATTTATAATTTGGGGTCAACCACTTTTATTACCTGGGAACCATGGCTAAACGATTTCGACCGCGAGGAGCACAACCTGCCACACAAAGAAGACCCCAACAAAAACGGTCTGAAAGATGTAACCAATGGTGACTACGACTATTATATTAACCAGTGGGCACAAGATGTAAAAAGTTTTGGTAAACTTGTTTTTATTCGATTGGGGCACGAGATGAACGACCCCTATCGCTACCCATGGGGGCCTCAAAACAATAAACCGCAGGATTTTATCAACTTTTGGAGATATGTAGTAACAAAATTCAAGGAGCAGGGTGTTACCAATGCTGTTTGGGTTTGGTCACCACACCCTGCTTATTTGTTGTACAGCGAATATTATCCGGGTAATGAGTATGTTGACTGGGTAGGTGTTGGTGCGTTAAACTACGGCACCGTGGCTTTATGGTCGAAATGGTGGAGTTTTAGCGAAATATTTGGTGATTATTACGATTGGCTGGCCTCCTTTAAAAAGCCCATTATTATTACAGAGTTCGGCAGCCTTGCTGTTGGTGGCGAACGCGATAAATGGTATAGTAATGCACTTAGTAATTTACCTGAAAAATATCCGGATTTAAAAGCAGTAATATTTTATAACAACGACAACGATAATACCACCCTCAGCAAATCGTTGGTGTGGAGCTTAAACAGCGACACACTTTCGATACAAGCTGTTAAAAAAGCGATTAAAACATGGTAAGGTAAGGGAAAGGGTTGGATACAACAATACAGCAGAAATACACTTCCTATTAAATTCCCAAATTCCTTTTTGGGAATTTTCAGGAAAAAACAATTACGAAACGTTGGTTTTTTTACTTCAGCGTAAACGTTGTATGTCCTATTTCATCATCGCCTTCAAAAACATCCACATGATAAACTCCGGGGTTTAACTCAAGGGTGGAGCGACGATTCCAGTATACACACTGATCAACCGACTGATTTTGATAGTCGATGGTTTGCATAATGGAGTATTGCAGTTTTTCACCATTAAACATAAAGGAATAGCGGTCGCCACGACCTTTAACCAATATTTCTTTATTGGGCCGGGCAATTCGGATATATAATGTTTTATTACCGGGGTCAACAATGGTGTTTTTGCCTATGGTAAAACAAACCTTTACCCTGTCAACCCGTTTTATTTTATCAGTGGGGCGCTCTTTTCCGCTTCCTTTTCTGTGAACCGGTGTTGCCTTTAAGCCAAACAGTTGAAGCGCTGCTGCCTTTTTAACTTTACCTTTTAGTTCCTCTTTGGTTTTTTGTAGTTGTTTGTTTTTTCTTTTTTCAATGATAATCTCTTCTTTTATTTTTTGGTTCTCTTCGGTAAGTTGGTGGTTAACATTATAAATTGAATCCATCTGGCGAACGTATCCCTGCGATATAACCTGTAAACGGCTCAGTTTTTTCTTAATCTTATAATATTCCCATTTAGTGTTTAGCAGTTTTTTAATTTCAACGGCGTTGGCCTGAATAATGCTGTCTTTTGAAGAGAGAGAATCAGACAGCTGGCCATATTCGGCTTTTATTTGCTGGTGTTGAATAATCAGTGAATCAAGCTCATTCTGTAGTTCGGTTCGTTGAGCTTCTTTTTCAACCAAAAGTCCTTTCATCTCGTTTTTTACCGAAATAAGTTTTATGGAAAGGCCAATGATTCCAAGTGCGAAAATTACCAGCAGAATATACATCCAAAGATTGGAGTTTTTTGGCATGTCATGATCCTGAATTTCAATATTGTTTTGCTCGTTTTCCATTTTTCCCCATTTTTAAGTTTCGATGCAAAAATACAGACATTCGGAACTAAAAACAAATAAGTTCTGTTATACAATGTTATCGGCTACATAATTGTTGGCTAATTCCTATTTTGATGTGATAACACCATTATAGAACCGATAGAGTATTGTCGGATTTTGTTGTCTGGGACTTTGTCAAAGTTGCTAATAATCTTAAAAAAACCCTGTGTTAAATCCCC
>Ga0256831_1001277_pt1 | contig 13337 bp, 10 predicted proteins | sample 132544metaG_FD_189087 | JGI IMG/M metagenome (GOLD analysis project Ga0256831, IMG submission 189087) | Hydrothermal vent microbial communities from Lau Basin, Pacific Ocean - 132-544 | ecosystem: Environmental > Aquatic > Marine > Hydrothermal vents | place: Pacific Ocean: Lau Basin | collected...
GTTGTACTTTATACCTAATTTCTATTATATTCCCTAAACTGCTATTTATGCTGAGTATAATGTCGGGAAAATCTCAATTAAAGTTGCTGTCTTTTGTTGAGATAAGCGTTGAGATAAGCGACAATGAAAAACTTGATAAATTTTTAATTAGAAATTCCTTAATTCCAGGAGAAACGTATGCCAGAACGTAAGGTACTAGCCAATGCTATTCGTGCATTAAGTATGGATGCCGTACAAAAAGCAAACTCAGGTCACCCCGGTGCGCCGATGGGTATGGCTGATATCGCAGAAGTGCTGTGGAATGGTTTCATGAATCATAATCCGGCAAACCCAGATTGGGCTGACCGAGATCGTTTTATTTTATCAAACGGTCATGGTTCTATGCTAATTTATTCATTACTTCATCTGACTGGTTATGACCTTTCAATTGATGATCTCAAAAGCTTCCGCCAGCTACACTCTAAAACACCCGGACACCCAGAGTATGGTTATGCACCTGGTGTAGAAACAACCACAGGGCCGCTAGGTCAAGGTATCACTAATGGTGTTGGTATGGCGATTGCTGAAAAAGCAATGGCTGGGCAATTCAACCGCGATGGTCATGAAATTGTTGATCATAACACTTATGTGTTTTTAGGTGATGGTTGCTTAATGGAAGGCATCTCTCACGAAGCCTGCTCACTTGCTGGTACCTTAGGTTTGGGCAAGCTGATTGCGTTCTGGGATGACAATGGTATTTCTATTGATGGTCATGTTGAAGGCTGGTTCTCTGACGATACACCAAAACGTTTTGAATCTTATGGCTGGCACGTTATTGCTGATGTCGATGGTCATGATGCTGCGGCACTGACTGCGGCAGTCGAAGCGGCCAAAGCCGAAACAGGCAAGCCAACCATGATTTGTTGTAAAACAACCATCGGTTATGGTTCACCTAATAAAGGTGGCAGTCATGCCTGTCATGGCGCACCATTAGGTGACGAAGAAATTAAGCTGACTAAAGAAGCTTTAGGCTGGAATTATGGTGCTTTTGAAGTGCCTGATGATGTCTATGCTGGTTGGGATGCAAAAGAAAAAGGGGCTGCTGCAGAAGCTGCATGGAATGATAAATTTGCTGCTTATAAAGCCGCTCACCCTGAATTAGCCGCTGAATTTGAGCGTCGCATGTCTGGTGAATTACCCGCAGACTGGGCCGACAACTCGGCTAAATATATTGCCCAAGTGAATGCCGACGCTAAAAGCCCAGCAACACGTCAGGCATCTTTAGCCAGCATTGAAGCCTATTCACCTATGTTACCCGAAATGTTTGGTGGTTCTGCTGATTTAGGTTGTTCTAACCTGACTGAATGGTCTGGCTATAAGCCCATGTGTGAAAATGACGTCTTCAACTACGTTAATTATGGTGTTCGCGAGTTTGCTATGTCAGCCATTATGAATGGTATCGCACTGCATGGCGGATTGATTCCATTTGGTGCTACTTTCTTAATGTTCTCCGAATACGCACGAAATGCTCTGCGTATGGCTGCGTTAATGAAAATTCGTTCAATCTTTGTTTATACACATGATTCCATTGGCTTGGGTGAAGATGGCCCAACACACCAAGCGGTTGAACAAATTCCAACCATGCGTATGATCCCTAATATGGCTGTGTGGCGTCCATGTGATGCTGTTGAGTCAGCGGTTGCATGGCAACAAGCTGCAGAACGTGCAACAGGCCCATCTTGTCTGATATTCTCTCGCCAAGGTTTGCCACATCAAACACGTACAGATGAACAAATTACTGCCATTACCCAAGGCGGTTACATTCTTAAAGATTGTGACGGCACTCCAGATGCAATTATTATTGGTACAGGTTCTGAAGTTGCCTTAGCAATGGGTGCAGCAGAGCAAATGAGTGCTAAGAAAATTCGTGTTGTATCAATGCCTTCAACTAATATTTTTGATGCTCAGGATGCTGACTATAAAGCATCAGTCTTACCTAAGGGCATACCTACTGTTGCCGTTGAAGCAGCCGTTACCGATGCATGGTATAAATATGCAGATGCTGTTGTTGGTATTGATCACTTTGGTGAATCAGCACCTGCCGATGTGCTATTTAAAGAATTTGGCTTTACTGTAGAGAACGTTGTAAAAACCGTTGAAAGCATTGCATAATAGAACGCAAGCACTTGATAAACATTCAAAATAGCTCTTGTTGAAGTAACACAAGAGTTATTATCAGAATAGTATAAATTTTAATTACGAGTTAGGAGAATAATTCATGGCTATAAAAGTCGGTATTAATGGTTTTGGTCGTATCGGTCGTATGGTTTTTCGTGCCGTTTATAATGAATTCAGTGACATTGAAATTGTCGGTATTAATGATTTATTAGATGCGGACTACTTGGCATATATGCTTAAATACGATTCTGTACACGGTCGTTTTGACCATGATGTGTCTTCAGAAGCAGGTGCTATGATTGTTGACGGTAAAAAAATTCGCTTAACTGCAGAGCGTGATCCATCTGACTTAGCATGGGGTGATGTTGGCGCCGATATCGTTATTGATTGTACTGGTTTCTTCCTGACAGAAGAAAGCTGTCAGAAGCACATTGATGCAGGCGCTAAGAAAGTTGTTCAATCTGCACCATCTAAAGATGGTACACCAATGTTTGTATACGGTGTTAACCACACTGAATATGCAGGTCAAGCAATTGTTTCTGCCGCTTCTTGTACAACAAACTGTTTAGCACCTGTTGCTAAGGTTCTAAATGACAAGTGGGGTATTAAACGTGGTCTTATGACAACGGTTCATGCTGCTACTGCAACTCAAAAAACAGTTGACGGCCCTTCTATGAAAGACTGGCGTGGTGGGCGTGGTATTTTAGAAAATATCATTCCATCTTCAACTGGTGCAGCCAAAGCAGTAGGTGTTGTTTTACCAGAATTAAATGGCAAACTAACTGGCATGGCATTCCGCGTACCTACTTCTGATGTTTCAGTGGTCGACTTAACCGTTGAACTAGATAAAGAAGCAAGCTATGACGATATTTGTGTTGCGATGAAGGCTGCTTCAGAGACTGGTGAGATGAGCAAGACGCTTGGCTATACGGATGAGAAAGTTGTTTCAACTGACTTCCGTGGTGTTGGCTTCTCTTCAATCTTTGATTCAGGTGCTGGTATTGCTCTTGATGGCACATTTGTTAAGGTTGTTGCTTGGTATGATAACGAGTATGGCTATACTTGTAACATGCTACGCTTTGTTGAGCACGTTGCTGCCAACTAATGAGGCACAACCAGATTTAATCATAGGTATTAATATAGGTATTAAATTTGGTTAGATACTAAAGAGCACTTAGGTAACACCGGTGCTCTTTAGTGTTTTTTACTCCATCATAAAAATAGCATAAAGCCATATTACTTAATTACTATCTAAATAATCTTTATAGACAAGTCTTAAAGGCTATTTAAATAGTTATTAGAACTATACCCAAAGATATTCAGCAAAGAGGAATTTACATGTCAGTTATTAAAATGAGCGATTTGGACTTATCCGGAAAACGCGTTCTAATCCGTCAAGACTTAAATGTTCCAATTAAAGATGGCAAAGTATCATCAGATAAACGTATTCGTGCATCGTTACCTACCATTGAACTGGCTTTAAAAGCCGGTGCCAAAGTCATGGTTATGTCACACCTTGGTCGTCCAACTGAAGGTGAGTATAACGAAGAATTTTCAATGGCTCCAGTTGCTGAACACATGTCTTTCTTATTAGGAAAAGAAGTACGTCTTGCCAAAGATTATCTTTACGGTGTTGAAGTAGATGAAGGCGAGGTTGTACTTTTAGAAAATGTCCGATTCAATGAGGGTGAAAAGAAAAATACCGAAGACTTAGCTAAAAAATATGCTGCTCTTTGTGATGTATTTGTAATGGATGCCTTTGGTACAGCTCACAGAGCACAAGGCTCAACCTATGGTGCATCACAATTTGCCCCTACTGCCTGTGCAGGGCCCTTACTCGCAGGTGAATTAGAAGCACTTGGTAAAGCCTTAGACAATCCCGCACGTCCTATGGTAGCTATTGTCGGCGGTTCTAAAGTGTCAACGAAGTTGACCGTACTTGAATCACTTTCAAAAGTAGTTGATCAATTGATTGTCGGTGGTGGTATTGCTAATACTTTTATTGCTGCTGAAGGCTATAACGTGGGTAAATCATTATACGAAGAAGACTTAGTTGCGACGGCTAAGAGCCTTAAAGAAGCTGCTCAAGCGCGTGGTGGTGATATCCCTGTACCTACTGATGTCGTTTGTGCTAAAGAGTTTTCTGAAAGTGCTGAAGCTACTTTGAAAAATGTAGAAGATACCACTGACGATGACATGATCTTTGATATTGGCCCAGATAGTGCCAAAGCATTGGCTGATGTTATTATGAAAGCTGGTACCATTGTCTGGAATGGTCCTGTGGGCGTATTTGAATTTGATCAATTTGGTGAAGGCACAAAAGCAATTTCAATGGCTATTGCCGAGTCACCTGCATTTTCAATTGCAGGTGGTGGTGATACCTTAGCCGCTGTTGATAAATATAATATCTCTGATAAAGTCTCCTATATTTCAACTGGTGGAGGGGCTTTTTTAGAGTTTCTTGAAGGTAAAAAACTACCTGCCGTTGCTATTTTAGAAGAACGTGCAAAAGGCTAAGCACTAGAATAATACTTATCCTGACAACACTTTACTATAGCAGATCAGTCAATGTTTAGAAGAACAAAAATTCTCGCAACACTTGGACCAGCAACCGATGATCCCAAAGTTTTAGACAAGATCATCGAGGCCGGTGTGGATGTTGTGCGCATTAACTTTTCACACGGTACCGCTGAAGAGCACCTTGCCCGAGCAGAAAAGTTACGTTCACGAGCAAGAGCATTTGGCCGTCAGGTCGGGGTTCTGGCTGATCTACAAGGCCCTAAGATCCGCATCGAACGTTTTAAAAATGGTCCTATTGAACTTGAAGAAGGTGATGAATTTACCTTTGATGCTGAATTACCCAATATTGATGGCAACCAACATAGTGTTGGTATCAGTTATAAAGCCTTAGTGAGTGATGTAAAACGCGGTGACAATTTACTTGTTGATGATGGCCGCTTAGTTTTTTGGGTTGATCACATTGATAAGCAAAAAGTAATTTGCCGTGTCGTTGTTGGTGGTAAACTCTCTGATCGTAAAGGTATCAATCTACAAGGTGGTGGTCTTTCTGCTCATGCGTTGAGTAAAAAAGATAAAAAAGATATTAAAACAGCAGCTCAAATGGGTGCTGATTATCTGGCTGTTTCTTTTCCTGTTTGCGCTGATGATATTCATCAAGCACGTAAATTATTTAGAGCAGCGGGTGGCCATGGTGGCTTAGTGGCAAAAATAGAACGTGCAGAAGCGCTTAATTGTATTGAAGAGATCATTGAAGCATCGGATGTCATTATGATTGCCCGTGGTGATTTAGGTGTAGAAATAGGCGATGCCTCTCTGCCACCTATTCAAAAACGTCTTATCAGTTTGGGGCGCACCATGAATCGAGTGGTCATTACTGCCACTCAAATGATGGAATCAATGATTGAAAACCAGATACCCACCAGAGCAGAGGTTTTTGATGTCGCTAATGCTGTTTTAGATGGCACCGATGCGGTTATGCTATCGGCAGAGACAGCCGCTGGAAAATTCCCTGATAAAGCTATCATAGCAATGGATAGAGTATGCCGCGAAGCAGAAAAGCAACGCCAAGTGAGTCAATCTGGGCATCGAATGCATACAAACTTTTCTCAGATTGATGAAGCCATTGCCATGTCAACCATGTATACGGCAAATCATCTTAAAGTAAAAGCCATTGTTGCCCTGACTGAATCAGGTTCTACAACATTATGGATGTCTCGTATCGGTTCAGGTATTCCTATTTTTGCCTTTACTGGACATGTTGATACCCGTCGCAAAGTTACCCTTTATCGTGGGGTTGTACCCGTTAGTTTTGATATTACCACAACGGATCATGCCGAAGTCAACATGGAAGTCATTGATGAACTTAAGCGTCGAGGTACTGTTCGAGATGGTGATAGAGTCATTATAACTAAAGGTGATTTGGCGGGTGTCATGGGTGGTACCAATGCCATGAAAATTGTCACCGTCGGTGAATTAGTTGAACCTGATTTTGATGAATAAGCAATCAAGATAAGATACGAATTACCAAAATAACTTGTTAAAAAAATATTAATTTTTACACATAGTATGATATAAATATATTTCATACTAATAATTTATAACCAAAATAACCTAACACAGGAGAGTCAAGATGGCCTTGATTTCAATGCGTCAATTACTAGACTATGCAGCAGAAAACGACTTTGGTCTACCCGCTTTTAACGTTAATAATATGGAGCAAGTTCATGCCATTATGCAGGCCGCTGATGAAACAGATTCTCCTGTTATTATGCAGGGTTCAGCAGGCGCTCGCTCTTATGCAGGTGAACCATTCTTACGTCACCTAATTTCAGCAGCAGTTGAAATGTATCCACATATTCCTGTTGTTATGCATCAGGATCACGGTTCAGAGCCAGCAGTATGCTTACGCTCAATTCAGTCTGGTTTTACCTCTGTTATGATGGATGGTTCTCTAGAAGCAGATATGAAAACACCTTCAAGCTTTGAATATAATGTAAATACCACACTTGAAGTTGTTAAAATGGCTCATGCTGGCGGTGTTTCTGTAGAAGGTGAATTAGGTTGCTTGGGTTCACTAGAAACAGGCATGATGGGTGAAGAAGATGGTCATGGTGCTGATGGTAAGCTAGATATGGATCAATTATTGACCGATCCTGAAGAAGCGGCTCAATTTGTTAAACAAACAGGTGTTGATGCTTTAGCGATTGCTATTGGTACTTCTCATGGTGCTTATAAATTTACTAAAGAGCCTGAAGGTGATGTATTACGTATTGATCGTATTGTTGATATTCATAAGCGCATTCCTAATACTCATTTAGTTATGCACGGCTCTTCTTCTGTTCCTCAGGACTGGTTAGAGATTATTAATAACTATGGTGGAGACATGGGTCAAACTTATGGTGTCCCTGTTGATGAAATCGTAGAAGGCATCAAAAATGGTGTGCGTAAAGTTAATATTGATACCGACTTGCGTATGGCATCTACTGGCGCTGTACGTAAATTTATGGTTGAAAATACAGCTAACTTTGATCCACGTAAATTCCTTAAGGCCTCTACAGCAGCTATGTCAGGCATTTGTAAAGCACGCTTTGAAGCTTTTGGTAGTGCCGGTCATGCCTCTAAAATTAAGATTCAAACATTAGAGACTATGATCAGCCGCTATGCAAGTGGTGAGCTCGATCCTAAAATTTCTTAATAGAAATTCTATTGTTAGCTCAGAGAATAACAGCAACTGCTCCTCTGACTGACTTTAGCTCGATTAAAAAGGACGGTAACTTACCGTCCTTTTTAGTTTATGGCCGATTTTAAAAAATGTGTTAAAGTGAAAAAATATGAGTAATAGTAAAGACCCCGTTGTAGGAATTGTCATGGGCAGTAATAGTGATTGGGATGTCATGAAAAATGCTTGCCAACAACTTAAAGACTTTGGTATTCCTTTTGAAGCTAAGGTTGTCTCCGCACATCGGACACCTGATTTGCTCTACCAGTACGCAGAGCAAGCACGAGATAGAGGTATTAAATGTATTATTGCTGGTGCAGGTGGTGCTGCTCATTTACCTGGTATGCTCGCGGCAAAAACAACCATTCCCATTTTAGGTGTACCCGTTAATTCACGTTATCTAAAAGGTATGGATTCACTATTATCCATTGTACAAATGCCTAAGGGTATTCCTGTTGCCACCTTTGCTATTGGCGAAGCAGGCGCTGCGAATGCCGGTTTATATGCCGTATCCGTGCTTGCTATTGAAGATGCTATAATAGCAGACAAGTTACAGGCGTTTAGAGAAAAACAAGCACAAACTGTTCTTGAAATGGAATTACCCTGTTAATTATTCTATTTTTGTATAAGGTTTACTCATGATACTACCAGGAAAAACACTTGGCATGCTTGGCGGAGGTCAGCTAGGAAGAATGTTTGTGATGGCTGCACATGCTATGGGTTATCACGTTATTGTTCTTGACCCTGATCCAGACAGTCCTGCGGGAAGAATTGCGGATGAACACATTCATGCTTCTTATAGTGATCAATGGGCAATTGAGCAATTAGCAAAAAATTGCGATGCCATTACCACTGAATTTGAAAACATTCCTTCTGAAACATTAAAGAAATTAGAACAATCTGTACCCGTTAGACCCTCTTCTGCGGCAGTCGAAATTGCCCAAAACCGAATTGCTGAGAAAACATTTCTTGCTGACAATGGTTTTGAAACCGCTAAATTTTTCCCCATTTATGAACAAGATGATCTCGACTTTGCTCTCAATCAAATTGCCAGTACCGCTATTTTAAAAGTAGCCAGCTTTGGCTATGACGGCAAAGGCCAAGCTATTATCAATAATCTGGACGAAGCCATTGCTGCTTTTGAGGCAATGGGATCCGTACCTTGTGTACTTGAAGAGAAAGTCAGTTTAGCCTCTGAAGTCTCAGTGGTATTATCCCGTGGTATTGATGGAGCAATCACCTGTTATCCCGTAGGTGAAAACCATCATGTTAATGGTATTCTTGAATATACAGCCGTACCGAGTAGCTTAGCAAAAAGAATATTAGATCGAGCAATTAATGAAGCCTCAGCTTTTTCAGAAAAACTTAACTATTGCGGCATTATGGCGGTTGAATTTTTCTATACGAGCGATGATAGATTATTAATTAATGAAGTGGCTCCTCGCCCTCATAATAGCGGTCATTACACCATAGATGCCTGCAAAACATCACAATTTGAACAACAAGTTAGAATGATGTGTGGTCTGCCAGCAGGCAGTACAGAGCTTTTATCACCCGTGGTCATGTTTAATATTCTGGGTGATATTTGGCAAAATGGTGAGCCTGACTGGACACAACTACTCTCTAACCCAAATGTTAAACTGCATTTATATGGCAAAAGAGAAGCAAGAGCAGGTCGAAAAATGGGTCATTTTACTTGTCTTGGGCAATCGGTATCTGAATTACTAGAGGAAACACGTCGCCTAGCTAATGCCTTGCCTAAGCCTTAATCATTTAGATTTTGTTGCTATAAGTTTAACTCAATGGAGTCTGCACGATGCAATATACCTTTGATACCATTGCTATTATACACTCCTGCTATAAAGATAAATTTGCTATTCCAAGACAGGCTGGCTTGGTTAGTGCATCAAGTGCTTCGATTGAATTATTAGCCCCTTATAATGACCTAGAAATTACCAAAGGCTTAGAGGATTTTTCTCACTTATGGCTGAGCTTTATTTTTCACAAGCATGTGGGAAAAGGCTGGAATACAACAGTAAAACCACCTCGATTAGATGGCAAACAGCGCTTTGGGGTCTTTGCAACACGCGCCAGTTTTCGCCCAAACCCTATCGGTCTATCCTTAGTCAAAATAGAATCCATTGAACAAAAAAAGGGCAGTGTCTTTATCAATATAAAAGGGGCTGACTTACTTGATAAAACACCGGTTATTGATATAAAACCCTATGTTCCCTATAGTGACAGCATTCCAAATGCCAAAGGGGGCTTTACTGATCAAATCAAAGAACAAACATTAAGCATTACTTTTTCATCTGCAGCCAAAATAGATTGCCTAAAAGCTAAAAAGAAATACCCCGATATAGAGCAGTTTATTCAGCAATTATTATCACTTGATCACCGCGCTTATTACTATAAAAAAATTGATAAAATCTATTCGACTACAGTTTATGACTATGATTTAAAATGGCAGATTAATAGCGATCAAGTTGAGGTTGTTAGTTTAAAAACGCTAATAAGTTAGCTTGAATGCTTCTGCGTAGACTCTAAAACACAAGGCTATATGAATTTTTAGATATACACAATTGTAGCAATAAAAATCAGCCATCATTCCACCGTCACACTTTTTGCTAGATTTCTTGGTTGATCAACATCGGTGCCCTTAATTATTGCCACATGGTAAGAGAGAAGTTGCAGTGGAATGGTAAAAACCATTGGGGCAATATAGGAGTCAATTTCACCTACTTTAATTATCGTTATAGCATCTTCTGCTAGTAAATCAGCATGGTTATCGGCAAAAACATAGAGTTTACCACCACGGGTTTTTACTTCTTGGAGATTGGATTTTAATTTATCAATGAGTTGATTATTTGGTGCCACTGCAACAACAGGCATATCATTATCAACTAGGGCTAGGGGGCCGTGTTTTAACTCACCTGCTGGATAGGCTTCGGCATGAATATAAGAAATTTCTTTTAGTTTTAATGCACCTTCCATTGCAATAGGGTATTGTGTGCCCCGACCCAGAAAAAGGGTGTGGTGTTTATTGGAAAATTCTTTGGATAGGATTTCAATTTGTTTATCGAGCTGTAATGCTTTTTCAATTTGTCTGGGTAGTTTTTTTAAGGCATCAACGGCTTCTTTTTCTAATGTGGTATTGCCTTTTTCTTTTGCTACACAAACCACCAGCATAAACAATGCTGTAAGTTGGGTGGTAAAGGCCTTGGTTGAGGCAACACCAATTTCTGGACCAGCATGGGTCATAAATGATAAGCTAGACTCTCTAACTAATGAGCTTTCTGGGACATTGCAAATGACTAAAGAGTGTTTTGCACCTTGTTTTTTTGCTTCTCTTAATGCGGCCAATGTATCTGCAGTTTCGCCTGATTGAGAAATGGTTATTATTAATGTTTTTTCATTATAGACTGCTTTTCTATAACGAAACTCACTGGCCACTTCGACCATGCAGGGGATATTAACAATATCTTCAAACCAATATTTTGCCACTAGGCCTGAGTGGTAACTGGTGCCACAGGCAATGATATAAACGGCATCAATTTCTTTAAAGATTTTATCAGCGCCATGACCAAAAGACTGGGTGAAAACATGCTCATTATCAATACGACCTTCTAAGGTATCACTGACAGCCTGTGGCTGTTCATAGATTTCCTTTAACATATAATGTCGATACTCACCACGTTCTACTGCATCGGCACTGATTTGGCTGGTCTTCATCGGACGTTCAACTGCTATGCCATTGGTATCATAAATAACAATAGAATCTCGTGTAATATCGGCAATGTCACCTTCCTCTAAAAAGATAAACTGCTGTGTCACTGGTAGTAGTGCTGAGACATCTGAAGCAATAAAATTTTCTCCAATACCTAAGCCAATCACTAAAGGGCTACCACTTCTTGCAGCAATAATCCGTTGTTCTTTATTATCAATAATGCCTAATGCATAGGCTCCTTTTAAATGTGCAATTGTTTTTAGTACGGATTTAAGTAATGAATGATTGTCTTGTCTGTATTTGCCAATTAAGTGAACAATGCTTTCGCTATCTGTCTGAGAGCAAAACTTGACACCACTGATTTCTAATTCTTTTTTAATGTCTTCATAATTTTCTATAATACCATTATGAACTAGAGCAATATTGTCATCGCTCATATGAGGGTGTGCATTACATTCTGCCGGTTCACCATGTGTTGCCCAGCGTGTATGAGCTACACCAATCGTACCCTTAATAGCACTTTTTTTAACATCACTTGCAAGCTGTGACACTTTTCCTAATGAACGGCAACGCTTTATTGTTGTTCCTTGTTCTTGAATAGCAAGACCAGCAGAATCATAACCTCGATATTCTAAGCGTTTTAGGCCTTCAATTAATATTGCCACAACATTTCGCTCTGCAATGGCTCCTACTATTCCGCACATAAATTTTCCTATTTTTTACTTGGTCTCTGCCATCCAGATAGACTTTTTTGAGTCGCTCTGGTGAACGTTAATTTTTCTGCTTCAGCATCTTTACTTAAGGTAGAACCTGCCCCAATAGTTGCCCCTGAGCCTATTTCTATAGGGGCAACTAAGGCGGTATTAGAACCGATAAAAGCATTATCACCAATACGAGTTAAATGCTTATAGGCACCATCATAATTACAGGTGATTGTGCCTGCTCCAATATTAACATCTTGACCCATTTGAGTATCACCGATGTAACTTAGGTGATTTACTTTTGAGCCTTGGGCAATATGAGATTTTTTTATTTCGACAAAATTACCTACTTTTACATTTTTGTCCAATTGTGTTTCTGGTCTTAGTCTGGCAAATGGGCCAATAGTACATGCCTGCTCAATCGTTGATTTTTCTAAGATACAGTTTTCTAGTATTGTTACATTATCGGCAATGTTAACATCTTTTAGGATACTATTAGCGCCAATGCTGACATTATTACCAATGTGGCATGAACCTTCTATAATAACATTTATATCAATCACTACATCTTGGCCAATAGATAATTCACCTCGTAAATCAAAACGTTCTGGATCTCGTAAAGTGACCCCCTTTAACATAAGTTTTTTTGCTTGTCTTCGTTGATGTTCTCGTTCAAGATCAGCCAGTTGCAGTTTATTATTAATACCTTCTATTTGTTTATGATCATCAAGTATATAACTGTCTACTATTTCACCTTCAGTGACGGCTAGCTCAACCAAATCGGTTAAATAGTATTCATTCTGGGCATTATTATTACCAATTTTGGATAGCCAAAGTTTCAGTTTATCCCCTCTGACAACCATAACACCACTATTAATTTCTGAAATAAGCTTAATTTTGTCATTAGCGTCTTTTTCTTCAACAATTTTTTCAATATTTGAGTGCTTATTTCTTACAATTCGTCCGTAACCTGATGGATTTTCTAAACAAGCAGTCAATAATGCCAATGAACCCTCTTTTTTTGCTAAAATTAATTTTTCTAAGGTTTCTGCTTTTAAGAGTGGTACATCACCATACAAGATTAGTACATCAGCAGAGTCACTAATGGTATTAATGGCCTGTTGGACAGCATGTCCTGTACCAAGCTGCTCTTTTTGTTCACACCAATTCACTGTGGTATTGCCAATGCTATGCTGAACCTCATTGCCACCATGCCCAAAGACAATAGTAATAGAATCTGCCTGCATACTTGTGGCACTATCCACAACATGTCTGAGCAGTGTTTTTCCTGCTAATTCATGAAGCACCTTAGGCTTTTTTGAGAACATTCTTGTGCCTTTTCCAGCAGCTAAAATAATTACTTGAAGGGGCTTTATTCTTTTAATTGTATTCTCCATTGCTATTCCTTTCTTCATTACTGGCTATTGACATGCGTCACAAACCAAGGGAAAACCCCTACTTATTCTGTGGTTTACCTTGATTTTTAAACTCATAGTCTATATTATTAAATAAT
>Ga0256831_1001278_pt1 | contig 13336 bp, 9 predicted proteins | sample 132544metaG_FD_189087 | JGI IMG/M metagenome (GOLD analysis project Ga0256831, IMG submission 189087) | Hydrothermal vent microbial communities from Lau Basin, Pacific Ocean - 132-544 | ecosystem: Environmental > Aquatic > Marine > Hydrothermal vents | place: Pacific Ocean: Lau Basin | collected...
CCATATATTTATCTAATATATTTTTCAGCTTCTTATATCTTTCTGTTCCCGAATATTTTTTCGATAACTTAGAGAGTTGCTGCTTTGCTTCTTCGAATCGATTCTTATTCAGCAATAAACTTACAAGTTTAAATCTCGCATTATCGTTGGAAGGGTTTTTTTTCACAATTCCGTAGTATTTATCAATCGGATATATCCGTGCCTTTTTTCTACGCCGGTTATCAAATTCGTCAGGCTGATACTGTGTAACATATCCCTGTCGTATGGCTAAGTCCAGTCCGTCCTGCGCCTCTTTAAAAAACGGCTTAAAACCAAGCGCCGTTCTAAAAGCGTGTTCGGCATTCTTATACTTCCCGAGCCACAAAGTAAAATATCCGTACCTATCCCACAAACGCCAATCTTCAGGATATCGCTCGACCCATTTTTTTAATATTTTTTCTCCTTTTCGGATGTGACCGGTTTTTTGCAGAATTATGGAATATCTGATAATTTCATCGGGGGAAGCGTTATCGTCTCGCTTTAAATATTCATCGTACCACTGCTCCGCCAGCGACCATTTTTCCATCTCCCGATAAGCTTTGCCTATATTTAAATAGTTAAACGGATCGCTCGGATCGACCGCAATATTCCTTTTGTATCCTTCAATATTTTTTTTAAGGATCGGGTACCAGATTTTAATTATCCTCGCCAAATTATTCCGGTATTCGGGATTGTTCGGGTCAAGTGAAATCGCGCGTCTGTAATCCAATCGCGCCCAATGGTATCTTCCCTGCGCTTCGTAACAAAGTCCGCGCAAGTTATAGCCTTCCGGAGATTGCGGTTTGTATGTAATGTATTTATTCAACTGGTCGATTGCCTCTTTGTACCTTCCGTGCTTCATATGATTTAGAGCGACTCTCTTCGCGCCCTCCGCAGTTCTTTGTCCGTACAAAGGCTCCAGAACGAAGAGAGCCAAAAACAATATTAATAAGAAGCGTTTCATTTCGTTAAAAATTCTCCGAGTGGTAAATACAAATTTTCCGTAGTTGTCGTTGAAGTCAAATAATCAATAATTGTCTCGGCTCTATCAAGCTTATCGTCAACTTCGTAATTAAACAGTTTAATCAGAACATCGGCGATATCTTTCCGAATACCGTGAGAAAGTAATTTATCTCTTACTATTGAAACAAACTCAAAAACCCGTTCATCCGTACTACTTGGTATCAAAACCAAGATTACATCTCCTATGTAGCAAATTTTTTCTTTTCTTTCAGAAGCTTCTATTACGGCGGATTTAATCTGATCAAAAGAAATATTTTTCTCTTCGATTAAGACGCGTGAAACGGAAAAAGCGATAAGGTTAAATTTTTGACCGGCGCTTTTAAACAAAGCGATTTGATTATTCAGTATCAGGGAGAAATCGTTATACGAATAAACATTCGGAGCGTAAATATTCACAATTTTCTTTACCGGTTGCTTTTCCACAGGCGTTTCTTCTACAATATTCTCCTTCGGAACTTCCGTATCTTCTTGCGCGACATCATATTTACTGATTAAATCCGGTTTCGGCTCGGCTTCGACTTTTCTAGGAGGGGTTTCAGCCAAGTCCACAACTACGCCTTTGTAAGGTACTATTTTGTAAGTTTCGGAAAACTGACCTTCGGTATGCCCGATATTCGGAGTAATTACAACTGTGCCTCCGTAAAATTTTCCGCTGATTTTTTTAACTCCTTTCTTTAAATATATTACTCCCGTAACATTGTTGGCGATTATTTCAACAATTTCATTTGTCCTTTTTGTTGCAGGTTCGGAGACAATAAAAATACTTGTAATATCCCTATCCTCAATAGATTCAAGTATATGAACAAAAACCGAACGAAGCGTATTCAGATTTTTAAAACCTATATAATGAGTTAGTTCATCAAAAATTATTCTCTGCGGATTGTATTGAGCCGCGACGGTTAAAATATCGTTCAGGTATTCAGCCAAATATTCGTCGCTTATTCCATGCGAATAAACTTCCTCGGGCGAGGCTACGCGGACTACAATTATTAAATTTTGGTCCATGTAAGCCTGAATGTCAAAATTTAAGGATGCAGCTTGAATCATTAAATCTTTAGGTCGCATATTCGTAAAAAAGAGGGATGTTTCTCCTTCCTCGGCGGAAGCAATTGCCGCCTGCAAAGCAAGCAAAGTCCGCCCCGATTTACGAGCGCCAATTATTAAATAGCTTCCTCCCTCATAAAGTCCGCCCCACTTATTATCTATTAAATTAAAACCTGATTTTTTAAGTCTAATTGCACTAATCATTATTTTTCCCTATAAATTTTAATCTTCATAAACAATTAATATGCCATAAAAAGATTCAATATCGTGTATATTTTTGGCAAAATGTATCATTTCAATAAAATTATTTGTCCGGTTTTACCGATTGCTTCATTTTGGTACACGTTATTTCAAATTCCCGAATACAAAAATCGCCGTCGCATTTCCGGAGATAGTAGGCTCGTTAGTAATATAATCAACGAAATCATCTCTGTAATAAGCATCTTTCGTCTGAAACTTCAAAAAAGAATCGAGCGTTTTATACTTCAACTCCAAATTACCGTAAACGGATTTCATAACGGGTCCCCCGGCAAATCCGCCCGGAAGTTTTCCGTTATTGAAAAAACCGATTTGATGATGAAGATGCGCGGCGTAACGTTCGCCATGACAACAAATAAAACTGACTCCCCATTGATTTCTTCCGAGTACATAATCTTCATGAATTCTTGCAAGTTTGGCAAACGAGTTGTCTCCGGTTAATCTTTTATATAAAAGATTTGTTAAAGAAACACCGAGCAAAGTCATGTTGCTTCCCCAATATAAATCGACCCCTTCGCCGAAAGTCCGCTTCTCCGAATGCTCTTTGTAATGCTCCAGGCTTTTTCTTAGCAAATCGGTAAACGAAGAATCATAGCGGGCAATTTTATAATCCGCGAAAGCCGCCATATTTCCCCAGCCCCACCAGCTTTCGGCTCCGGCAATCTTAGCGTATTTTTTTGCATCGTCAAGATAGTTGCTTTCGCCCGTAGTTTGATAAAGTTCAATTGCGGCAAGAGCCAGTTTCCCGTTAAAATCGGCATCTCTGTAATATCCGGTCCCACTTGAATCAATATCAGGAACGTCATCTTTCATAGCGTAAAAATGAATAGCAGTCTCTTTTAACCTATCGGAATAAGATTTGTATCTAAGTGTTTTATCCCAAATTCTGGAACCAATAGACAAGGCCGCAACATAAACGCCAATTAAGTTTTTTCCGATTCCCACAAAACCAGGGCGGTTAAATCCGAGCGGATCAGCCGAAGGCATGCGCCACCCGACCGTTTTATCTTTTTCATCCTGTACCTGCGTGATAAACGCTTTGTTCTCGTAGTCGGCTCTCAAAAGCCAATCCAAACCGATTTTAGCTTCTTCAAGCAAATCGGAGACATTATTGTTGTTGTTATCCATGCAGAATTTTTCCGGCGCAAATTCATAAGAGGCAAGCAGCATATAAGTCGAAAACGCAGTGGTGTTCAGAAATTTTCCGTAATCGCCGGCGTCATGCCAGCCGCCGGTTGCGTCGTGCGTTTTCTTCAGCGTGTCGGCTCCGATCCTTATCGATGTTACATCCGCGATATGACAAACTTTATGCATAAACGGCTCGGTGTAACCACAGCGTTGAACCGAAAAGAACTTAAGCAAATCGGCGGTTAAACCGTAATAAACTTTATTGTTAATTGAAAATTGTGGTGAAACGGAATCCTTAATTTTAATATAATATTTTCCCTCGTCCTTTACGTCCGTAAAATCGATTTCATAAGAAAATTTAAAATCTCCGAACTTAGTATTAAGTTTTTTTATCCTATCGGTAAAAACCGGCGCGTCCGCGATTTTATCAATAACAAAAAATTTTGCGCCTGATAAATCGCTATCGGTAAAAACAATGGCTGTCTTTATATCTCCGGGCTTAAACCCAGCTTGATTAACCCTGATAAAAATATCATCCTCTCCCCCTTTTTGAGCTCCGCTGCAACCGACAGCCAAAAACAAAAACAGCAATATCTTATAGGACATTTTTTACTCTATACTCAATTTGTTTTAATTTTGATAGTAATCTAAAAAAAATTAAATTTCAAACCAATTTTGAAACTCTTTTTAATTTTAAGAATCTAATTTGCAAAAAAATACGGAGAATTTATGGCGACTAAATCACAACCGAAAGTGATTATTTTTACTACACCAACATGCAGTTTTTGCAATGCGGCAAAAAGATATTTTAGAGAAAAGAGAATTAAGTTTACGGACGTTGACGTTTCCCGGGATCAGCGAGCCGCAAGAGATATGCAGAGACGGACGGGACAAACCGGCGTACCCGTTATTTTAATAAACAATCGTCCGATTGTTGGTTTTGACAAACCGAAGATAAACAGACTTCTAGGGATAAACTGATTTTATTCTTTTCAAAATATTCTACCAAAATTATTTAACATAAACCTTTGCGGAACCTATAATTGTCATATTGAATTTGCCACGGAGAAGGTGTAAGCCGTCCGAAATATCTATAAATTCGATATAATTACCGGCTTTGAGATTTTTCTCCCGCCCCGCCTTGGCGGAGTATCGGAATGACAAATAAATTTGGTTATGCAAAGGTTTTTATAATTTAAATTAAAATTGATTTTTTTTTCTTATTTTTAATGTTCAATTTAATATCGATTTTAAATATAAATTTTTGAGGATATATGTTTAGAGTTTTGGTTGTTGATGATGACCCGAACGTCAGGTTGTTTCTCGAAAGACTTTTATCGAAAAAGTTTTCGTGCACTGTTGAAACGGCGAAAGACGGAGCTGACGCTCTATCTAAATTGAAAGAGTTTGACGCCGAAGTGATGCTTCTTGATATTACAATGCCGGTAATGGATGGCGTTGAAACGCTTAACGCATTAAGACAAGACGACAAATTTAAGAACTTGGAAGTAATCGTACTAACCGCAGTCAGCGAAAAAGAAACAGTCGCAAAAGTCATGTCAATGGGCGTAGTCGATTATATGCTGAAACCTTTATTATACGAACAAACATTTATCCGCTTAAAAGAACTTTTTGAAATCGTACGGAAGAGAATCCAGAAAAGAAAGCTGATGGAAACCTCGGAAAACGAAGCCGACTCCAACATTGACCCTTCCGTCGAGAAATTTTTGCTTGTTTTATCCGATGAGAAATTAAGAAGGAATTTAAAGGAAAGTTTAACCAGATTAGGTTATTACGTTCTTGATACCGATAACGGCGCCGAAGGATTAAAGCTTTTTGTAAAATATAAGCCGAATAAGATAATTGTAGGCGAAAATATTCATCTGCTAAATGAAAAACTTTTTGCTCAAAAAATTCAGACTTTTAAGAATCAAATGCCTAAACTTGAGCTTTATTACATCAAGCAGGAGTTAGGCAGTATTACAAGTTCCGATAAATCTCTTTTTGATTATATTATTTCAAAGGATAAAGCCGTATCTATGTTCCAAAAATAATTACACTATTTTTTGCAAACCAATTAATTTGATGAGGATAAAAAATGGCGGTTATCAGACCTTTTAATGCAGTTAGACCGGAAAAAAGCGTTGTCAGTAAGGTTGCCAGCGTTCCCTACGACGTAGTAAATCGCGAAGAAGCTAAAAAAGAAGCCGAGGGAAATATATTAAACTTTCTTCGGGTTACGCGGTCGGAAATCGAGTTGCCTGACGAAGTTAATCCTTACTCCCCTGAAGTTTATCAGAAAGCAAAAGAAAACTACTTGAGATTAAAAAAAGAAGCTCCTTTGCTTCAGGATGAGAATCCGAGATTTTATTTGTACAGACAGATAATGGGCGAGCATTCGCAAATCGGAATAACGGCGACATTTTCCGTTAAGGATTATGACAACGACGTTATCATGAAACATGAGAAAACCCGCAAAGCCAAAGAAGACGACAGAACAAACCACATAGTTACCACCCGCGCTCAGACCGGAGTGGTTTTTCTTACATACAAAGGAGTTGACGAAGTTAACAAAGTTGTTAACGAAGTTATTTCCCAAAATGAACCGGAATATGATTTCACGGCTCCGGACGGAATCCGCCACACGGTTTGGATTATGCCGGAAGAATTAAACGACGTAATTATTTATGAAATCGAAAATGTGGAACATCTTTATATTGCGGACGGACATCACCGCGCAGCAAGCGCAAGTCGAGCGCAAAAAGTAATGATGAAGGAAAATCCCAACCACACCGGAGACGAAGAATACAACTACTTTATCGCCGTTCTGTTTCCTGCGGAACAGCTTAAAATTCTTCCTTACAACAGAGTGGTTTTTGATTTGTTCGGCAATTCGGAAGAAGAGTTTCTAAAGAAAGTATCCGAAAACTTTGTCGTTTCGGATACGGATTCACCGACGCCTCACAGCGTTAGAAATATTAAAATGTATTTATCCGGAAAATGGTATTCCCTTACTCCGAATGAAAATGTGAAAAAAGCCGATACCGTCGGAGGGAATTTGGACGTCAGTATTCTTCAAGAATATTTGCTTCATCCTGTCCTTGGCATCGGAGATCCGAGAACGGACAACAGAATTGATTTTATCGGCGGAATAAGAGGAACCGAAGAATTGGAAAGATTAGTTGACAGCGGCAAAGCCAAAGTCGCTTTCTCCATGTTCCCCGTTTCCGTTGACGATTTAATCAACATCTCCAATGCAGGAGAAACAATGCCGCCCAAATCGACTTGGTTCGAACCGAAGTTAAGAGACGGTTTATTAATTCATGAAATTTAGCGAGGTACAAAAATGGAAAAACGCGTTTATAATTTTAATGCCGGTCCGGCGGTCCTTCCCGAAGATGTCTTGGAACAGGCACAGAAGGACTTCATGATTTATCCGGGAGCGGGAATGTCGGTAATGGAAATGAGCCACCGCTCTAAAGAATTTGATAAAATTATCAATGAAGCAAAAGCCGACTTAAAAACTTTGCTTGAAATCCCCGACAACTATCACATACTATTCCTACAGGGCGGAGCAACGCTTCAATTTTCAATGGTCCCTTTGAATCTTATGCCTCCGGCGAACAAAGCCGATTATATCGTAACCGGTTCCTGGTCGAAAAAAGCGGTCAAAGAAGCAAAGAGAGTCGGGAGCGTTAACATCGCGGCATCTACCGAAGATGATAATTTTACAAGAATCCCTAAACAGGATGAACTTAAACTCGATCCGGAAGCGTCCTACGTTCACTTCACATCAAACAATACAATTTTCGGAACAGAGTTCAAAACCGAACCGGAAGTCGGGAATGTTCCCCTTGTGTGCGATACTTCATCGGATATGCTTCACAAAAAAATCGATGTTTCAAAATACGCCCTCATTTATGCAGGCGCTCAAAAAAATATGGGACCCTCCGGAGTTACTCTTGTGATTATCAGAGACGATATGCTTTCCCGTTCTTCGGATGAACTCCATACATATTTAAACTACACAACGCACACGGCAAAAGCTTCTCTTTATAACACTCCCAATACTTGGGGAATTTATATGATCGGCTTGGTTTACAAATGGCTGTTGAATAACGGCGGACTCGATGCAATGTACAAACGCAATTTGGAAAAAGCCGGCATTCTTTACGATGCAATAGACAACAGCGACGGATATTACCGCGGCACGGTAAACAAGGAAGACCGTTCGTTGATGAACGTTACGTTCCGTATGCCGAATGAAGATTTGGAAAAGAAGTTTATCGCCGAAGCCGCCGAAAACGGTTTTGTCGGCGTTAAAGGTCATCGTTCGGTCGGCGGTCTCAGGGCGTCAATCTACAATGCTTTCCCCGTTGAAGGCGTTAACGCATTTGTGGATTTTATGGACAAATTCAAAAAGAATAATTAACATAATATATTTTAAAGGCAATCTTTTTAGGATTGCCTTTTTTATTCAGGTTGAAAAATGCCAAACATTCAAATTTTCGGAACATTAAAAAATAACGATACAAAAAAAGCTATCCGTTTCTTTAAGGAAAGAGGGATAAAATTTCATATTATCGATTTACGCGAAAAGAACCTTGCAAAAGGGGAGCTTGAAAATATTGCCCGTAAAATTCCGTTGGAAGAACTCTTGGACAAGGATGGGAAAGAATATAAAAAAAGAAATCTCGCTTATATGAAGTTTAATATTGAAGAAGAAATCCTTGAAGATTCGCTTCTTGTAAAAATGCCGATTGTCAGAAACGGTAAAGAAGCGACAATCGGATATCAACCTGAAATTTGGGAAAATTGGATTAAAGGAAATTAACTCTATTTAAGGGGGCAAAATGAACTACGTTTTCAATTTATCGGAAATAGAACAAATTACAGCTCACGGACTTTCTGAAAAAGAGGCTGCGGAACAAATTGGCTACATTCTTTCCGGGACAAAGAAACCGGAATTAGTTCGTCCGGCAACTATCGGAGACGGCATCCGCGAGTTATCGAAATTCGAGATAAAGCGATTATCAAAGCTTTTTAATGAAAAGAAAAATAATTTTACTTTTACTAAATTTGTCCCTGCTTCGGGAGCCGCGACAAGAATGTTCAAAGCGTTATCCGCAACATTATATGAACATAAAGCTCTAACTTATTCCGAATTGAAAGACTTATCCGGGGAAAATGAAGACTATTCCAAGACTCTTTATTTTCTCGAAAACTTAACCGAGTTTCCCTTCACTTCCCTTTTGGAAGAGAGTATTTCTATAAATGAATCTACGGATGTAATTCCTCTGCTCGAAAAAATATTAACCGGAAAAGGATTAAATTTATCAGATTCTCCCAAAGCTCTCATTCCGTTCCACAAAGATTCGGATAATATTAACACTCCCGTTTACGAACACTTGAACGAAGCCGTTAAACTTTTCGGCAATTACGCCAATATACATTTTACGGTTTCTGAAAAACACGCCGAACGTTTTGAAGAAAATTTTGATTTGTTTTTAAAGCGTAATAATTTTAGTCGGGAAGAAATTTCTTTAGACTACTCTTTCCAATTGAGTAAAACCGACACGATTGCGCTTGACGAAAAGAATCAGTTGGCAAAAGATGAAGAAGGCAACGTTATTTTCCGTCCCGCCGGTCACGGCGCTTTAATAGAAAACCTCAACAAAATTGATTCCGATTTTATTTTTATTAGCAATATTGATAATATCGCCCACCCTGCGGTACAGAAGGATATTTTACCATATAAGCAAGCGCTCGGCGGATTGGCGATAAAAATTAAAGAAAAAATCGATTTGATACTCCTGGAGTTAAAAAGCAAAATAAACAGACAAGCGAATTTGGAAGAAATCGAAGAATTTTTAAGCGAAAATTTATTTATCGATTTTAAAAATCTCAGCTTCTCGGAAACAGCCGAGATAGAGTTTCTTCTCGACTTACTAAACCGCCCGTTCCGGATTGCGGCTATGGTAAAAAACGAAGGAGAACCCGGAGGCGGACCTTTCTGGATAAAAGAAAAAGAAAATTTTTCGCTCCAAATAATCGAGAAATCCCAAATCGACTTTTCGGATTCGTCCCAAGTGGAAATATTAAACAGCTCCACTCATTTTAATCCTGTTGATATGGTTTGCTCGGTGAAAGATTACAACGGTGATAAATTTGACTTAACAAAATTTGTCAACCCTGACTTAGGAATTGTAACAAAAAAATCATATAACGGAAAAGAGCTTAAAGTTCTGGAATTGCCCGGGCTTTGGAACGGCGCAATGCACAACTGGCTGACATTTTTCGTTGAACTTCCTCTTTTTACTTTCAATCCCGTTAAGGAAATCAACGATTTACTAAAGGAGAATCATCTCGGGAAGTAATTAGAATTTCACGGTAAATGTGCTTCCCTTCCCTTTTTCAGATTCTATTATCAACTCCCCTTTATTCAATTCTACGTATTGTTTCACTAATGGCAGACCCAAACCGTTTCCTTCATATTTTCTGGTATAACCTTTATCTTCCTGTGAAAAAGGTCTGAAGATATATTTTTTATATTTCTCGCTTATTCCTATTCCGGTGTCGGAAACCGTAACAACAATTCTGTTATCGGAGGACTTGTCCGTTCGGATTACAACTTTTCCCTTATCGGTATATTTTATTGCATTATCAACCAAATTCAGAAAAATTTGTTTTAAAGAATATTCATCTTTGTAAACGGTTTCGTTCTTAAGATTATCTTCAAATCGCAGTTCCAAACCTTTTCGCTCTGCTGCCGCTTTCGATTCAAGATAAATCCCGGCAAGAAGTCCCGAAATATCAATTTCTTTCGGGCGATAATCATAACTCCCCGTTTGAAGTTCGGACATATTCAAAATTAAATCAATGGTCCTGATGATTCGTTTTCCGGCGTTCTCCATACTCGTAAAAGCAAATTTAAGGTCTTCTTCTATTTTATCCCCAAGTTCGTACCTAATCATTCCCCCAAAACTAAGCAAAGCATTAATCGGCGTTCTAATCTCATGGGATATAAGAGTTAGAAACTCAGCTTTCAGCTTATCGGCTTTCTTTGCTTTATCCCTCGCTTTAATCAACTCTTCTTCCATTTTTTTACGCTCGGTTATATCGAATTGAACGTAGAGATAATTAATATTTTTCCCCTCATTATTTTTTATCGGAGTAACCGTACATAAAGCCCAGTACAACTCTCCGTTTTTCTTCTTTTTAGAGACTTCGCCGTGCCAAACTTCGCCGGAATCCAGCGCATTATAAATTTCATCACAAGAATCGGCGTCTGAATAAAAAGCGCGAGCGTCTTCCCCGAGTATTTCTTCAAGTTTATAACCGGTCAAATCTGCAACGTAAGGATTGGCAAAAACGATTTTATCGTCCAAATCGGTTATTAAAATACCAACCGGACTTTGCTTAATTGCTTCGGAAAGTCTCAGTATCTCAACGAGATGTTTCTTTTCCTCCGTAATATCCTGAAGCACGGTAATTACAGCGTCCTTATCGCCCCATTGCGTTTTAAAAGAATTAGCGCTTACAGTTACAGTTAGATTCTCTTTTGTAATTATTTCAAATTCCAAAGATTTCAAATCCGCCTTAAAGTTATATTCTGAACCGTAAAAATTAAGCACCTTCGCTCTGTCGGTTGGAGAAACAAAAGAAATAAATTCAAAACTTTTTAACTCATTATCGTTATTGCCAGATAACTTTTTAAACGCGTTATTATAAAATAGGATTTTGTTCCTCGTAGTAATAATAATTGCAAGGGGAAAATTGTGGATTAATAGTCTGAAGTTTTTTTCGTTGGCTTTAATTTCTTCATCTTTCTTAATATTCGCCGTAATATCGTTTGCCGTTCCTATCGTCCCTATTAATTTGTTATCGGCGTCATAAAGAGGAGCAATATAAAAAGAAAAAACATAATGTTCGCCGTTCAATTTTCCGCTAACCTGAACGGTTACCGGCTCTAAACTTTTAAGTGCCGTATCCTCGTATGACTTACTGACTTGATTGAATGAAAATAAGTTTTCATCATAATTATATTTTTCAAGCATAACCTCTATAAATTCCGATTCATCTTTTCCAAGAACGTCTCTGTAATCCTCAACACCAAGGAACAGTTTTCGTAATTTATCATTGGTGAAAATATATTTCCCGTCCAAGTCCTTTGCCCAAATTAAGTTCGGACTTGAATCCGCAATCAGCTTAATCAGGTGAAGCGTGTTTTTGTATTTCCTTTCACTCTCTTTTAAGAGTTTACTTTCCTGACGCTTTGTCGTAACGTCCCTTCCTGAAAAAACCAATCCGTTAAACTCATCGTTACGGTCTTTCAGCGGCACAATGGACAAATCAAAAATATGTTTTACTCCCTCGGCGGATTCAAGTTCAATGTCGGCTCTGATTTTTTCCCTTGAGAAGAACGAATGTCTTAAAACTTCATTCAAACGGTTAAAATATTCTTTCTGAGACGGCGAATACACAGATATATCCATTAAATCTCTATTAATAACGGACGAAGCGCTTAATCCGAAAAAATCAATAAAAGTTTTATTAGCTTTAATTATTTTTCCATCCGAATCGAGAAAACAAATAATATCCTCGGTGCCGCTGTTTATAAGTGTTTCAAGCAAATCATTCTGTTCAAGCAGCGTCCTCTCCGACTTCTTCTGTTCGGTAATATCAAAAACAAAATTCAAGATTGATTTATCGCTTTGCCATACATAAAGTACGGAACGCATAACAAGCCAATGAAGATTACCGTCGGAATCATAAGCCCTAACCTGATAACTGTTTATTCCGGGTTCCCCTTCCGTTAATTTCAAGGAATTATATTCGATAAGATTGGCGTCTTCCTTAACCACAACTTCATTTATTCTTTTACCGAGAAGTTCATCGGTAGTTTTTTTTAGGATGTCCGCAAAAGATTGATTTACAAAAACAATTTGAGAATCGAAATGAATAAAAATTCCCTCTAACGATTTACTGATAATAGTTTGGTATTGCCGATTCAGAATTTCAATTTTTTTATTTGCCAAAACCCTGTCGGTAACATCCGTAATAAAACACATCGTTACCGGTTCGCCTTCCCAATTTAATATTACGGCAGAAATTTCACCGTAAAACATTTTACCTTTGGAAGTCAACATTCGCACTACATATCTGTTTTCAACATATTCCCCTTTTAATCTTTTCTTGTATGTTTCGACGACTACGGACAAATCTTCCGGATGAATAAATTTCTTGATATCGCTTCCCAAAAGATGTTCATATTTTTCGTCGTACATTATTTCGGTAGTTCTGTTCGTAAATATCAGCTTGAAATCTCTCATAACAATAATTGCTTCGAGAGAATTTTGTACAACAGTTTCATATCGGGACTTGCTTTCTTTAAGTTCCTTTAAAGTTTTCTCCCGTTCCGTAATATCTAACATAAAAGATATGGAAACTTTTTTACCTTGCCATATATACGGAGTCGGTCTGTTCTCCACCCAAAGAATCTCTCTCTTTTTATTATAAATTCTGAATTTATAACTTCGCTTATAATTCTCCGCTCCGGAGAAAATTATCTTATGATTTTCAATTACCGGATTTCTATCTTCTTCATAAACAAAACTCAAAAAATTTTCGCCGATAAGCTCTTCTTTTTTCCATCCGGTTAATTCTTCGGTTCTGCGACTAACCCAAACAGTGCTTTTTTCGTCAACAATAGCAATAGCTTCGTGAACCAGCTCTAAAATAGACTCAGCAAATTTAGGGTCATTATTTAAGCCCGAATCCGATGATTGGAGTTCGTAAACTAAAGATATTAGTTCATCTTTGGAAAGTTTTTGAAGATTCATTTAAACTCCGAATACTTCTGATA
>Ga0256831_1001279_pt1 | contig 13334 bp, 9 predicted proteins | sample 132544metaG_FD_189087 | JGI IMG/M metagenome (GOLD analysis project Ga0256831, IMG submission 189087) | Hydrothermal vent microbial communities from Lau Basin, Pacific Ocean - 132-544 | ecosystem: Environmental > Aquatic > Marine > Hydrothermal vents | place: Pacific Ocean: Lau Basin | collected...
GCTTTTACATATATGCCATTTCATTATCTAATAATAATATTTATAGGATTGCTTATTGCAATAAATTGGGGATTAAAGAAGTTGGTAAGATGATAAATTAAATTAAAAAAAAGTCCGATTTCATTAAATCGGACTTGGCAACGATTTTCTTATTAATTAACATGAAAGCTGTAATAAGTAATTTCTCTGTTTATAAGACGCACATTTTCAACAAAACGCTGCCTGCACTTTTTTTATTTGCAATATTTTTTTCTTGCAGTACCTCAAAAAGATATGATAATACAATTATTTTAGATAGAAATTTACGCAAAAGCGATAGAACTGAAATCGTGAAAATTGCAAAAAAACTACTTGGCTCAAAATATAGATATGGTGGAAATACCCCAAGGAAGGGGTTTGATTGCTCTGGTTTCACTAGCTATGTTTATGGTAAATATGGTTATTATTTACCAAGAACATCCAAGTCACAATCAAAAATTGGAAAAAAAATAAAAATTAAAAACGCAAAACCAGGAGATTTAGTTTTTTTTAAAAATAAAGGGAAAATTAATCATGTTGGAATTGTGGTATCCAATAAAAACAATAGTTTAATTATAATTCACAGTACTACAAGTAAAGGTGTGAAAAAAGATGATGTTTTAAATAGTACATATTGGAAAAAAAGAATTACCTTTGCTAAGGATATAATAACACACTAATCGAAAAACGAAAATAATGTTTAATCTGATACTGTTCGGTCCTCCGGGATCAGGGAAAGGGACACAAGCAGCTAAAATTACCGAAAAATATAATTTGCACCATATTTCTACCGGAGATTTATTTAGGTGTGAATTAAAGAATGAGTCTGAATTGGGAAAAGCTGTAAAAAGATATCTTGATAAAGGTGAATTGGTTCCTGATCATATCACAATAAAAATGCTTAATAAAAAAATACAATCTTTTGAAAACCCAAATGGATTTCTACTTGATGGATTTCCTAGGAATAAAGCTCAAGCTGATGCATTAGGGGAACTATTCAAAGAGCTTGGAACTGATGTTGATTTGCTTCTTGCATTGGATGTAGGGGAAGAAGAAATTGTCAAAAGGATTTTGAATAGAGCAAAAACTTCAGGAAGATCAGATGATATGGATGAAAATATTATTCGTAGTCGATATCAAATATATAAAGAATTTACTCAAAATGTTTTTGATTATTACAAAAAGCTTAATAAAGCCAAAAAGGTTGATGGAGTAGGGGAAATTGATGTTGTGTTTAATAGATTGTGTTGTGCAATAGATGAACACAAAGACAAATAGATTTAAATGGCAGATAACAATTTTGTAGATTACGTAAAAATATATTGTAAAAGTGGTAAGGGAGGAGCTGGCTCAGTTCACTTTCGTAGAGATCGTTTAAGTGCCAAAGGTGGTCCTGATGGAGGTGATGGGGGTAAAGGCGGGAGCATTATTCTCAGAGGTAATAAACAAATGTGGACACTTTTACCGCTTAAATTTAGAAAGCACGTAGCTGCCGGTGATGGTGAAAATGGAAGAGGAGCTCAAAAAACCGGTGCAGATGGAGAGGACATTATTCTTGAAGTACCTTTGGGAACAGTTGCAAAAGACTTTGAAACTTATGAAGAATTATTTGAAATTTCTGAACACGGGGAAGAAAAAGTTTTGCTGCAAGGAGGAATGGGAGGTCTTGGCAATGTCAATTTCAAATCTTCAACAAATCAAACGCCCCGATATGCTCAACCCGGAACTCCGGGCAAAGAGCGAACAAGGATTCTTGAGCTAAAACTATTAGCTGACGTTGGTTTGGTCGGCTTTCCAAATGTGGGAAAATCCACACTCCTAGCTGCTATTACTGCTGCAAAACCCAAAATAGCAAATTACGAGTTTACTACACTAGTGCCCAATCTTGGTATTGTAAAATACCGTGACAATCGCTCGTTTATAATGGCGGATATCCCGGGAATAATCGAAAATGCTCATGAAGGCAAAGGACTTGGTCTGAGATTTCTAAGGCATATCGAAAGAAACTCTGTGCTACTATTTATCATTCCTGCTGATGCCGAAGATATCAATAAACAATATCGTATATTGCTGAATGAACTAAAAGAGCACAATCCCGAACTTTTGGATAAACCGAAGTTTGTTGCGATATCGAAATTAGATTTAATCGATTCAGAATTGCAGGAAATGATAGAAAGTGAATTGGATTTTGGTAATGTCTCGCACTTATTCTTTTCTGCTGTCACCGGAAAAAATCTTATTGAGCTTAAAGATGAACTTTGGGAATTAATGAATAGATAATTTACTCAAATTTTAGCATTATGAAAATTTTAATCATTGGTGGAGGAAGTATGGGTATGACTTATGCCAAAAGCTTTTTGAGTTCACATATAGTCAAATCTGACGGAATGATGATCCTTGAGAAATCGGAAGAAAAAGCAATTGAATTACAAAAGCAAAATATTGGAACATTATATTCAAACCCCGGAGAGTTTATTAAAAATGCTGATCTGATTATCCTAGCTGTCAAGCCTCAAGATATACAAGCATTATTTGATTCTCTCAAAGGATATTTGGATAGCCAACAGGTGATATTATCCATAATGGCTGGTGTCAAAATGCAAACTATCTGCAACTCTTTAGCTGTAACAAAAGTCATAAGAGCAATGCCAAACCTAGCTACTCAAATAGGGAAAAGCATGACAGTATTCACTTCGACAAATGATGTGACTAGAATCGAACTTGTGATGGTTCAAAATCTGATTAACACCACGGGAAAATCCATATATACTAATGATGAATCTATGATAGACGCAGCCACTGCAATATCCGGTAGTGGTCCGGCTTATGTCCTGTATTTTATGGATTCCTTGATTAAAACAGCTATTGAGATGGGATTTTCTCCATCTGAAGCTGAATTGTTGGTTGCACAAACTTTCAGAGGCACTACGGATTTATTTAGACAGAGTAATCTCCCAGCTAAAGATTGGATTAATAAAGTCGCTTCCAAAGGAGGAACAACAGAAGCCGCGATTAAGTCTTTTGACGAGAATAAACTAAATGAAAAAATAGAGATAGGTGCTAAAGCTGCCCTTGAAAGAGCAATTGAGCTGGGGGAAAATAAAACAGACTTTTCAAAATAACTTTTTCCCAAATATAAGATTGGTGGAACTAAAATTGATTAGTTTTGTGTTATACTTTTGTAATTGGGTGTTAATAGAAGAACCCTTACGCTCCCTTTCTTGGCGAATCTACTTTTTAATTCGCTAAGAGGTTGGAAACCTTTAGCTCGGTTTTGTTATTTCCTTACCTTTTGATGGATCTTTATCATTAATGAAAGGCTTTCCTCCTCCTTTTGTTATAATCCTCACCCCCTGATGAAATATTCATAAATGAATTTCACAGGGCATGCTTGCCCTCTCCTTTTAAGAAAGATTTTCCTGTTTTTTTAAAATGATATTCAAAAAAAAGGAAAAACTCAATAAAAGGAGAAGGGGTCGGGGGTTGAGGTTGAAAAGTAGAGGGGAGATAAAAGGAGTAAGCAGGAGAATGAAGTTGAAAAGTGAAAGGTGAAAGATTCGGGGGATGAGGATATAAATCATCAATTAATTCTTAACTTCTTACCTATATAGATATAAATTATACTATTTTTGTATATAAATAATAAATCATATTCGATGAGATACTTTAATTTACTTTTTATAATACTGCCGGTTTTGTTTTTTTCTTGTAAAACAGATGTAAAAAAACGAGATAATCAAAAGCCGGTTGAAACGCAAGTAGCTTTAGCAAAACCACAAGCATTGTCAGAATTATTTGAGAAAATTCCCGAACTGAAGTACTACCATAACAAAGTAGTGGAGTCTTTGAAAAATGATCCACCAATATTGAGGCTTGATGACAGTGAGATAAGAGATGAAAAACAAAAAAAAGCTCAAGAAATTGCAATAAACAATAAAGATTTTATTAGAGATGTTTATGATCCGGAGACGCATGCTCCTATTAGAAATGAAATAATGAATGTTCGTCAAGCTCTTCCCAGTGATATCCCCCCTAAAATACATTGCAACAAAGAAGATTGTTATAGAGTATCGATGTATAATTATTTTTGGAATAGTACCACAATAGCCTTGGTTAATGTAAAAAAAGGTCGGGTTATTAATGTGAAAAGACTTATAGACGGTCAAGCAGAATTGAATAAAAGGCTTACTGATATTGCAATCAATATAGCTATTAATTCACCTGAAGTTATTGAGGCTCTAGGTATAAATCCTGAAGAGAAAGAGGCTACAATGTCTAATGTTAAAACAGCATTGAACGGCACTAAATGCGAGAGGTCAAAGCATCTTTGTGTTGCGCCTACTTTCTTAAATCATATTAATAAAAAAGCCCTTTGGGCTATTGTTGATCTCACTGACTGGAAACTTGTTGGGATCGCATGGACGGAACTTGGAGAGTATGGTCCGATACCTAAAACTACTGAAAGAGATATTCAAAATAAATTTGTAATGCAGCATTTTTGTGAACAAAACAATGACACAATTCTAGGTGATTGGAAAGTCAATTATCGCTTAACCAGTTCAGATGGCCTCGAGGTTTTTGATACTAAATACAAAGGTAAAACTATAATTAATTCATCAAAAATTGTAGATTGGCATGTCAGTTACCTTTATAAAGAAGGGATGGGATATAGTGATGCTACCGGATGTCCTATGTTTAGCTCTTCTGCTGTAGTTGCTTTCAACGGCCCGTATGTTGAGAATATAACAAATGCTGCCGGAAAGACTATTGGAAAAGCATTAGTTCAGGATTTTAGAAGTCCTATTTGGCCGGCGCCATGTAATTATCGTTATCAAAGTAGATTTGAATTTTACAATGATGGTAGATTTAGGATTACAGGAGTCAATCACGGTAGAGGTTGCAATACAGATGGAGTCTATAAACCGATATTTAGAATAGATCTTGCTACTGATGATAAAGCGGAAGATTTTGCTACATGGAATGGGCATAAATGGGAAACATGGATCAAAGAAAAATGGATGGATCAAAAAGATGCTAAATATACAAAAGATAATTATTGGATGAAATTGAGTTCAAAAACGGGCGATGGTTATTATATAGAACCTGGGATCGGACAATTTAAACATAATAGAGGTGATAGTGCATTTATATACATTTCAGCGTTTCACGATGATATAGATGAAGGCTCAACTGATATGGTGACGATAGGGACTTGTTGTAATTATAATTATAAACAAGGGCCTGAAAAATTTCTTGCTCCTCCCGAAGACTTAACAGGAAAACATTTAGTCCTTTGGTATGTCCCCAGAATGCATAATGATAATACAAAGGGGAAAGAATATTGTTGGTCAACAACTGTAGTTGAAAATGGTAAAAGTGTGACCAAAACCTGGCCGGGAATAGTAGGCCCGATGTTTGTTCCTATAAAAAAACAATAGTCTATGTCTGGAAAAAAAACAAAAGCCAATAGAGCTACAAAGCAAAAAGCAAAATCTAAAAAATCAAATTCGAAAAAAAGAACAGGATTGTTAATAGTCTCAATTCTTATTTTTGGAATTTTAGGTTTAATCGCTTTTGGGTTGTCAAAAAGCAAAGGTGGTAAAAAAGAGAAAAAGCATTCTAATACATCAATCTCAAAGCAAAACAAAGTAATTTCTTCCTGCAAAAGAAGTCCGTTATTCCCCACAAAACACGGGATGAAAGCGCCCTTTGCTGTAGATCTCAGGCAAGGAACAGCGTTCAGAGGACTTAGAATAATCGAAGCAAGAAGAAATGGCAAATATTTGCAGTTACCAGGTTGGGATAAATTTGGATTCCTTGGATTATACACATTGGACAATAAAGGTAATATTTTTACGGCACCTATGCCATATGTTAGTATTGATATCAACCCACCTAAAGAGCAAGACCGAATACTTAAAGTTGACGCGAGAACAGGTAAAATGAGTGTTTTTATGAATCTACCGTTTACCAAGCCTCCAAGTGCAAAAAATCCTTTTGGAGTGATAGGTTTAGAATATGACTGTACTACAAATAGCCTTTATGCAACATCTGTTGCCGGTTCTACTTACAAAAAAGAATATGGAAAAATATTTCAAATCAATCCGGACACAAAGATAATATTGGATACTTATGATAATCTAGATGCGATGGGCGTCACTATTTTTGCCGGAAAAACAGGTAGAAGAATTTACATCGGACTGGCTCGTAAACCTGAAGTTTATTCCATTGGACTTGATGAGCAAGGTGGTTTTAAACATGATCTTAGATTTGAATTTTCGCTTAAAGATGTCTCCGGTGGAGCAGATGTAAAAGCTCACAGGATGCGTATTAAAGATAATGTCATGACTTTGAAAGCAAGGGAATTTAGCTATTCTCTTATTACAGCTAGCGTGTCTATGCGTACAATTTACAAGTACAAGTACAATCCTGAAAAGGATAAATGGGAATTTATAGAATTGCATAGTGAAAATCCTAATGCACATTTGAATAATAATTTATAGTAAAATGTATAGGTTATTTGTGATATTATCCTTTGTTTTTCTTTTTTATTCTTGTAGAAATGATTCTCAAGAAGAAGATTTCTCCGAAAAGATTGTTTTTAAAATTGGAATATCCAAGGAGCCTGCTGCTCTGCTTCCTTTTAAAAGAAGAGGAAGAGCTGAATTACAAATAAATCCATACATTTTTCCTCAAATTGCCGATTTTGATCCGGTAACTCGTAAATTGATTCCTAGCCTAATTGAAAAAATCCCCTCTGAAATAAAAATAGATACCGGCAAGCATAAGGGATTGTTGAAATATTCACTTGAACTTAGAAAAGATGCAAAATGGGATAATGGTATGCCTATAACAGCAAAAGACTATATCTTTTCTGTAAAGATACTCCTCGACCCAATGCTTGATATTCATCCGGCCATTAGAAATCAATTTAAAAGTATCAGAGATATAGTTTTGGATAAAAATAATCCTCAAAGATTTGATGTTTACACAGTAAATGATTACATGCTGTCAAAAGAATTGGTGACTAATATGGAATTATATCCCGAATATTTCTACGATTCTTTGCATGTATTAAGAAAATATGACTATCCTTATTTTCTCAATTCAAATAAGATAGCAAAACTATTGGAAGAGACACAGGGTTCAAAACAGTTTGCAAAAAAAATAAATGGTACTTATTTTATGCGTGAACATATATCAAATATTGGCCCATACAAATTGCTTAAATGGGAAGCTAATAGGTATTTGTCTTTGGGGAAAAAGGAAAATTGGTGGGGAGAGAAATACTCCCGAATGAATACTTATCTAAAGAATAATCCTGATAAAATTATATTCAAAATAATACCAGATAAAACCACTGCTCTTGCTGAATTGAAAAATGACAATATTGATCTTCTTAGTGATGTGCCGGGAATTGATTTCAAAAGGCTAAAAGAAGATACTTTATATAATAAAAAGCTGGATTTTTACAGCCCTTTGGCACTTAAATATAGTGTTATCATAATAAACAATAGAAACAAAATACTCAAAGATAAGCGAGTTAGAAAAGCATTGGCACATCTTACAGACGTTGATTTTATTATTAAAACATATGGGACGGGTGAAGAGAAAAGGCTAACCGGACCTATACATTTGTCTAAACAGTATTACGATAAGTCTTTAACTCACATAAATTATAATGTGCATAAAGCTAAAGACCTGCTTAGTGAAGCAGGCTGGAAAGACTCTGATGGAAATGGTGTCTTAGATAAAATAATTGATGGGAAGAAAACTGAGTTTGATATTAGTTTTAAGATTATAGGGAGAAAAATCGAGAAAAATGTAGCACTTCTGCTGAAAGAAAATGCTAAAAAGGCAGGAATTAATATTGAAATAATAAATAAGACTCGTAAAGAGTATCGCAATGACCGTAGAAACTTCAAGTTTGATTTGCTATTGTCAAATATATCCAAAGATTTAGTTGATTATGACCCTTATCCCAGATGGCACAGCGACAATATCAATCCCGGAAAATCAAATCTTACAGGTTTCCATACTGATGAATGTGATCTTATTATAGAAAAAATTATCAGATCTAAAAATCAAAAAGAAAAAAAAGACCTATATAAAAAATTTCAAGAAATCATTTATGAAAATCAACCTGCGATATTTCTTTATGTTCCTACCAATAATATCATAGTTAACAATAAGTACAAAATAGTGACAAGCATAAAACGACCGGGATATTTTGCTAATACAGTCGAGTTAAAATCTGATTCAAAAACTAATCTAAAATAAAAGGGAACTATCCTTTTAAAATTTTTATTCCTGCTGATGCTCCTATCCTTGTCGCTCCGGCTGTTATCATTTTCATCGCGTCCTCTCGAGTCCTAATACCTCCGGAAGCTTTTACTTCAGCTTTATCTCCTGCAATTTTTTTCATGAGTTCTACATGTTCTACAGTTGCTCCTCCAGTTCCAAATCCTGTACTGGTTTTAAGGAAATCCACTTCAAATTCAAGACATGCTTTTGCAAGTTCTTCAATTTGTTGATTTGTCAAGTAGCAAGTTTCAAAAATAATTTTAAGAAGCTTATTATTCCTTTTTACAACCGAGCTCATAGTCTCTAAATCATATTTCACAGACTTCCAATCACCATCTTTTATTGCGGGTACATTTATAACGGCATCTAGTTCATCCGCTCCTTGTTCAATGGCTTTTTTTATTGATTCTATTTTTGATGAAGTAGAATCATAACCAAGAGGGAAGCCGATAACAGTACAAACTTTTACACTTTCACTATTCTCAAGTATATTGTATGCTCTAGGTACATAATAAGGCGGAATGCATACACTTGCAAAATTGTATTCCAGAGCTTCTTCACAAAGCTTGTCAATTTGCTCTTTGTTGATATTTGGTTTGAGTAGAGTATGATCTATATATCTAGCTAGTTTTTCGGGATTCATATTCTATATTTTTTAAGTATTCAATTATTATTATTAAAATCTACCGTGGCAATGTTTAAACTTTTTACCACTTCCACAAGGACAAGGATCATTTCTTCCTACTTTAGGGGCATCCCTTTTTACTGTTTCTATCACTTGTCTGCCACCAGCACCTTCTGCAGCCGCTCTAGCTGCTCTTTCCTCTCTACTTGTTTGAGTTCTGCTCATATCTGTATGTTGAGTTTTAGCCTCTTCAAGTTCTCTTCCGTCAACAATTAATTTTCCTTTCATTAAATACGACAATACTTCTTCATTGATTCTATATACCAATTGTTCAAACAGATTATAGGCTTCCAATTTGTAGATGACCAATGGGTCTTTTTGCTCAAAGGATGCTGCCTGAACAGAATCTTTTAATTCATCCATCGCCCTAAGATGCTCTTTCCAGTTATGGTCGATAATCGATAGGGTAACTGTTTTTTCTATATCTAATTTAACTGATTTTCCTTCGGTATTTACAGCATCTTCCAATGAGGCTGCTACCGGATAAGGATTTGGTCTTCCATCTGTAAATGGGATAGATATTTTTTTGTATTTATCCCCTTCATTTGTATATACATCCTTAATAACCGGTAATAGAATCCTGGTAAATCTCTCATGTTTTGCATCATAATGTTCAAAAACATCTTCAAGCAATTGTTTTGAAAGTTCCTGTTCATTGCCTTTTGAAAACAAATCTTCATCTATATTGCTTGTCACACCAAAAATCCTAAATACTTCAATTTTGAATGCATTATAATCTTTGATTTGCTTGGCTCCATAAACTATAGTTTCAGTCAAATCCGCAAACATATTGTATAAATCCACTGCCAATCTTTCCCCGGAAAGTGCATTTTTACGCTTTCTATATATAGCTTCTCTTTGAATATTCATCACATCGTCATATTCAAGTAGCCTTTTTCTTATTCCAAAGTTATTTTCTTCGACTTTCTTTTGTGCCCTTTCGATTGATTTTGTAACCATACTATGTTGGATAACATCACCTTCTTTGTGTCCCATCTTATCCATCAATTTGGCTATTCTCTCTGAATTGAAAAGCCTCATAAGATTATCCTCCAAAGAGACGAAAAACTGTGATGAACCCGGATCTCCCTGACGTCCTGCTCTACCTCTTAACTGGTTATCAACCCTACGAGATTCGTGCCTTTCAGTCGCTATTATAGCAAGTCCACCTGCTTTTTTGACTTCGTCCGAAATCTTTATATCTGTACCCCTACCTGCCATATTGGTAGCAATAGTAACTCTTCCCGGTTGCCCCGCTTCTGCAACAATTTCAGCTTCACGTTGATGGTGTTTTGCATTCAAAACATTATGAGAAATATTTTGCATGCTTAACATTCTACTCAGTTTTTCAGAGATATCAACTGATGTTGTACCTACCAAGCTAGGTCTTCCTTGCTCAACCATCTTTCTAATTTCATCGATTACTGAGTGAATCTTCTCTTTTTCCGTTTTGAATACCAAATCTTGCTTGTCCTCTCTGACGATAGGTCTGTTAGTAGGTATCACAACAACATCTAGCTTATAGATTTCCCAGAATTCTCCTGCTTCTGTCTCAGCAGTACCTGTCATACCCGACAACTTGTGATACATTCTAAAGAAATTTTGCAAAGTGACAGTCGCATAGGTTTGGGTTATTTCACCGACTTTTACATTTTCTTTGGCTTCTATAGCTTGATGCAGTCCATCAGAATAACGTCTTCCTTCCATCATCCTTCCCGTCTGTTCATCTACAATTTTTACTTCTCCGTCCATCACCACATATTCGTCGTCTTTCTCAAACAAAGTATAAGCTTTTAGCAATTGGTTTACTGCATGAAGGCGCTTTGATTTATTTGAAAAATCCCTTGACTCTTTTTCCCTTTCTTCTTGTTTCTCTTCTTCTGTCATAGACTCGTCTGCTTCTATTTCTTGCATTATGCTGGCGATATCCGGTATAACAAAAAGATCCGGGTCTGCTTCTCCTTTAGCAAGAAATTCAGCACCTTTCTCAGTCAATTCAACCTGTCTGTTTTTCTCGTCAATTGTGAAATATAAAGGAACATCTACTTCCGGCATCCGCTTGGATTGCTCTTGCATATAGACGTTCTCTGTTTTTTGTAAAAGAACTTTTATACCTTCTTGACTTAGATATTTGATGAGAGGTCTGTATTTTGGTAATGATCTATGTGCTCTCAGTAGAGCCAATCCGCCACCACCTTCTTCTGTGCCTTTGTTACCTTCTGCGATTAATTTTTTTGCAGTAGCCAAATATCCTGTTGCCAATTGCTTTTGAACTGAAATCAATTTTTCGATTTTTGGCTTCAATAGATTGTACAATTCTTCTTCTTCGCCGGCTTCTACCGGACCGGAGATAATCAATGGAGTCCTAGCATCGTCGATAAGTACAGAGTCAACCTCATCCACTATGGCATAATGCAATTTTTTTTGAACCATCTCATCCGGAGAAATTACCATATTATCTCTAAGGTAATCAAATCCAAATTCATTATTTGTTCCATATGTAATATCACAATTGTAGGCTCTTTTTCGAGCATCAGAATGCGGTTTGTGCTTATCAATACAATCTACAGTCAAAAACAGAAACTCAAATATTGGTCCAATCCATTCGCTGTCTCTTCTAGCCAAATAGTCATTTACCGTTACAAGGTGAGAACCCTGTCCTGCCAATGCATTGAGATAAAGAGGAAGTGAGGCAACCAAAGTCTTACCTTCTCCTGTAGTCATCTCTGCAATTTTTCCATCGTGCAACACCATCCCTCCGATAAGTTGAACATCGTAGTGAATCATATTCCAAGTTATCTCTCCTCCTGCTGCCAGCCATTTATTAGCCCATACTGCCTTATCATTTTCGATAGTTATATTGGGTCTGACAGGAGCTAAATCCCTGTCGTGCTGGGTCGCCGTAACTTCTAAGAACTCATTTTCAGCGAACCTTCTTGAGGTTTCTTTAACAACAGCAAAAGCTTCGGGTAATATTTGGTTCAATACTACCTCAAGGCTTTCATCCCTTTCTTTTATCAATTCGTCAATCGCATCATATATTTCCTCTTTGACCATGATATCTTCTTCCGTATTGGCTCTTTCTTTTAATTCCGAAATTTCAGAATCTATATCTTTTAGATGCTCCGCAATCCTGTCTTTGAATTCAACGGTTTTATTTCTTAGCTCATCGTTTGACAGGCTGTTGTACTGCTTATAATATTCGTTTATTTCCTCAACAATAGGGTTGTATTTTTTTACATCTCTATCGTATTTTGTTCCAAACATCTTTTTGATTATTCCTAACATATATTTCTATTTTCTTTATTCTCTTTATTGTGCACAAACTGAACGAAATTACCTAAGTAAATGTTTTTGTTTTTCTAATTTCTTTTGTCGTTACCCCAATTCAGTTTATTTCTAATACTTTTACTAAATTCATAACCTTCAAAAATGATTAAATTAATCTTGAAGTTTGCTTTTTTTATTAGCAATTTATGCTTTTGTGTTATTGTTTCATATCTGGAATCCAAAGTGACCAAAAACGAATCTGATCTAGTCTCTACTTCAAACGAAAGCTCGGAATCATCAGGAACTACAATCGGTCTCATTGTCAAATTATGTGGTGCTACAGGTGTAATTACAAAATTTCCCGAACCCGGAAAAACAATTGGACCTCCACAGCTCAACGAATATCCGGTAGAACCTGTGGGGGTAGATACGATTAATCCGTCAGCCCAATATGTATTCAAAAATACTCCGTTGAGATATGTATGCACAACAATTACTGAGGAAGATGCGCTTTTGTGCATAGTAAAATCATTCAATGCAAAACTATCTCCATTGAACAATTCAGGTTCGGAAACCAAATTCAAAAGACTCCTTTGTTGCAATAAATAATTTCCGTTTATGATATTGTCAATTGCCTCAGTAATAATATTTTTTTCAACTATTGCCAGAAAACCGAGTCTACCCAGGTTGATTCCTATGATTGGTGTATTGCTATCGTGAACCAAAACGGCAGAGTTCAGTATTGTTCCATCTCCTCCTATTGATATCAAGAAATCAATATCATTTCTCAATAATTCGTCAGTAGTTGATAAATACTTATGCACTTCATCAAAACCAAATTCTTTTTTTAGATATTGAGAAAATGGAGTGAAAAAATAGACTTCAATACCTTCCTTTTTTAGCTTTTGCAACAAGACTTTAAGATACTTCATATGAGAATCTTTCAAAGTCTGTCCATATACTAAAACTCGCTTCACTATAATTATATTTTTATTAAAAAGTTGATCTGTAATAGAAAAAAATTCCATCTTCTCCAAGATGATTAATACTATAATTT
>Ga0256831_1001280_pt1 | contig 13326 bp, 26 predicted proteins | sample 132544metaG_FD_189087 | JGI IMG/M metagenome (GOLD analysis project Ga0256831, IMG submission 189087) | Hydrothermal vent microbial communities from Lau Basin, Pacific Ocean - 132-544 | ecosystem: Environmental > Aquatic > Marine > Hydrothermal vents | place: Pacific Ocean: Lau Basin | collected...
GTTTTACAACCCCTCTAAAAGCCTGTGGATTCACTTCAAGCCACGAAGGTACAGAAGAAGCATTTTCAATAGATTCTTTTATTACAGGAATCTGTCTACTGTCTTCCCTAACTTCAATTACATCTCCTTCTTTTACGAGAAAAGAAGGAATAGTAACTTTCTTCCCGTTAACGGCAATGTGGCCATGGTTCACGAGCTGGCGCGCTGTCCTCCGATTTGGTGCAAAGCCCATTCTGAATACCACATTGTCAAGCCTTCTCTCAAGAATCTCAAGCAGTTTATCACCAGTAGGTATTTTCTTCTGACTGGAAGCCATTTCAAAGTATCTTCTAAACTGTCTCTCTAAAATCCCATACATACTTTTTACCCTCTGTTTTTCCTGAAGATGTATTTTGTAGTCAGAAGGTTTGCTAAAGTGTAATGTAACCTGCTTTTGTCCTGGAATACCTCTCCCTCTCTCAAGGGGGCATTTCTTTGTGTAGCATTTATCACCCTTTAGAAATAATTTTTTACCGTGTGCACGGCAAATTCTGCATAACGGATCAGTATATCTTGCCACATTAACCTCCTTACACTCTTCTCAATTTTCTCGGCCTGCAACCATTATGTGGGATAGGCGTTATATCTTTAATGTCTTCAATTTCGAGCCCCGCAGATTGAAGAGCTCTAATAGCTACTTCTCTTCCAGAACCACCACCTTTAACCAAAACTGAAACTCTCTTGGCGCCCAGATTAAGCGCTTGCTCAGCTGCCTTTTGTGCAGCAAGTTGTGCCGCAAAAGGCGTTCCCTTTTTGGTACCCTTAAAACCTACAGTTCCAGCTGAAGCCCAGGTAGCCACATTTCCATTTTCGTCAGTTACAGTGACTATTGTATTGTTAAAAGTGGAATGAATATAAACCTTGGCTTTGCCAGTTATTTTATGAGCTTTTCTTTTTGTATTTCTTCTTTTCTTTGCCATCTAAAGCCTCCTTAAAGCCTACGATTTCCTCTTAGAACCAACTGTTTTCTTTGGTCCCTTACGAGTCCTCGCATTTGTCCTCGTTCTTTGACCTCTAACAGGTAAACCTCTTTTGTGTCTGATTCCTCTATAACAATTAATTTCCATTAACTTCTTGATGTTCTGGGCAATTTGTTTTCTTAAGTCGCCTTCTACAATATAATCTCTGCGTATTACATCCTCTATAGCTTTTATCTCTTCTGGGGTTAAGTCTTTAACCAGCTTTAAAGGAACTTGAGCCTTTTCAAGTACTTCCTTTGAATTGTGCTTTCCTATTCCATATATGTAGGTAAGCGCAATATCAACTCTTTTATTTTTTGGTAAATCAACACCACTAATCCTTGCCACTTTTCAACCTCCTACTTTTGTCTCTGCTTATGCTTAGGATTTTCACAAATTACCATTAATTTTCCCCTTCTTTTCACGATCTTGCATTTAGGGCACATTTTCTTAACAGAAGCTCTAACTTTCATTTTATTTACACTCCTTTCGTTTATTTTAATCTATAAACTATTCGTGCGGTGGATAGATCATACGGCGTAAATTCTAGCCTTACTCTATCACCCGGCAGTATTTTAATAAAGTGAAGTCTCATTTTGCCACTTATGTGAGCAAGCACTACTTTGCCATTTACTAATTTAACTCTAAACATAGTACCGGGTAAAGTTTCAACTACTACACCTTCAGTTTCTATAACTTGTTTTTTCGCCATAACATCACCTCTTTACTTAGTAAGGATATCCGGCCCATTTCGCGTAATGGCAATAGTGTGCTCAAAATGGGCAGCATTAGAATGGTCAAGCGTTTTCGCCGTCCAACCATCACTCGCCGTATATAATCTATAATCTCCAGCGCACACCATAGGTTCTATTGCTATCGTCATTCCTTCTTTCAATAAAACACCACTACCCTCCTTACCGTAATTAGGCACGGAGGGGTCTTCATGTAAATGCTTTCCAATACCATGTCCGGTATATTCCCGAACCACTGAAAAACCATTACCTTCTACAAATTTCTGCACTGCCGCAGAAATGTCACCCAATCTATTACCAATAACGGCCTTTTCAATACCTTTGTAAAGCGCTTTCTCAGTTACTTCAACAAGTTTTCTATCAATTTCACTTTTTTCTTTTCCAACAATCACAGTAATAGCAGAATCAGAATACCAACCATTTAAAAGTACGCAAGAATCAAACGAAACTACATCACCTTCTTCTAATTTCCGATTACCCGGTATTCCATGCACAACTTCATCATTTATCGAAATACACATAGTGGCCGGAAAGCCTTCATAACCTTTACAGGCAGGTATACCGCCTTTAGAACGAATGAATTCTTCGGCCATTCTGTCCAGTTCAAGCGTAGTAATGCCTGGTCTGGCATTTTCACGCAAAAGTGATAGTGCCAGCGATAGAATTTTACCAGATTTTCGCATTTTTTCAATCTCTTCTGGTGTTTTTAATTCAATCATTTAACGCACCTTCCAACCTGTTAAAAACTTCCTGAACAGAACCGTTCGCATTAACAGTAACGAGCAATCCTTTGTTCTTGTAATATTCAATAAGCGGCTTAGTTTGTTTTTTGTATACCTCTATGCGTTTTTTAACTACATCTGGCATATCATCTTCTCTCTGGACAAGTGGAGTGCCACAAATATCACAAATCTCGTCGTGTTTAGGAGGATTATAATAAATGTTGTATACAGCACCACACTTTGGACATACTCTCCTTCCACTTATTCTTTTAATAATAACTTCATCTGGCACAGAAAGATATACGGCAGCATCAAGAGGTACATTAATTTCGCGCAAATATCGTTCAATAAATTCAGCTTGATGAGTAGTCCTCGGAAACCCATCAAATATAAAACCTTTTCTAAGGTCGTATCTTTTTAACATTTTCTCCAGAAATTCTTCTACGAGATCGTCAGGAACGAGTAAACCTGCATTCATATACTCTTCAAATTCCTTTGCAATATCCGTTCCTTTTTTTAGTTCACTTCTTAAAGCATCTCCCGAGGAAATAAACGGTATGCCAACTTTTTTACTCAGCATTTGCCCCTGAGTTCCCTTACCTGCGCCAGGTAATCCAAGAAGCACTAAGTGAGTTTTCATTTTAAGAATCCTTTATAGTGCCTCATTAATAAGTACGCTTCTATCTCCTGCATCGTTTCAAGTGCAACACCTATAATAATTAAGATGGAAGTGCCGCCAAAAACAAATGCAGTAACTGCCATCTTCCTGAATATTAAATTAGGAATTACGGCAACAAGCCCCAAAAATATAGATGTAGGTAAAACAATTTTATTTAACACACTTGCAATGTATTCAGCCGTAGGCTTGCCCGGCCTTATCCCGGGAATAAATCCCCCGTACTTTCTTAAATCTTCACTTAATTGAATAGGATCGTAAGTAAGTTCCGTATAGAAGTATGTAAAGAACACGATTAAACCAAAGTATATAATATTGTACCACAATCCAGTCGGACTACCGAAGTATGGCTTAGCAATGCGTAGATTGAACCAAGAATTTGGCCAAAATTGTCCAATCGTAACGGGGAACATCATTACAGATACAGCAAAGATGATTGGAAGCACTCCAGCCTGCACAAGCCTTAAAGGTATGTAAGTAGATTGACCACCATAAACTTTCCTTCCAACAATCCTCTTTGCATATTGTACAGGAATTCTTCTCTCAGCCTGGTACGCATAGATAACCGCAACAAATAGTACGAGCATACCAAGCGCCTCTCCTATCATAGAGGCAATACTTAAAGAGTTTGCAGTATAAAGCTGTTTCATTTCAACAAATCCCACTGGTATCCTACTCACAATACCAGCAAAAATTATAAGCGAAACACCGTTACCTATGCCCTTATCAGTCATAATTTCTCCGAGCCATAGGACAATATAAGATCCAGCAATTAAACTCATCAAAATTACGACTTTCAGAAGAATACTATTACTCACCAGATAATTTTTAAACATTATAATGACAGAGAAAGCCTGTAAAGCAGCGAGTAAAACAGTAAGCTGCCTTGTATATGCTGCCATTTTTTTCTGGCCTTCTTCTCCACCCTCTTTTGCAAGTGCTTCAAGAGAAGGAATAACAGCAGTAAGGAGCTGCAAAATAATGGAAGCGTTAATGTAAGGAATAACACTCAATGCAAATATTGAGAAGTTCCCAAAACCGCCACCTGAAAACAAGTCAAGCAGGGCTAAAAAGCCGCCCTTCTGAATAAGTCCCTGGACAGCTGTCCTATCAATGCCCGGAACAGGAATATAAGTACCAAGTCTGAAAAGAACGAAAAGTATTAATGTAATCCAGATTCTTTTTCTTAGTTCCTTAAGTTTGAATGCCCTCTTTAGTGTTTCCCACATTTTAGATTACCTCTGCTTTTCCCTTTACACTTTCTATTTTTTCTTTAGCAGTTTTGGAGAACTTAGATGCTTTCACAGTAATAGGCTTATTAATTTCTCCTCTTCCCAAAACCTTTACCTTGCCGCCCATTACTTCGTTTAAATCTACTTCGTCTTTGCCTGAAGCAATCTTTTCTATAACCTCGACATTTACTTCTATGTATTCCGTCCTATTAATTGGCTTAAATCCTCTAAGTTTAGGAAGTCTTCTAAACAAAGGTGTTTGACCACCTTCAAAACCTTTTTGTTTTGTACCGCCTGAACGAGCTTTAGCACCTTTTAATCCGTAGCCTGCATAAGTACCCAATCCAGAGCCATTACCTCTACCAACAATTCTTTTTCTCTTTTTAGAATGTGCTTTAGGCTTAAGTTCATTTAGTCTCATTGCTACCTCCAACTCTTTCTTTCTTTCCCAATTCATTCCTTTTTAATACCGTATTCATGTCCTGAAATGCTTTAAGAGTCGCGCGTGCTATGTTTAACGGATTCGGTGTGCCAAGAGATTTAGATAGCAAATCCTGAATTCCGGCCTTAGTTGCAATAGCTCTAATTACTCTACCTGCAACGATACCGGTTCCCGGAACTGCGGGAGCAAGAAACACATACGCAGCATCATATTTTGCAGTAATCCTCGTAGGTATCGTATTATTTTTAATAGGCACATTAATTAAATTTCTTTTAGCATCCGCAATTCCCTTGGCAATAGCAGAAGGAATTTCTCGAGCCTTGCCAACACCTATGCCAACTCTTCCTTTACCATCACCTATAACCATTATTACTCTAAATTTAAGAATTTTTCCACCTTTAACTACCTTTGTAACTCTATCAATCTGAAGGATTTCCTCCTCAAATTCTTTCTTTTCGACAGGCCTGCGTCCTCTTGAATTCCTAGTATTCACATTCACCTCCTAAAACTTGAGACCTTTTTCTCGTGCTGCATCTGCAAGCGCTTTTACTCTACCGTGATAAAGATATCCACCTCTATCAAAAGCAACCTGCTTTATTCCCTTTGCAAGAGCTTTCTCGGCAATAGTTTCTCCGACAAGCCTTGCAGCCTCTACAGTTTTCATACTCTTTAACTTACCTTTAAGGTCTTTATCCAATGTTGAAGCAGAAACAAGGGTAACACCTTTTGAGTCGTCGATAATCTGAGCATAAATGTTTTTAAGACTAATAAAGACTGAGAGTCTGGGGCGCTCAGGAGTCCCAGAAAGGTGTTTTCTTATCCTTATATGCCTCATTTGCCTGAGTTCTTTACGATTTCTATTCTTTACCATAACGCACACTCCTTATTTTGCACCAGCAGAAAGGCTCTTTCCTGCCTTTCTCCTAATCTTTTCACCCTCGTAGATAATACCTTTAGCTTTATATGGATCTACTTTTCTCAAGTGCCTGATTTTTTGAGCAAATTGCCCAACAAGCTCCTTGTCAATACCAGAAACAACAACTAACTGCTTTTCAATAGTTACCTCTATACCCTCAGGTATATTAACAATCACAGGATGGCTAAATCCCAAAGAAAAAGTAATTGTATTTCCTTTTACTTCACCCTTATAGGTTTTTTCGTTAATTATAAGTCTTTTCGAAAATCCCTGCGTTACTCCGGTAACCATATTATTAATTAGTGCTCTCGTAGTTCCGTGAAGAGCTCTATAAAACGGTTCATCTGATGGCCTTTCTACTTTTACCTGACCGTCACTCACGGTAATTTTAAGATTTGGGTTAAATGTTCTTTTTAACTCACCTTTTGGCCCTTTAACGATTACAGTATTATCAGGTTCCACTTTTACAGTAACACCTTTGGGAATATCTACAGGTTTCCTTCCTATTCTCGACATTTGCGCACCTCCTACCAGATAAAGCAGATAACTTCCCCACCCTGGCCAGCTTTACGCGCTTCTTTATCAGTCATAATGCCTTTTGGAGTGGAAATTAACGCCGTTCCTAGCCCATCTAACACTCTGGGCAATCTATCTTTACCTACATATATCCTGCGGCCGGGCTTACTAATTCTTCTTACGCCGATAATAAACTTCTCCTTGTTAGGCCCATAACGCAAATATATTCTTAGCATTTTCTTATTATCTATCACTTGCTCTTCAAAGTTATCAATATAACCTTCTTGTTTTAATATTCTAAGTATTTCACTCCCTACTTTTGTATAAGGAAGTGTTACCGACTTATGATGCATATTACTTGCATTTTTAATTCTTATCAGCATATCAGAAATAGGATCGTTTACCATAATCACTCCTCCTCACCAACTTGCTTTTTTAACGCCTGGCAATTTACCCTCAAGTGCTAATTTCCGTAAGCAGTGTCTGCAAAGACCAAATTTACTATAAACAGCTCTTGGTCTTCCACAAATTTTACATCTATTATGCTGCCTAACTTTAAATTTAGGGGTTTTCTTTGCCTTTTCTATCATTGCTTTTCTTGCCATAAAAGCACCTACCTTTCTCTAAAAGGGAATCCAAGGAACTCAAGAAGTGCCCTGGCTTCCTCATCTGTTTTTGCTGTTGTCGTAATCGTAATGTTAAAACCACGCACTTTGTCAATCATATCGTAATCTATTTCAGGGAAAATTAATTGTTCACGAATACCAAAAGTATAATTTCCTCTTCCATCAAAAGAATTTGGAGATAATCCTTTAAAGTCTCTGATTCTTGGAAGAGCAGTATTTATAAGTTTTTCAACAAATGCATACATGCGATTTCCTCTTAAAGTCACTCTGCAACCAATAGGAGCACCTTCTCTAATCTTAAAAGAAGCAATCGATCTCTTGGCACGCGTTACAACAGGACGCTGGTGTGTTATAAGTACAAATTCCTGAATAGTTTTTTCCATTGCTTTAGGATCCTCATTTGCATCACCTACACCTCTATTTACCGAAATCTTCACTAATTTCGGTACCTGCATCACATTATCGTACTTAAACTTCTCCATCATACGCTTTTTTACCTCGTTTTCATACTTATCCTTCAATGAAGATGGAGGAAGTTTTTCTTTAAGTATATTTTCAAACTTTTTATCTAATTTAAATACGCCTTTCTTGCTTTTAGTAGACTTTGTCTTAGCCATACTCACCTCACCTAAATTTTGTCAATTACTTCGTGGCAATTCATGCATACACGCACACTCTTGCCATTTTCTAATATTTTATGAGCAATTCTCGTCCTCTCGTGGCAGTGAGGACAAATTAACTGCACCTTACTTGCGTAAATAGGGCCTTCCCTTCTCGTGATCTTGCCCTGTGGCATATCTTGTGTTGGACGCAGGAAATGGGTCTGCATGTTTACACCCTCTACCACTACCATTCCTTTTTCCGGAATAGTACGAATTATTTTCCCCTTTACTCCTTTATCTTTACCAGAAATTACCACGACAAGGTCACCCTTTTTAAGTTCTAATGGTTTCACTTTCGTTTTTACAGTCTTCATATATACCTCCTACAATACTTCCGGAGCAAGGGAAACAATTTTAAGGTATCCCTTTTTTCTTAACTCTCTTGATACCGGACCAAAAACCCTTGTGCCTTTAGGATTACCTTCGTCATCAATAATAACAGCTGCATTATCACTAAAACGAATTATACTACCATCTTCTCTCTTCAAGGGATACTTTGTTCTCACTACAACTGCTTTAACAACGGTTCCTTTAGGTATCGCACTATTGGGAGCTGCTTTTTTCACAGATGCGACGATTACATCGCCTACAGTTCCCGTGTCCCTTTTACCCACTCTTAATACTGTAATACAGGAGATTTCTTTTGCACCAGTATTATCTGCCACAACAAGTCTGGAATACTGCCTAATCATTGTTCTCACCTCCGCTCAAGACTTCAACAACTCTCCACCTCTTAAGCTTACTTAAAGGCCTCGTCTGGCGAATCCTTACGATATCACCTTCTTTAACTTTGCCTTCTTCATCATGGGCATAATACTTAGTCGATCTTTTTATTCTCTTTAAATACAATGGGTGAGACTTATCTCTCGATACCTTTACGACAACTGTTTTTTCGTAAACACTAACAGCACGCCCGACAATTTCTTTTTTTGCCATTATACACCTCGCTCTCTCTCTAACTCACGCTCTCTTTTAACGGTGAGAAGCCTTGCAATGTCCTTTCTGACGAGTTTCACACGAGCACTATTGTGAAGCTGGTGCGTTGCAAGTTGAAATCTTAAATTAAATAATTCCTTTCTAAGATTCTGGATTTGTTGCTCAATTTCTTGGTCAGTCATATCTCTAATCTTCTCGGCTTTCATACTATATAACCTCCTCACGCTCCACTAATCTTACTTTTACAGGGAGTTTGAAGCCTACTTGTTTTGCAAGTTCTTCTGCCTTTTCTTTTGAAACTCCTGTTATTTCAAAAATAATCCTGCCTGGTTTAACAACGGCAACCCAATGATCTACATCGCCTTTACCGCTACCCATTCTCGTTTCGGCTGGTTTCTTGGTAACTGGCTTATCAGGGAAAATTCTAATCCACAGCTTCCCGACTTTTCTTACAGATTGTATTAATATAAGCCTGGATGCTTCAATTTGCCTTGCCGTAATCCATGCAGGCTCCAAAACTTGTATTCCATAATCACCAAAAGCAACATAAGTACCACCTTTGGCTTTTCCTTTCATTCTTCCTCTGTGTTGCTTTCTATGCTTAACTCTTTCTGGCATTAACATACCCGTTCACCTCCATTACTTTCCTTTACCTGAAACAGTAAAGAAAGTATGCTTTTTTGCATCACCTTTATAGACCCATACTTTCACACCGATTCTACCAAATTTAATCAAAGCGGGCTCAGAAGCATAATCTATATCGGCGTTAATTGTCTGAAGTGGTACTCTACCGTCTCTATACCATTCAGTACGAGCAATTTCAGCACCATCAAGTCGACCTGATACCTGTATTTTAATGCCTTTGGCACCCGCTCTCATAGCTCTACCTATTGCCTGTTTAATTGCTCTTTTATAGGAGATCTTCTGCTCAATTTTCCCTATAATATTCTGTGCAATCAGTTCTGCATCCAGTTCAGGCCTTTTTACTTCGATAACTTCTATCTTAATGTTCTCTTCCGGGTTAAATAGTACCCGCTTCAACCTCTCCTGGAGTTTCGAAATTTCAGAACCCTTCTTGCCAATAATCATTCCAGGACGAGCCGTGTAAATATATATCCTTATTTCTGCATTGCTTCCGCTGCCCTTTCTTACAATTTCAACACGGGAGACTGCAGCCTGAGGCCCGAGTTTCTTAATTTCTTCCCTTATTGCAAAATCTTCAAGTGCAAACTTCGAATAATCCTTTTTATTTGCATACCACTTACTCAGCCAATCCTTTGTAATGCCGAGCCTAAATCCATAAGGATGTACTTTCTGTCCCACTCTATACCTCCTCTTTCTCTTTTACCACTACCGTAATCTGGCTTACGGGTTTTCGCTGTATATCTGCTCTACCCATACCTCTGATATACAATCTCTTCAAAGGACCTTCTGCATCTATTACTACTCTATACACATAAAGAGAGTCTCTATCCATATCAAAGTTATTCTCAGCATTTGCAATAGCTGAATTTAAGGTCTTTTCAATCAAACGCGCAGCTTTTTGAGGTAACACTTTTAATATAGAAAGTGCTTCGTCAACACTTTTCCCTTTAATGAGTTCCGCAACAAGACGCGCTTTGGTAGCAGACAATCTCAAATGCTTTGCTTTCGCGTATGTCTCCATAAACTAACGCCTCCTATGTCTTTGTTATAATTCGCGCAGTAGGCACTTTGTGACCATGGAATGTTCTCGTAATAGCAAATTCGCCAAGTCTATGCCCTACCATATCTTTTGTAATGTAAACTGGGATGTGGGTTTTACCGTTATGAATGGCAATTGTATGCCCTATCATCTCTTCTGTGATTACGGACCTTCTGCTCCAAGTTTTAATTACTTTTTTTTCGCCTTTTTCGTTCATTGCCTTTATTTTTGCGAGTAACTTAGGATCCGTATACGCTCTTTTTTTACTCATTTACTGTTCCTCCTACGAATAATGTACTTATCAGAAGGCTTATGTTTCTTCCTTGTTTTATATCCAAGTGCAGGTTTTCCCCACGGAGTCATAGGACCAGGATGTCCAACAGGCGCCTTACCTTCGCCTCCGCCATGAGGATGATCAACTGGGTTCATAGCAGCACCACGAACTGAAGGCCTGAAACCTTTATGTCGTGTAATACCTGCTTTTCCCCAATTTACATTTTCGTGGTCCAGGTTTCCAATTTGACCAATAGTTGCACGGCAATTTAAGTGCACCATTCTAACTTCTCCTGACGGCATTCTTATGTGTGCATAATTACCTTCTTTAGCGAGCACCTGTGCAGCTGCACCTGCCGCACGCACAAGTACACCACCTTTTCCTGGTATAAGTTCAATGTTGTGAACCATAGTACCAAGAGGAATATTTTTTAAAGGCATTGCATTTCCCGGTTTTACCTCTGTTACATCTGCTGATACGACAGTATCACCTACTTTAAGTCCTAATGGTGAGAGGATGTATCTCTTTTCTCCATCTGCATAAGTAAGTAATGCTATATATGCAGACCTGTTAGGATCGTATTCAATTGCTTTAACTTTTGCAGGAACATTTAACTTTTCTCTTTTAAAGTCAATAATTCTGTAAAGCCTTTTATTTCCACCACCACGGTGCCTTACAGTGATTTTCCCTGTATTATTTCTTCCACCCTTTTTCTTTAATCCAATAGTTAATGACTTCTCGGGTTCTTTTTTTGTAATTACCTCTGAGTGTTTAACAACACTTCTACCTCTTAATCCAGGAGTAATCGGTTTATACGATTTGATAGCCATAATTTAACCTCCGTTATACATGATGCAACAGGTCAATTTTGTAACCCGGGTAAAGTGTAACGATAGCTTTTTTATAAGTTGGCGTTTTTACAAAGTTGTAACGCACTCTCTTTTTCTTCCCAAACACTTTGCCAATATTGACCTTTTTCACCTTCACAGAAAAAAATTCTTCAACTGCTTCTTTTATCTCGTAGGCATTTGCCCTTTTATCTACAAGAAATACATACTTGCCCTGTTCGGCAAGAGCAGTATTCTTTTCAGTAACAATTGGCCGGATCAATATTTCTAATTTACTCATTCTTCCACCATCCCTCCATATCATTCACAGCTTCTTCAGTAAATAAGATATTATCGTAACTTACGATATCGTAAGCGTTAAGGAATCTATAATCAAGAGGCTTGCAATAAGGGATATTACGCGACGCTAATTCCACAGCACCGTTTTTCTCCGAATAAACAAACAATACCGTTCCAGTATTTTCTCTTAAAGCATTCTTTAATATGCTCGCCACTTCTTTCGTTTTTCCATCAATCTTAACGCCTTTCAAAATTTTAACGCTACCTTCTTTAAACCTGGAAGAAAGAGCGGAGAATATTGCACTTCTTTTTTCTTTCTTGTTCATTTTAAAACTGTAGTCACGCGGATGAGGGCCAAAAACTACAGCACCACCCTTCCATATATTAGAAGTCCTTGCACCCTGTCTTGAACGGCCAGAGCCTTTTTGAGGACGCATCTTCCTCGTGCTATAACTCACATCTTCTCTTTCCTGAGTATCAGCAGTTCCCCTTCTCCGATTATTTAAATAGCGCCTAACTGCCATGTATACGAGATGCTTTTTCTCGGGTACAGAGAAGAAGCGATCCGGAAGTTCAATTTCACCAACATTATTATTTTTAACATCAATTACATCACTTTTCATAAACAACCTCCTAAGCCCTTATTATAACGAGGCTATTTTCAGAACCAGGTACATTACCCTTAACGAGTATCATGTTCTTTTCAGGAATAACTTTTATAACTTCAAGATTTTTAACAGTTGTCCAATCAACTCCAAGGTGGCCAGCCATGTGGTGCCCTTTATAAACTTTGCCAGGTGTAGAACCTGCACCAATCGAACCAGGTCTCCTTAGTGCTTCAGAACCATGAGTTTTTGGCCAACCATGGAATCCCCACCTTTTTACCACACCAGAGAATCCCTTTCCTTTAGAAAATGAAGAAACAGAAACTTTCTTGCTATCTTTAAACAGTTCGACAGTTACTTTATCTCCAACCTCGCCTTCCATATCCCTTATTTCACGAATAATTCTAAAAGCAGGAACACTTCTTTTCGCAAAAACACCTCTTAACGGTTTGTTAAGCTTATCAGGCTTTACTTCTTTAAAACCCAACTGTACTGCAGAATAGCCGTCTTTTTCTGGCGTTTTCTTTCCAACAACAGTACAGGGACCTGCTTTTATTACAGTTACAGGAACGAGTTTATCACCTACATAAACAGAAGTCATACCCAGCTTAATCCCTAAAATTCCCTTTGCCATATCGTCCTCCATTAAATCTTAATCTCTACTTCGACTCCTTGAGGAATGTCCATATTCGCAAGTTTTTGCGTAACTTCCGGAGTTGCGTTTTTTATCTCTATTAATCTTTTATGAACGCAAATTTCAAATTCCTCCTGCGAGTCTTTATCAACATGAGGAGAACGGAGTACATTAAATACCGTTCTCTTGGTTGGTAAAGGAATCGGACCAACAACATTTGCTCCGCTATTCTTTGCCATCTGTACAATTTTAGCAGCCCATATATCCAATATTTCGTGATCAAAAGCTTTTAATTTAATTCTCAATCTTTCCTTCTCCATATTTAGCTCTCCTTAATGGATTTTACTCAATCACCTCAGTGATAACACCTGCACCTACTGTTCTACCACCTTCACGGATAGCAAACCTCTGGGTTTCTTCGAGTGCAACGGGGTAGATCAGTTCGACTTCCATGTCTACATTGTCACCGGGCATTGCCATCTGGACACCTTCTGGAAGTTTAATGGTTCCCGTTACATCAGTAG
>Ga0256831_1001281_pt1 | contig 13324 bp, 12 predicted proteins | sample 132544metaG_FD_189087 | JGI IMG/M metagenome (GOLD analysis project Ga0256831, IMG submission 189087) | Hydrothermal vent microbial communities from Lau Basin, Pacific Ocean - 132-544 | ecosystem: Environmental > Aquatic > Marine > Hydrothermal vents | place: Pacific Ocean: Lau Basin | collected...
CAGTTGGGCACGTCAGCAACACAAAAGGTTGCGCTGTTTGGCGCTACACCGGTTGTCCAACAGGATCACGTTGCGCACGCGACCGGAACATCGGATATTTTGGCCCGACTGAACGAACTTATAGATGCTGTTGAGGCTGTCGGCATAACTGCAACATCGTAAAATTGTTGCTAAAACATGTACATAATGATATAATTACGCAACAGATTGAAAGGAGACAGATTACATGACAGATAAGGCAATAGTGCTCGCTCTAATAGGTACAATTTCAACAGTGATAACAGCACTGATTGTCAACTGGCGAGAAACAGCAAAACTTGTAAACGAAAGAGAACGACAAGTTGACGATAAAATATCGGCAGAGTTGAATCTTCTCGACGGAAAAAACAAAAAACTCTCCGGTGATATGGAGGAACTTGCCGGTGCCATACGCGTGTTGAAAATCAACTATATTACGCTCAGCCGTGAATATGCGATAGTAAGAGCAGAAGTTAAAATACTGAGTGATATATCAGAAAAGCTGATTGCTCAAATTAAAAGCGCAGGGCTTGTGCCTGTAATAACAAAAAAGGAAGCTGAAGATTTAATATCAATTGCGAAACATTCGCAAGGAAACACATGTCACGCATGTATAGCAGCAATCGAAGATGAATCAATGGCAATACAAACATCGCCACTCACCAGGAGTAAACTATGACTGAAGACGGCACAATAAAGGCACACGGTAAAATTGTTACACTCGTTTTATTCAATGACGAGGTTTTTAATGCAAGAGAAGTTCCGATTATGTTTGGTGATTCAGGGACCGCTTCAAGGGTAATATCTGCCGCCAAGCTTTCGTTAATAGAAATGCTAGAGTTGTTGTCTCGCTCAGCGAAAGCAGAGTATTCTCAAGCTATATTTGAGATCAGAAATCAGGCTGGCGGAGCCGCTAACGATCAGGATGGTGAGAATGAGTAGGGGTGTTTTATTTGTAAGCGACCTACACATTGGCAGTTCTGTAGCCATGATTCCCGACAATTTACGTGTGTACGACGGCGTTGTTGTGAGACCGAGTAAGGCCCAAAGATGGATTAAGTCAAAGTGGCAGGACATGATTAGTGATGTTAAAAAAATCACTAACGGCATGGACCTTATAACCGTTTTTAACGGGGACCTTATTGACGGCGATCATCACGGCACCTATCAACTTGTTACTGCTGATCAGACTGAACAGGCACGAATGTGTATCGAAATAATCACACCGCTTGTTGACATGTCGTCAAAGACAGTATTCATCCGTGGAACAATGTCTCACGTTGGACGAGAGGGAAGGTGGGATAATCTCATAAGCAGGAACTTTGATAATGTTGAAACGTTTGGCACCGGAGAAACGTCTCATTGGCACGCGGATTTTGAGGTCGATGGGGTTCGTTTTGATGTTGCGCACTTTTCAACACAGAGTGGAATAGCAAGAAATTCTGGTAATGCCATAAATCAGTTGGCGGCTGAAACGGAATTTTCTTATTACAGAAACGGAAAGAAGCCACCGCATTATGCAATTCGTAGCCATCGTCACATTTATAAAACGAGTGGCGACAACTTCTTCACAGAGGCAATTCAGACACCGGCATGGCAGTTGGGAACAAGTTATGTTCGTTCGGGTGCAAACCCTAATTCTCTCGCAGATATAGGGGCCGTCTTGATAATTTGTGACAATGGAAAGAGTGAAAAAATTGTCTTCAAGCATCGCCCAATTGTACAGAAGACGATAAAAATCTGATGACTAATAATACAATTGTAGATGCGTTGGACGTGAGTGATGAACTTACTGAAGCGGAGGCGCTGAATGAACTCGTGCGCCAAATGTCAACGGCTGAGCCTGGGCCAGTTATTGGATTGACATCCGAGCAAATTTCTGATATTACTGGATGGGGAATAAAGAAAGTCAGAAAGGAGTTGCGGAAACTTGCAAAGGCTGGTAGACTTAATAAGGTGAAGTTTCCCGTAGTTTCACTACTTGATGGCAAGGCTTATCCGGTCATTCACTACTCGTTAAAAAAGGAATAATAATGAAAAAAGTTGTACTAACAATTTTGGCATCAATCATAATGCTTTCTGCACTTTCATCTGGGCAGGAAGTATTATCCAACTCCCCATCTGGCAACGTTGATCCTGGTCCGGCGGCTTGCGTTTATTATGTGTGGAAGGATGCTGGCGGTCAAACATACGCTGAGGAACAACATAGTAGCACTTATCAGTATGTCTACGACTACCTTGACGCCAATCCTGGCGTCAATTGCATAAGCGTAAAAGTGCTTTGGTCTGATATATACGAGAAGTGGGCTGGTGGTGGGGTCAATAGTGTCAGCGACATGACAGACCTTATAACACATTTACCAGGGTATGATCGTGTTGGTTACGCTCACATCATCTTCTATCACACAGACGAGGGTGGCTATGCGGACACTTACTATGACAGGGCCGTTCCGTGGACATTCAGGAACTCAACAAATAGTTATGTGGTATATACTGATTATCCAAATGGAGCAGCACACGAGAGAAGAGGCGTGGACTATCTGAGATCAGGCGTCCGGTCAAACATAATTTCAACAGTTGGTAATCTTGCCGAAGCCTCCATTGGCACAAAACTGGTGTCAATATCACTCGGGGAAGAACTGCACCCGTGGTCAGGTGCCGTTGGTTATGGAAACGTAAATGCTGCGAACGCATACAAGTCAGTACAGAAAGACGGTGGCGATACAGGCGACACGGTTTATGGCGATGAGGGGGATGAGGATAAAGACATTTACGGAACAGTGGATGAATACCCGGATTTTGCCGAGATATTCTTTGCTGCTGCTGCCGAAGCAAAAAGCAGGCGCAGCGACATCAACGTAGCCGTAACCGGTGGTTCATCATGGGCTTATGCTGACGGCTCAGTTCCATCTCATTACGACATGATTCCCGCTGGTGTTGGCATCCACACAACAAATCTGAGAGAATTCCCGGACACCCCGGACATCGACGTGGGTGGTGGTTCTTTTAACGGGTATAGTCCAACATCTTGTAGCGGTAATAATTATCCTGTTTGGTACAAAACAGAACTGGCGACTTACACGTCATCTGCGACACCTGGGTGCAGTATGCTCATGAGTGAAGTTGGAACAGCATACAGCGCAAACGACCTTCAGCTTTCATACGCACCGAATGCTGGGGCATACAACGAGGCAGAACTTGGGGCCACAAATACTAGGTGGACAAACGTAAACGGCACGATGCAAATGATTTTAAGATTTGCAGCATCATTTGGTATTGACGCTATTGATATGTGGACAAAAGATGAATGGAGCAATATGTCTGGCAAGGTCATTGACTACATCAACAATAATGTTGGTGTGTCACCGCAGACCAACCCAACGTTATGGGTGTGGACAAGAGGCTCATCTTACAAAAGATTTGTTGATGCTTCTCATGGTAACTGCGGTTCTGATCCATATTGTGAAGTATTTGCAACAAGTTCTACGGATAGAGAGTACGGCGTTGTACGTGGCACGGCAACAGACATTCAAGATTGGACATATTTTGACATGGATGTACCCTATGGCATCCTGTCAGAATATGATGTTGCAGACAGGTTTGACTACAACAAGTATCGGTACGTATTTGTGCCGGTGTCTGAAGAAACGAGATGGTATAATGGTCACGACCAATGCAATAGAAACGAGGTCAATGATCAGTATTCGCAGAACGTTGATAGCGAGTGCTGGCGGAACGTTGCTGCCAGAAGCTTTGTTGGAAGCCTGTACTACAACGTGATTGACTCTTGGGATTTTGTCGGACAAGATTCATATACAATAAGGGTGTGGTACAACAATATGTATTCATCCTCATTCTCTATCTCATACTACGACACAAGCGGGGTAGAGCATACAGAGAATGTTAGTGGTAACAATGGCGGAACAACACCGTGGGTATACAAAGATATCTCTCTTAGCAACCCAGACTTCATGGGTAACCGTTACTCACGAGACCTCTCCCGCGTATCAAATGTTTCAGCAAATGGATATGCGATGGGCTCAGCCCTAACAGACTTTGACTTAAAAATTAGTGCAGATAGTCAATTCGTGATCAGTGAGGTTCAACTTATGCTTGGTGCAGTTGAATCATCCACATCACAGGGCTCAATTGCCGTGTCTGTTAATGACGTGGTAGCAAGACCACATCTATCTTATAATACAGACCTGGACAGGCTGGCCGTAACATTCCAGGATGGACGCAATGACCCCAATCAAAACCCAGACTACTACGGCATAATGGGTAACAGTGATGTGCTCATGGATGTGTTCACGAGTGATTTGTCATCTGTTGTAAGAAATGATGTTGTTATCTCGGCAGACGGACTCGGGCCGGAAGGACAAGGATACCACAACGAGAGTTGGGGGGAGACGACGTACAACCCGAACACGGGTAACTACGATGTTGCAATCATGCGTGTGCCAGAAAGCCAGCTACATGACCTTGATGGTGATGGAAGTATTAACGAGGACGACAAAAAACGCGGTGAATGTTATAATGTCGATTTCTTCAAGATCATGACATCAGGGCGCGAAACATATCGTGATGCCGCTCGCTATGATGTCGGTAGCCCAATGCACGAAGACTGGTGGGGATACCCGTATGACTGGTCCTGCCAACAAGAGCCCGTCGTTTCGATTGACTCTAACCATGACGATGTTATCACATTCCAGGACCATCGAGACAGGTGGGAGTATTCAGTGCCTGACCCAAGTAGGCAGGTTGAAAAAGATATTTATGCCCAGGTGTTTGATGTTAGCGGTGGAACATTCGCCGTTCCAGACGCATTCCTTCTCTCAAACATAAGCGGCGAGCGTGTGCCATACATTCAGGAGGCCGTTGACACGGCATCAAACACTGATGGCTCACTGTTCTTTTCTGTGTGGGGTGATGAACGAAACACCACCAAAAGCGCATCCGACCATCTATGGTGGAGGGAGATTTGGGGCCAGATGTTTACAGTTGATGACACCGGAACAAATCCTGTTGTTGTGTTACAGGGTGATAACATCCAGGTGACAAACAACAACGATGTAGACCACCATCCGTCAGTCGGATATGAGGAAGCAAACAACGTCTTTGCAGTTGCTTACTCGCACAGAGTGAACAACGGTGATGATACATTTACATACTCTATTCGCGTTGCTTTCATCAACACATCTGGTCAAGTTGTGAAGGACATAGCCATTGATGATGGTTATGATTACGGCCCAGGCCCCGAGATAAAATGTGAAGATGAACGATGCTTGATTGCGTACAATGCTGGAAGATACAATGTCAAATACGCATTCTTTTATGGCCTGGGTGATGGTCTCGTAAAGGCTAACGTGAATATGAATAGCGGAAGCAATAGGGGATCCGTTGATGTTGCAGTTGGTGAGGTTTCTAATGGCGGAAAGGATGTAAGGTTTTACATTTCAGCGCGTGTGTCAAGCAGTTACCGTGTCACATGGATTGACACTCATGTATCAGGATACGTGCCTGGATATGCCGAAGATGGAGGTGAGGCAACCCCGGAGCCAACCCCAGAACCCTCACCTGAGCCATCTCCAACGCCAGACCCAACAAGGCCAGCGGCAGTTGGATTGGAAATTAAGACAAACGGCGACGCATATATTGATCAGTGGAACCCTGACACAGCACATAACGGCGACAGCATAACATTTCGCGGTTTTGACGGTGGCGGAATAGCCGCACAACAGGGCGTATTTAGCTTCCCCATTGATGAAATACCAGTTGGAAAAGAAATCACATCTGCTAAAATGTGGTTCCACGTATCTAGCGCGCGAGAAACAGACCTGTCGTTTACTGCTGTTTATGCAGAGTCGGCGTGGAATGAATCTAGCATTACATGGAATAATGCCCCATCATTCTCTGGCAACAGTTACGGTTCTGTAACAATTGCAGCGAATGAGACGGGGTGGCATTCAATAGATATTACACAGCTTGTTTCCGACTGGTATGATGAGACAACGTCAAACTATGGTCTCAAAATGAAAACAACATCATCTGGTGGAAATGTTGCAGACAATGTGACGTCAAAAGAAAACTCAAGCGATCAAGAAGCATGGGTTGATGTTGTTTATGATTCTCTCGCGGCAACAGACACACCGACGCCGACTCCAACTAGTGGCCCCGCTCAACCAACAAGTACACCAACCCCAACAAAAACAAGTACACCGACTGCAACATCTACACCAACCGCAACGCCTACGCCATACAGCGTGAATGGTGCGGACACATCGGACTCATTCATAGACTCTTGGAGCCCAGACACAAACCACGGCACAGAACTAAGCGTAAAACAACGTGGCGACAATGCTTACAAGACCATAATGATGTTTGATGTATCGTCAATTTCGTCGGACAAAACTATTGATTCAGCTACACTGTATGTTTACGTCGGGACTGCCCCGTCAACGCACATCACGGCAAGTATCCGCAAAGTGACAGAAGCGTGGACTGAGACTGGTGTGACATACAACAACAGCCCGGCCTCAGCATCTACATCTTATGGAAGTATTTATCTTCCGGGCAATGAGACAGGCTGGGTAACTGCTGGCATAACTGATCTTGTCAGAGAGTGGCAAGAAACACCAAGCAGTAATCATGGTCTATTGTTTGTTACCACAGATTCTGGCGGAAGCATAACAACATACATGGATAGCCGAGAGGGCAGCAACGAACCATATATCCTTTTGCGCGTATTAGACCCTACTGCAACTCCAACAGTAACTCCAACGCCTACGATAACACCAACTCCAACAGCTACGCCCACGATAACCCCAACTCCAACAGCTACGAGCACAGCACCCGCCACACCAACTCCAACCAATACACCGACTAATACCCCTACTCATACCCCATTACCTACTGATGCTCCAACACCGACCCCAACCAACACCCCAACCAATACTTCGACACCAACTCACACCCCAACGCTTACGCCGACTCCAACGTTTACGCCGACGCACACGGCCACACCGTACCCCACAGACGTTCCAACGCTCACTCCCACACATACTGCCACTCCGTTGCCTACGCACACTCCTACTGCCACTCCTGGCCCCACGGCAACTCCTACAAGTACGCCGACCGCTACAAATACGGCATTTCCTCCGACAAGCACATCCACAAAGACGAGTACCCCCACCGAAACACCAATTCCTACAGCAACACCGGTAAACACATTGCCGCCTACTTCGACTCCAACACAAACCTCGACCAACACGCCAACAGCAACCAATACACCAACAACAACCAATACACCGACGCCAACAATAACACCAACAGCTACGGTAACACCTGTTCCGTTCACAGCAACGCCGGTTCCGCCGACAGCTACGCCTGTTGACACCCCTGTTACAATTGACACACCATCTGTTCCATATACGCCAACACCAACGTTGACGCCGACCAGCACACCAACGGCTGAATCACAGCTAACAATCAATGAGGTCAACAGGGAATTGTCTGCTTATATTTATGGCGACAAACAATTCATTGAACTGTATTGTGCTAGCGGTGAATGTGATGTAACGAATTACAGGCTGGACCTGTATGATGACAATGGAAATCTTCGTGCTGAGTTCATTATACCAAACGTACAGCTAGACGCATCGTTTGGTAATCCACCACCGTTTGGCTTCTTTGCAATGTCACGAGATGACATAGAAGAACGGTGTGGATGCACATGGGATATGAATAATTGGTTCACAGTCAGGCTTCTGACTCCAAATGACTCGCTGGTTGATTCAGTACAACTGCAAACACTTAAAACCATGTACAGGTTCCCAAATGGCGCTGCTGCATGGTACTCGTCGGACATTCAGGCTTCCCCTGGATTCTCAAATTATCTTGCGGAGGATAACAAATGACACAACTACTCTACCCGTTTTACGCAAAGAGCAGGAGGCTTTCTCAGAAGTTTGGAGAACACCCAAGTTGGTACAAAAAGTTTGGGATGAAGGGCCACAACGGGCTCGATTATCCAATCTCATTTATTGACATCATAGCAGCCGATGACGGAGAGGTTTTGTTTGTGAGAACTGACCCGGATGGTTTCGGACTTCACATTAAAATTAAGCACAGTCATGGGTTTACACTGTATGCACATCTTAGTGCATCTGATGTCATCCCTGGTGACAAAGTTCGGAGAGGCGACATTATCGGAATAAGCGGCAACTCCGGAAACAGCACTGGCCCCCATCTGCATTTTGGGTACAAACCAAACGATGCAGATATGAATAACGGGTATTATGGCTACGTAGACCCTGAACCATTTATGGTGGAAGATTATTCGATGTCAATTTTCGGCGTGTATCTCCTAGATGGTGTAGATTTGTACGAGGCTGCTGAACGCGTTAGACAATTGCAACCCAGGGCCGTTGTCGTAAATTTCGCCGGAAACAACCAATGGGCTGCCCTGAGAACCATGAAGAACAACTCTCCAAATACTCACATTGTCGGCAGAATGTATAAGCCTGATGGTGAATATGAGAGCAACATCGCAAATGACCCCGAAGGATATGCGGATGAAATTTACCAGGAGTTAATTAAACAGCCCTGGTTGCCGTATGTTGATAGCGTCATCTTACACAACGAAATACTACACGATGGTCATTGGTTTAGTAAGGAAATCAGGGTGCCGCGAATAGAATTGAAGGCAAGATTCGATGTTGCAATGATGCGCCATTTCAGGGGGTTGATGAATGCTGATATGATTCCTATTAGATACCATGCACTCGTTTCTGCTCGTGGAACACCAGACATTGACGAAAAGCTAGAGAGATGGAAAACTCCGTATCACGAATGGGAACTTTACCTTAATGCGTTCAAGATGGCCATTGACGAGAATCACTTCATCGACCTTCACCAGTATGGATACCCCGACGATGTTATGAGGGGGAGCCAATGGTATGTGATGCGTTTTGAGAAGAAAGTGCTGCCGTGGCTGAAGAATGAACACCCTGAAATCTACGAATCAATGATTGGGCGTAGGGCTATTTTTATTTCAGAAGGCGTCTGGGATGACGGTCACAAAAGTGGATGGCTCGCACCAAATGGGCCAAGTGATTCTGAGGCTGCACTGAATGACCTTTTCAAACTTGCAAAGGAACTCAAGCCGTATTATGATGATGGTATACTTTTTGCTCATGTTTTATTCGGATACGGCTCCGTTGGAGGGTGGAGCAGATTCGATGTGCTTCGAGCAAAGCAATCATCTAAGTCTTTGTTTGACTTGATGGTTGACAATAAAAATTTCAACCTGGGCGGACCAAGTTTAATCGGGCCACCAATTCCGGTGCCAGACCCAGAACCTGATCCAGACCCACAACCACCAACCCCAAAACCGGAGGTAAACTCAATGACACTACGCAGGATTCAGAAAGAACTAGCAGACGCAGGTATCACATATACACCACTGCACCTTCGTGACGATTTTGACCCGAGCAAGATGAAGCCAGACACTAAGGTGCGTGTGCTTGTTGATGTCTTCAGCACAAAAGATGGTTTGTGGACTGTTGATGGAGAAAAATACTCGCTTCCCGCATGGGCGGAAAACCGTTACTACATCCCAACATATCAAACATGTCACAATGATGATCAGGGTGGAGCTACACACTTGTTCTTCATGCTGATGACAGAGCTTCCGAAGAACAATGACAAACTGCTGTGCGATGAAATTCACCACGGAGAATCAGGGTTCTCTCTCACAACTGATTCCGGGCTTACTGTGTTCGAGAAGGCAAAGCCAAAATCTGGATGGGGAAATATGTTCATGAATGCTGATTCTGCATTTTACCCAGGTGACGGCCAAAAAGGCACATGGACGCTTACGCCATTTGGCTACAGTGATGTGGTTCATGGGCTCGGCCTCATTAATAGGTGGCACATCAGCATTTATTGTACATTTGCACTGATGACATGGGAAGAGTACACAAACACTGTGCTTGTCCCAGAATTTGAAACCCTGCGCGAAAAAGTTATCTATTGGGGCGACAGACTGCAAGCTCTCTCCCTCTCGCCTTATACCGCATTGGTTAAGAAGATGATGTTGCCGCTTCGTGAATGTGACAACTTGACAAAACCGCTTTACTCTGCCGTTTCACCAGAATATAAAGTTGCGTGGAAGGGCGTTAACTACGTGTGTGAAAAAGCCGATCAGATTACGGGCTTCAACACACATTCAACCCCTCGATATTATTATGCGCCATTGAATGACGTGAATAATGTTGACTACTTTGAAGGAGAAATTCAATAATGGAAAATCTCACACTGTTTGTTACAATCGTTACGTTTGTTTTTGCTGGGATGTACTCTTACATCCTTGAAAAGATTGACGCATTCCACGCACTCACTTTTTGGGGCAAGTGGGCAGTCATCGTTGGCGGAAACGCTGTCATTGCTATTGCACTTGTCGCTGACGCCTGCTATCTCGGCGTTCTCGAAGTCGTTCTGAACGCTGTGTTTGGTGCATCTGCTGTGTGTCCAACCAACGTTGCCGGGACAATGATCGCTGTTACTCTGTTATCAATCTTTGCATCGCAAACATTCCATAACCTCTACAATCGCAAAAGAAAATGATTGAGAGGGGATAAGGCATAAAAAGAAAAGGCACGCTGGTAAAATACCAGCGTGCCTTTTTTGTTCAACGATTTTCTGTGATGCTATTCGTACACGTTACCAACACTGATGATGCGCAACAAAGAAGAGGTGGCGCATTACAAGTTCATCGAGTCCGCGAGCATGATAAATTTGTGCAAGTCTAAGTCTGCGCTTCATCCATGCTGGGGCTCCCAACTCCTGTGCAACATTTCTTGCCCCGACGATTGCCTGGGTCTGACCACTCCACCCATAACGAATGGCTTGTCCGGCGTGGTCAGCCGCTGCCGGTACAAGGTTTGGAACACATCCATCAGCGTCTGCGTCGATCTGAACTGAAAGTGAGATGATCAGAATAATCACAATAATCAGTGCGATTATTACTGCTTTTTGACTACTTGTTATCATCGAATTTCTCCTTTCTGGCAAAAAATGCTGCAATGAACTCTTCAGCACTACCGTTCGGATACCGTCTTTTCATAATACCATCGAGGTCCTCAATTGCAAGCGCGAGGTATACCCAAGCAAAGGCTCCTGGCACCCCATTAAGACCTTCCGTACACGAGATGAGCGCGGCGTTACTCAAGAGATTTGTAATCATGTACAGGCGTTCGCGGTTTATGAGTAGTTTTTTGTGCACACCGGCATGCCATTGCATGATTGCATTCATGTTCGCATATTCGTCAGCGTTCATGTGAACATCACCAATTTTGCTTTGCACGACCATTAGTGCTGTGCCAATCATGGCAAACGCATCCTGTAATTCGTGATCAATACCATCTTTGTTGTTGTTTTCACGCTTAAATTTTTCACCACCATTTCTCACGAAGGCGTCCAGTAGTTCGCTGGCCTCCTCGATGGCGAAGTCGAAAGCCCTCATTCCCGGCATCTTGAAATAGCCGCCAACTTTGTCCCATCCAGCTTGAACAGCGAAAACAACAGTTTCTGGAAATGTTACATCGCCCCCGTCTCCGGGGGCGACCACATTAGTTTTAGCTTTTTTTAGTTTTTTTCCCATTGTTAATCCTCCTCCGTTCCGAAATCTTCTTCATCTTCAACTGGCTCTTGAGCCAACGTATCCATCATTTCCGCAAACCACGCGGGCTCCTGAATCGGAAAACCGTCTACTTCCTCCGAGTATTCTTTTGCGTCTGCAACTGCATCATCGGTTTCACTGTATTTGTATGTCGCCATTAGAAAAGAGGCTCCTCATCCTGTGAGTTTTGAGTGGGTTTTGTTTGTTTATCAGGTTTCCCTTCAACCTTTTTCTTCCATGCAGCGAATCGCTCCGCTGTTGGTTTTCCACTATTTTCCACCATACATTTCTTGAATGAATTTTTAGCTTCAAATTCATTGTCAAATTTTGATGGAAAGTTCTTCATTGCCCATGCCACAAAGTCTTTGGGGATTACATCTGCTTTAGGAGCAGGTTTAGTGCTCTTTTTCTGCCCGCCCTGAGCAATGCTTCCACGCTGTTTCTGTGGTTGTTGCTTGATTTGTTTCTTGGGCTGCTGCTTAGTTGTCTTCCGTTGCTGTTTCTCCTTTTTGGGCGATCCTGCTCCTTCATCTTTAGCATCACCATCATTCTCATTAGATGCTGACGAAAACAAGGTTCGCACAACGTACTTCTGTGCCATAGTGATGGCCTTGTACAGCGCCTTGTCACTCGAATAATCCCACGCAAAGCCGGAGCCTTGCACCAACAGCCACTGACCGCTAGTATGTGTCAGAATGTACACGACTGTCAACTCGCACTGGTGAGGATGTTTGTTCTTTTCAGAAAAACTATACGTCGGCGTCGAAGAGATTTGCATAAGCGACAGACCGTTTTCTGACATAACGGCACCGTAATGTCCAAGCACATCTTCGGTTGAACTATAGCTGTACTTGTCATTCCCGTAGCCGTCATACTTACCGCTTTTTCCAATCTGGTTGAGACCAGTCACTTTGGCCGTTGCAGCAAATAACTTGTCAACTTCTTTTGACATTTGCAGTACACTGCCACCACCGCCCTCTCGATTGAACATCTCGGCCTCGTCGTAGTCGTAACTGTATTGATTGTCCATTAGTACGCCATATCTCCTTCGTCTGGTCCGTCTTCTTCGTAAGGGTCATCACCCCAATGTGCAATCGTGAGCGTAGAATTTCGCCCACCAACATTGATCTTAATCTTGGTGCGAATCTCACCGTCATCAGCCATCCAAGCGTCCACCTTCGGAATACCAACAACATGGATATTGCTGCCTTTGTGAAGCTTTCCAGCAAGTGCTTCTGCGATTCCCTCCCACAACACAACTTCGTACCAGTCTGCATTTTCAACCATGTTTCCGTCACGGCTCTTCCACTTGCTGTTTACCACAACCGTCAGCTTTGTGTATGCCTTACCGCTCTTACCATACTGCATTTCCGGCTCTACTGCAACCGTACCAATGATTGTCAACTGCTGAAATCCATTCATTTGATTTCTCCTTATTGGCTCGTTTTGATTAGATGAGGATGTGGAGAGAGCCTTGAAACTCCACACCCTCATTTGATGCTACAAGTTTATCACACTACTGCGTATTTGTCAAATATCACGCCAGAACCTGGGGCACCCGGCGCTCTTCCAGTCGGCAAGTAATTTGTCAAGCTGGATGTTCAATTCGGCGTGCCAAATTTCTCC
>Ga0256831_1001282_pt1 | contig 13314 bp, 16 predicted proteins | sample 132544metaG_FD_189087 | JGI IMG/M metagenome (GOLD analysis project Ga0256831, IMG submission 189087) | Hydrothermal vent microbial communities from Lau Basin, Pacific Ocean - 132-544 | ecosystem: Environmental > Aquatic > Marine > Hydrothermal vents | place: Pacific Ocean: Lau Basin | collected...
AATCCCATAAAATAATGATTTAATGCTGTTGTACTTACACAATTAACTCACACAATATAGCTATACTACAAACATGAAAGGGAGATGCTCTATCTCTCTTTCATACAATAATATTATCTTTGGTTAATCTATTTATTTATCTGCCATTTATAAATAGAAAGGCTAGAGATTCCCTTTTATGAAAGAGAGAGGTCATCTTTCACACTCAGGAGTTTTTCATTTTTTATACTTGAGGTGTGGGCTTTTTGCCCACATGCTTGATGCTTCCATTATTCTTTTATTTTCATTTAAAAATTCAATTGTAAAGACCACTTAACATAACACTAATATTTTAGTTGTTACTTAATGTATCATCGGTTAATGTAATAAGAATTTTTCTAACAAATATTAACAATTAAGCATAGTATAAAATTATATATATAATAATCACCTGTTATAATAAAAAGGAAATAATGTATGAAACAAAATGTAATTTTATCAACACTAGGTGCTACGATGTTAGCTACAATGCTATTGAGTGGTTGTGGAGATGATAATAATAGTAGTGACTGTATTAGTAACAATAACAATGATAGCACAACAGCTGTAGCTGTAGGATTATCTCCAGATAAGATTTCTATGAAGTCTGAAAATTCGTATGATGATAACAGTCATGGTGTCATAACAGCATCTACTTTGACAAAGTGGCTTGATAACTGGAAAGAGAATCGACCAAGTTCTGTAGAGGGTCGCTTGGTTGTTCTACAAGCAGGTGCAGTTTCATTTGACCAAAATAGAACTTTTTTACCTCATAATGATAGCGATGTATTGGTCTATGCTATACCAGGTGGTGGCTCATGTGACCCATCATATATGCGTTTTGATGGTATCTCAAACACACCTGGTGCGATGGTTTCAGGAGATAAAATAGATGGCAATATCAACTTCTTTCAAATTAATCCCGAAAAAGATTTTGTAGTTGTAGCACTAGCAGAGGGTTCAACCTCTATTCGTGAGATTACTAGAACTTGGTGGAGTATGATTTATTGGGGATGGGACATGAAGCGAATCGCTTTCTTAAATGGCTCTGTAGCATATAACTTTGCAGATAACAAGGATTATCTTGTAGCTCAATCTTCACCTGTACCTGAAAAAAAACATGAGTATCACATGAGTTCTCTAAAGACCGATAGAACATCTTTACATATCTATATTGATGAGATGAAAGAGATAGCCAAAAAAGAGGATAAGAGTGGATACTTTCTTATTGATGCTAGAGGAACAGCAGAGTATGATGGTACAAAAGCATCAAAATCAGCAAGTAAAACTTGTGGTGTAAATCATGACAAACAGTGTCTAACAGCATACAGAGGACATATCAAAGGTGCAGTAGATTTTCCATATACTGATATCCTTGTGATGGATGATGCACAAACAGACATTAATGGAGATGGTACTGTTGATAAAAAAGATGCCTCATTTAAATTTAAAAGCTATGATGAGCTAACAGCACTCTATGCTAAGAAGGGGTACAAAGATGGAGATACTGTTGTAGCATACTGTCGAACTGGAAGAAAGGCAACACTTTCAGCTTTAACAGCTACTACTGTACTAGGTTATCCATTTAGAATGTATGATGGTTCATGGATGCAGTGGGGAATGATGGCAAATGCTAAAGATACAAATGGTAGTGATATTCTATCGGAGTCAAGCAGTGTTAGAACAGATACAGAGGAGTACTCAATCATCTATAGCTACAATGACCCAATTGATGTAAATCCAGCCTCTATCTACAATATAGACACAAATGCAACAACATCTCAAAAGATAAAAGAGGAAGACAAAGCCTACTTAAAATAGGGATTTTAGAGTATATCTTACACAATTAAATCACATAATATTATCTTTAGGTGTGGGCTTTTCGCCCACATGTTTTATTTCCCAAACCCTACCTCCAAATTCGCTCCAACTATCTCATAGCTTATAACATGAGGTGGTCCTTCCCAACCACGATTTAAGTTGGCAACCACAACAGCTATTCGTCTGTTTCCTTTTTCTATATTTAAAAATCCCAAAATTTCTCTCTCTAATAGTTGTGAGTTTTGGTATTTTTTTCTATTTATAATCTTTTTGCCTTTTATTTGAGAGGTTAGATAGAGTGTTGAGTCAGTTATAAATTTGGCTCCCCAATCTTTGTTGTATTTTTTATTCACTTTTGAGCTTAGTTTTAGATAGTCTTTACGATAATGCAACTCATTAGTAAGTAGAGAACCCCAATTGCTATAATAGACACCATGCTGTCTTAGTCTCTCTTTTATCATCTTATGATTCTCTCTCCAAAAACTTTTGAAGTTGACATTCTTTATATTCTCTTCGGTTTGAAACTTATGATGCCATACTATCTTATCGGTTACTAAATCTTGGACAAATGTCTCTATGCGTACCATGTCAGCAGGGTCTGTATCATACTCTATTGCGTAGGCAAGTTTTCCATTGTTGTAACCTAGTGGGTAGAAGGTGTCATGCAAAAAGGAGTTTTGAGCAAAACCAGAGTTGTACGATGAAAAAACACTAAAGGCTCGGCTTTCAAGATTTAATGGTTTTGGATAGATTATAGAGGGGATGGGAATTTTTTTGTATGGAGCTTTTATCTCTCTTATCTTACAGTGATGTCCATTATCTTTTAGGGTTAACTTAAGAGCTTTTTTTACATATTTTAAAATTTTATCCAAGCGTTTTTCATTGTTAGAGGCAAAAATATGACTACTATCAATCGTTACAACACACTCTTTTGAGCCATAATCTTTAGCCTCAACAGTAAGACCTTTTATGTTTGCTAAGTTTACATTCATCTGATTAAGCCTAGTATCTGGTGCATTTATTCGATGCTCCCATGTAACAGCTGATATATCAGCATCCATTAAGTAACTATATACAAGTACTTTTTGAAGCTCTATCCCATCTCTATCCATCAAGCTAGATTGAGGGTTAGCTACAGGGATATAGAGAGAGAAAAAAGAGGCATGAGATGCAAAAAGAGAGCCTCCTAAAGAGATGAAGAGTATTAAAAATTTAAATTTAGATACAAACATGGTTCTTCCTTATATTTGGATTGGTTGTTATCTTATCTAAAAATAGTGGGGGAATTTAAATAGAGTGGAAATTTGTAGGCTCGATTTCATCGCATACGCGTCAACTTAAGGAATTAACTATTGCGTTGGCTAAAGCCAACCCTACAAAATCATAATTTAAATACTGTAGGGTTGGCTTTAGCCAACATTGTATCTGTTTTTCCTAGTTTTGCAAGATATCTAATATTAATTTATCTTTCCCTACAACCCTCTCTTCTTAATAATTCGTCTAATGTTATTAATACGGTTAGCAGGTGCTGGGTGGGTTGATAGGTACTCTGGTGGGGTTTTGCCACTTTTTGCAAATTTTTGCCAAAATGTTAGGGCTGCTTTGGCGTTGTATCCTGCTTTGGATGCTAAGACGACACCTATCTCATCGGCTTCATTCTCTTGCTCTCGTGAGTGTGGTAGCATGACTCCTAGTTTTGTTCCTACTCCAAATGCTTGCATTACCATAGCTGTGTTTTGAGGATTTCCTTTTCCTACCATGACACTTTGAAGTACTGCTCCACCCATCTGTGCTACCATTCCACTACTCATTCTCTCTGCTCCATGTCTTGCTATGGCGTGACCAATCTCGTGACCCATGACAGAGGCTAACTCATCATCATTTGCAATGTATTTAAAGAGTCCTGTGTAGACAAAAACTTTACCACCAGGGAGACAAAAGGCGTTGGCTTGTTTGTCGTTATCTATAAGGTAAAATTTCCACTTAAAGTTTTTTTGACCAGCGATATTGGCGATACGTTTACCCACTCTTTGAACCATAGCCGTTTTGTGAGCGTCATTGCTAATTTTCTCTTTTTTTAGTACCTGTTGAGCACTCTGATATCCAAGCTTCATCTCCTCACTTCTATCCATCATAATGAATTGATTTCGTCCTGTAATTGGGGCTTTAGTACATCCTATGAATAAAAGTGCTAAAATAGCACCCATCATTAATTTTTTTGGTAGTCTCATTTTTATCCTTTTTGAAGTAGAAAATATTATACCAAAGATAGATGAAAATAACAAAATAGGATTAGAAGTGTTTAACATCGTATTGGTAGAACCTCAAATACCCCCAAATACAGGTACAATAGGACGACTATGTGTAAATTTAGGAGCAACACTTCATCTGGTAAAACCTTTAGGTTTTGATATAGATGATAAGGCTGTTACTAGAGCAGGACTGGATTATTGGAAAAATTTAGATTTGATTATATGGGAGAGTTTTGATGCTTTTTTAGAAGAGCATCCCATAAATAATAGTTCTCATTTGGCAACAACCAAGACAGATAAACTCTATTTTGATGCTAAATTTAAAAAAGATGACTATATTTTGTTTGGTTCAGAGACCAAAGGGATGCGAGAAGATGTGCTTTTAAAGAATAAAGAGCAGTGCATCACTATCCCCATGGGTGGTGAAGGAAGAAGCCTTAACCTTGGTGTAGCTGTTGGGATAGTAACATATGAAGCCCTACGTCAAAATTATGATGGATTTGAGAAAATAACCATTGCCAATACATTAGAGGAGAAGTAGATGCCTGTAGGAGATATTTTATATATATTTGCAATTATTCTCTTTTCCTTTATGACCTTTACAATTATTCGTGGAAATTTTCAGCGTAAATTTGATGAAAATGGAGAGCGTTTAGATTTGAAAGAGAAACGAGAAAAAGAGGAGCAAGAGAAAGAATATAAAAATAAGAGAGAGTCTAAATGAGAAATTGGAGTTTAAAAAAAATAGTAAAAGAGATTGTAACCACGCTTTTAATGCTGTTTGTCATTAGTATGGTCATAAACTATGTGCGTAAGCCTGATAGCTCTGATACACTTGTAGATATTCAACTTTTGGATATCCACAATAAAAAGATATCTCTAAGAGATTTGCCTAAAAAAGATGCACCTACTATTGTACATTTTTGGGCAACTTGGTGTCCTACTTGTAAGTTAGAAGCCCCAAATTTAGACTCATTGAGAGACTCTTGTAATGTGGTAACAGTTGCTGTAAACTCTGGTTCAAACGAGACGATAAAATCTTTTATAAAAGAGAGAGGTCTAGGCTATAGTGTCATCAATGATAACAGTGGTGATTTGGCAAAGAGATTTGGGGTAGAGGTCTATCCTACAACTTTTATCTATGATAGTAATGGTACGTTAAAATTTTCTGAGGTTGGATATAGTACAGAGGTAGGACTTAAAACTAGAGTAGCTATGGTAAGAGATGGCTTAATTTAATACCATTTTTAATTCATAATTGTATAATTATGTTATGAGAAAATTTTTACTATTATTATTACTGACTTTTAACTTTGTAAATGCGACAGAGTATAGCTTAATACATTTGAAAAAAGGTGGAGCTCTTAATGTTCGAGAAGAGCCTATTATCAATCGACATACTCTTGTGGGAAAATTACCAGCTGATACCATAGGTATTAAGATTAGAGAGTGTAAATACAACATCAAAGGAGAGGAGTGGTGCTATGTCTACCATGGTGTAGGCACTCAACATGTTGAGGGGTGGGTAAGTCGAAAATTTCTTCGTCCAATGAAAGAGGATAGAGAGGTAAATCGTTTCTATCTTAAGTACTTTTTACAAGACTATTATAAGGCTGATGAGGAGAACTTTTTAGATAAATTAAAAGTATTTTATACATTTCCAATGCAACAGTATATGTTGCAAAAAAATGTGACTCTGATGAATCTACGTGCTTCAAAAGTTAAATTTTATAAATATTGGCCAAAGCGTCACTATAGTTTAGGTTATTTGCGAATTCTTAAACGGAAACGGGATTATACAGATGTGGAGGTTACTGTACATTGGAAGTATGAGAGTCGCAATGATTCTCGTTCTGGAAGGGATATAAATAAGGTTAGAATTGTTAAGGAGGATGGAGAGTTTAAAGTTTTGGCGATTAAACGCTTAGAACAGATTATTAATCCTAAAGTTATTGAGCTAGAAGAGCCTGTTGATAGTGAGACAGTTGCTGTGGCAAAAGAGCTAAAAAAGAAAGCAACTATAAAAAAAGAGACATCTGTAAAGGCTAGTCAAAAATATTATATTAAAGTGGGAAGTTTTATTAAAGCACCAAAAGCCTCTTATCTAAATAAAATTGTATCGTTTGGATTTAAATATAAAATTGAGAAGATTACTAGTGAAGATAAGATACTTAGACGTGTCTATATAGGTCCATTTCCAACAACAGTGGAGACGATGGAAGCTCTTGATAGGGTACGTAAAAAGATTAATAAAAATGCGTATATACAGACATTAGATAATTAACATGGCATCACCATAAGAGAAGAAACGATACTCTTTGGCGATTGCCTCTTCATAAAGCTCTAAACTCTTCTCTCTACCTATAAATGAAGAGACGAGCATGATAAGTGTACTTTTTGGTAGGTGAAAATTGGTTAATAGATGAGTAACTCGTTGTGGTCTATTATTTGGATTTAAAAAGAGGTCACACTCTCCATCTAGTTTATCTGTTCTGTGAAAATACTCAACTGTTCGTGTGACAGTTGTTCCAATGGCTAAGATAGGGGTATCACTTTTTAATACCTCTGCACTCTCTTGTGGAATATCAAAAAACTCAGAGTGCATAGGATGCTCTAAGATATTATCTACTTCAACAGGTTTAAATGTTCCTGCTCCTATATGTAGCGTGATTTTGTGTGTTTTGTGCCTACTAGAGAGAGCATCAAAGAGTTCAGGTGTAAAGTGGAGAGATGCTGTAGGTGCTGCTACTGCTCCTGCATGTTTGGCAAAGAGTGTCTGATAGTCTCTCTCATCCTCTTTGTTGTCCTCTCTTAGCATATAGGGGGGTAGTGGGATATGCCCTATCTTCTCTAAGACAACAACCAACTCTTCAAAACGTATCTGTTTACCATGATGGGCAAAGGTAACAACTCTAGCACCATCTTCTAAAAATCGTACGACAGTAGCTACTAAGTCGTCCTCAAAAAATATCTCTGTACCTATCTTAACTCTTCCTCGTGTCATTACTAAGTACTCATTGGCATCAAGAGGTTTGTTAAAAAGAAGCTCTATTTTTCCTCCACTCTCTTTTTTGCCAAAGATACGGGCTTTTATCACTTTAGTGTCATTTAAAAAAACATCACAGTTTTTGGGTAGGTATTTGAGTAGATGTTGAAACGTAGTGTGAGTAGTTGTATCGGTTGCTCTATTATAAACCAAGAGTTTTGCATGGTCTCTTGGTTGTACAGGAGATTGAGCTATGAGATGAGCAGGAAGCTCATAATCATAGCTAGAGGTAAGTAGTTCTATATCCATCTATCTATTTTAGTTGTTTCTGCTCATCAACAGTAACATTATCCTCTTTTTCATCATCGTCATCTTCTTCTATATAAGGGTTTACCATTCTTACTATAAATATAGATAGAGTATAGAGTAAAATAAGTGGTGCAGCCATTAGAAGTTGTGTAATGACATCTGGAGGGGTTAAGAGTGCTGCAAATACAAAGATAATAAGTACAGCATGACCAAAGAAGTCTTTTAACCATTTATCATTGACAAGACCTAAAACAGCTAGAAAAAATAGGATAACAGGTAGCTCAAACGCCACACCAAAACCAAAAAGAATTTTTGTAAAGATACCGATATACTCATCAAGTGTTTGTAAGAAGTTTACTAAATTTCCTGCAAACATCCATAAAAACTTAAACCCTAGAGGGATAACTGCATAGTAGGCAAAAGCAGTACCCACAAGAAACATAAAGGTAGAGGCACTTACAAAAGGTATAACATACTTTTTCTCATTGTCATAAAGACCCGGTGCGATAAAAGCCCAAAGTTGTGAAAATACAACAGGTAGGGCAAACAAAAAACCTGTAAAAATAGAGATTTTAAGTGCTGTAAAGAATATCCCAATACCACCAATAAATGGGTCTGCTCCATTCATGATTCCCATTAGAGGGGCTTTGGCAAAAGCGATAATATATTGGTTAAAGCCAAATGCAACAAAAGCAAAAACGATAACAACAGCAACGGAGATACCCAATCTTTTTCTAAGCTCAATAAGGTGAGGTTTTAAATTATCAAACATTACGCTTCACCTTTTTTATTTTTTTTAAGTACAATTGTCTCTTCTTGTTTAGGTTCAATTGGTGTAGTTGTTGTTGAATTGCTATCCATATTGGTAAGTGTACCTTTAATGGAATCTAAATCATCATTTAGACTCTCTATTGGATTGATATTTTTAAACCCTTTTAGCTCATCTGTAGCTGCATCTAGCTTGGCTTTGTATCCTAATGCTTCCTCTTTTAAGTCAGCAATCTTAACTTCATCATCCAATGCACTCTTGGCATCACTAATTGCTTTCTTTGTACCTTTAATGAATTTAGCGATAGATACCATCGCATCTGGTAGCTTATCTGGTCCTAAAAATAGTATGGCAACAACAGCTATGAGGAGTATTTCTGTAAAACCCATTCCAAACATGATTTTCCCTTGATTTTCAATTATTGTAATTTTATCTAAAAAGGTTAAGAGTTTGGCTTTTTTTCTATCTTAATTTAAACTTAGTTATTTATTATAATTTTTAGATACAATGTTAACTTAATAATATATTTTAGGAGTAAACTATGGACAAAGGTCTGCTTATATTTATAGCAATAGGTTTAATCGCTACCTATTTTGTTACCAATATTATTGGTGATATTCAAGATGATGGTGAAAAGCAACGAGGAACATATAAAAAAGAGAATCAGTATGAGCAGTATCAGGGAGTTGATATTGTAGGTGATACTATTTTAGATGTACAGAATATTGATGAAAAAAAGCAGTTAGAGGTATGGAATAAGAGTGAACTTCAACATGAGTTCATAGAGTTATTCCCAAACTTTGATGCTATGAAAAGATATGTTAATGATAGAATTAGAGGAGATGCGTTACAAAATAAGCTTTTAAAACGCATTGATAATGTTGAGATTCAATTTATCTCAGGAACATTGAGTGGAGAGCAGTCAAAATCGAAGCTAAACTCTATTTAATCAAGTAGAGAGCAATCTCATCACTTAAGAAAAAATTAGGATTATAGTAAGTGCTAGATATTTTATTAAGCTTTTGATGCTCTACTAAAAAATCAGCACTTTTTTTAATTTTTTCATTCAATATTCTCTCTTTTATACCAATATTAGAGCGAAGCCCCAAGAGGATTTTCTCTGTTAATATATCCTCTTGGCTTAGTATCTCCTTTTTGATATCATAAGGGTTATTTATGTATAAGTCAATATCGGTATGAGGATAGTATCGTATATCTTTTTTGAAGCCTACAGCCCCTGCACCAACACCTATATAATCTTTTAGTTCCCAATATCCTTTATTGTGAAAACTTTGGTATGTTCCATAGTTTGATATCTCATATTGAGGGAAACCTTTTTCTTCTATTTTCTCTTTGACAAAAAAAGCAAGAGTGTCATCTTCTTGTTTGACCTCAGGTGTCTCATAAAATTTTGTTTGAGACTCAATGGTTAGTTCATAAGCAGAGATATGGTTAATGGGCAGTTCAAATGCTTGGTCTATATCTTTTTCCAATAGCTCTTTAGTGTCTCCTTGGTAGTTGTAGATTATATCAAGAGAGATGTTTTTAAAGCCTATTTTATGGGCATTGGTTATTGCATTAATCGCATCTTTAGGTGAGTGGTGTCGGTTTAAGCCTTTTAATTTCTCTTGGTTAAAACTCTGAACACCAAAAGATACACGGTTAACTCCTAAGCTATGCATCCCCTCTAGCCATAAAGGGGTTGCTGAGTTTGGATTTGCTTCGGTGGTTATCTCTGCATCTTTTTTTATAAGTGGATATAGAAGCTCAAATATAGGCTGAAATAGTGAGGGATTAATGGTTGAGGGTGTTCCTCCACCAATAAAAACAGACTCTATCTCATGAGCTTTGACCTGAAATTTTTCAAGCTCAAACTTAAGCTGTTCTAGTAGTGCTAACATATAGTTTTTTCTAGTATCAAACTTATCAACATAGCTGTTAAAACTACAGTAGTGACACTTTGAGTCACAGTAGGGAATATGGATATATAGTAACATCTGTTCACCATTTTTTAATGACATTTTAGCTAAAATTTTGACAGAGTGAGTGAAGATTTATTTTTTAAATAGGTCTTATGTTAAACTTATAAAATAAAAAACAAAGATGAGTAGTAAAAATGCAGATAAAGAAGCAATATCGCCCAAATGTCGCAGCTGTAATACTCTCTTCAAACTATCCCGGTAAGTGTGAGTTTTTTTTAGGAAAAAGGTCTGATGTTAAAAATGTATGGCAATTTCCACAAGGTGGTATCGACGGTAATGAGACACCAAGAGAGGCGTTGTTACGTGAATTAAAAGAGGAGATAGGGTGTAATAGTGTTGATATTATTGCAGAGTATCCCTACTGGATAAAGTATGATTTTCCAAATGGTGTTACTGCTCGTAAAATGTACCCTTTTGATGGTCAAACCCAAAAGTATTTTTTAGTTAAACTCAAATCTGATGCCCAGATTAAACTCGATAGTTTTCATGAACCAGAGTTTGAAGATTATAGATATGTAGAGTATGAGCAGTTGCTAAAAAAAGCAACCTATTTTAAGCGTAGAGTATATAGAAGAGTGATAGAACATTTCGTAAGAGAGGGATATATAATAGATGTTGATAGTGCATAAGTATGGTGGGACAAGTGTCGGAAGTTTGGAGCGTATAGATAATGTAGCTTCAAGAGTAGTAAAAGCAAGAGAAGAGGGTAACGATATTGTAGTTGTTGTCTCTGCTATGAGTGGTGAGACCAATAAACTAATAGAGTTCTCTAAACACTTTTCAGATAACCCATCAAAAAGAGAGATGGATATGCTGTTAAGTTCAGGAGAGAGGGTTACTGCTTCTTTACTAGCGATTGCCCTTAATGAGCAAGGCGTTGATGCTATTGCTATGACAGGTAGGCAAGTTGGTATTAAAACAGATAGTATGCACACCTATGCTCGTATTGAGTCTATTGACCCTACTGCTATGCAAAGAGAGCTTGATAGAGGTCGTGTAGTAGTTGTCGCAGGGTTTCAAGGGATTAATGCCAATGGTGATGTAACCACACTAGGTAGAGGTGGTTCAGACCTATCTGCCGTGGCAATTGCAGGTGCATTAAAAGCAGATGCGTGTGAAATATACTCTGATGTAGATGGTATCTACACCACAGACCCAAGAATAGAGCCAAAAGCTAAAAAGATGGATTTTATCTCTTATGATGAGATGTTAGAATTGGCTTCATTAGGAGCAAAAGTTCTTCAAAATCGTTCGGTTGAGTTGGCAAAAAAGTTAAATGTAAAAATGATAGCAAAGAGTTCTTTTTCAGATGCAGAGGGAACAATCATAGGTGAGGAGAGTGAAGAGATGGAAGAGGTATTAGTAAGTGGTATAGCATTGGATAGAAATCAAGCTAGAGTAACGATTAGAGATGTAGCAGATAGACCTGGTATTGCAGCTGAGATTTTTACTAAATTAGCAGAAGAGCAGATAAATATTGATGTTATTATTCAAAATGCAAGTGCTGATGGTAAAACCAATTTAGGTTTTACTGTATCTGGTTGCCAAATCGACCAAGCAAGAGCTGTCATAGAGGCGTTCAATCATGACATAGGCTCAATGGATTTTGACAACTCTGTCTGTAAAGTCTCTGTGGTAGGTGTTGGGATGAAGTCTCATGCAGGAGTAGCAGCAACAGCATTTTCAGCATTGGCAAATGAGAGTATCAATATCGAGATGATTTCAACCTCTGAGATAAAAGTATCCATGGTTATTGCAGAAAAATATGCAGAGTTAGCAGTTAGAACACTTCATCAAATTTATAATTTAGATGCCTAAGATTTTGAATGAAATCAATACTAGACTGGACACTTCAAACCATTCGTGAAGAGGACTCTAGCTTCTCATGGATGGAGGAGTGTCGTTATGATTGGGTACCTGTTGTCCAATCAGCAGTTAAAAAGATTTTAGAGGGGCAAAGTATCCTTATATTGACCGATGAGTCTCGTGGATGGTATGCTAGATATATCTCCAATAAAATCAATAATTTAGAGAACGACAGACCCTTTTTACCTGTCTATACCATAAAGTCTATGTTTCCAAATTTGGACAAGATGCGAAATACAGAAGATTTGGATTTGTTTGAAGATATGTTAGATATCTCCTATCCAAATGGTTATTTTATTTGGTATATTGGTTCGGCTGATAGTGTCTATACCAAGTTTGTATTTCGAAATGATGAGAATCTACTTTGGATTATTGATGGTGATGTTCCCAACAGCTTTTATCTTAAAAAAGGTGGTACATCTCTTGATATTAAGCTAATACAGCTTTTTAAGCTTTTTAACAAAACCGTTGATGCATCACTCTTTAATGAGATAAGTATAGACTGATGCCTTTTTCTACTCTTACACTAGATGGTGGTATCATTATTAGCAAAAATCCTGATAAAGTTTTAGCTTCGCTAAAGGCACTTAAAACAGATGAGATTTTTACGATTATCAAAAATGAAGATGAAAAAGGTGTGACCAAAGAGTTTTTAGTAGAACATGCCAAACAGACCATCACCAAAGCCTACATAACAAGTGATGAGTTAAACTACATCATCCTCATATCTCCAAGTTTTTCTGACATAGTACAAAACAGACTACTTAAAATCATAGAAGAGCCACCAAAAAACAAAGCTTTCATCATCATCACCGAGTCCAAATCAGCCATCTTAGATACCATCAAATCAAGAATGCCAATAAGAGTTCTACAAGAGGATAAACAAGAAGAGACTTTTAGCCTAGATATCGAAAATCTAAATCTTGCCAAAGTGTATGAGTTTGTTCAAGAAAACAGGAGAATATCTTCTGTAGAGTGTCAAAAACTAGTAGAGACTATCTCAACTATAGCCATGAAATCAGGCAGATACAATTTAGATGAATCGACTTTAAAAGTTTTCTCTGATAGCATCAAAGCTTTGGATATGGGGTCACCTACTTCGTTTATTTTAAATACTGTTCTTTTGAAGTTGTTGGCGAAAAAAAAGAGATAATAGCGAAATGGAGTTAGGTGTTTTATAGCTAAATAGCTAAGTGTATTTTGGTGTTTTAAGAAAAATAGACTATAATATCTAAAAGGAATTAGCCATTATCATGAATATTAACTATTTTATAAAAAAACAAAATCTACTTATAGCAAAAACCTCTACAG
>Ga0256831_1001283_pt1 | contig 13301 bp, 9 predicted proteins | sample 132544metaG_FD_189087 | JGI IMG/M metagenome (GOLD analysis project Ga0256831, IMG submission 189087) | Hydrothermal vent microbial communities from Lau Basin, Pacific Ocean - 132-544 | ecosystem: Environmental > Aquatic > Marine > Hydrothermal vents | place: Pacific Ocean: Lau Basin | collected...
TCTCAGGTAATTTTATTTTTTTCTGTGGATTAGTCGCTACTTTCTTGACAGCTCTATTATTGTTTGGCTTATGAATGCTTTGCTTTTTCTTTTTCTGCACAGGTTTATTTGTTTCATCCCCTGCTATTTTTATCTCCTCAGCATTAGGGAATAAAGCACGCACATAAGGCGTTACTTCTTTATCATCACGGATAAAAGCAACCGTAGGGCAATCATCACTTGTCTGCGCTAATATTTTATCAAGAAGATTCTGCATGTTTTTATGATAAATTGTCGTTAAATCATCAACAATTAACATTTCAAGTTTAGAGAAATCGGCTTTATTATTATCAATTAGATCATTCAAACGCCCTGGAGTCGCTATCATTAAGTCTAATGGACGACGCATAAGACGCATTTGTGGCTGATAAGGGCGACCACTCACTACAAAACCAAAGCGCATATTATGATTACTGGCAAGGCGTTTAAGGGTGTGGTTGATCTGACTGACGCGATCTCGACGCGATGTTAGTATCAAAATACGCGCCCCTCGTTTTTCTTCAACGGGATTGGCAATAATGTAATTGATAGCAGGAATAAGAAAGGCGCCTGTTTTTCCAGCAGCTGTCTGACTCCAGACAAGCACATTCTTTCTCTCCGTGATCAGAGGGATAAGTTTTGACTGTAACTCAGTCGGAGACTGATAACCTGATTCTGTAATAGATGCAACAAAGTCTTGTTGTAATTTTAATTCTGAAAATGACAAGTATAGGTTCCCCCGAGGTCTCGCTGTGATAAGTAGGTGGATATAATAAATCTAACATGTGCTTATACCCAAAAAGTGAGTCATCTCAATTTATTTTTCAATCTTCTACGTTAAGTAGGAGGATACAATAAATCTAACATTTTGCTCGTACCCAAAAAAAGTGGGGTATAGCAATTTATTTTTCAATTTTCAAATAAATATCGAAAATTTTGTTAGATTTATTATGATCTCCTATTTGTTATCTCAGTCATGTAGCTTGACTATGTTTTAACAATGCCTTGAAGTTAGAAAAATATTCTGCGTAAATTTTGTTAGATTTATTATGCTCACCTACTTAGTGATGGCGAGTCATGGGTTATGAAAAATTTAAGAAAACGCTCTATGTTCAAGCAACCGTAAGTTACTTAAGCAGAAATTAAGGGGTAAATTTTTAGAGTTTAGGTGTTGTTCTCCCCATTCATTGAGGATTTAAAGTAAACGCAATAGATAATCTTGAGATGCCTATAACCCCTGTTATATTTTTTTTAGCATCTCTACACCAATATTAGGTGAAAGGCGTACCAAGTGGAAATTTATAGCATTCCTTTATATGAGTCAAGCTAAGCCTCGATACATGGTTGATTTTTATTCTAAGCAAGCCTTTCTTCCTCGCGTAATGTCAGAATTTCAACACCTGTTTTAGTAACCAGCAAGGTATGTTCCCATTGCGCTGATAAAGAGTGGTCTTTAGTGACAACAGTCCATTTATCTGGCAACTGCTTTACATAGCGCTTGCCCACATTAATCATTGGCTCAATTGTAAATGTCATACCTTCTTTTATTAGCTCACCTGTTTTCGGCTTGCCGTAATGTACTACTTGTGGTTTTTCATGAAAGCTTTCGCCTATCCCATGCCCACAATACTCACGCACAACACTACAATGTTGTGACTCAGCAAAAGTTTGAATAACGTGACCTATATCTCCCAAATAAGCACCAGGCTTTACCTCTTTAATGCCTAAATATAAAGCTTTTTGTGCAATATCACTAACCCGCTTGGCTGCAATGCTTGGCTTGCCTACAAAAAACATTTTACTGGTATCACCATGAAAACCCTCTTTAATCACGGTAATATCAATATTGACACTATCCCCTTTTTTGAGCTTTTTTTCACTGGGAATACCGTGGCACACCTGATGATTGACAGAGGTACAAATAGACTTTGGGAAGCCATGATAGTCAAGCGGTGCAGGTATCGCTTTTTGCACATTGACAATATAGTCATGACAAATGGCATCCAATTCATTGGTAGTAACACCTACTTTAACATAGGGTTCAATCATAACCAACACATCCGCCGCTAGCTTTCCTGCAATGCGCATTTTCTCTATTTGTTCTTCGTTTTTAATAATAATACTCATAGTCGTTTTTGCTGTCCTTTAATTTATTTTAGCGAATAATAACAGGAAAGTGGTTTCAATGAAGTTATTGTGGTATAAAGCGCGCGCAATATTTTGCAAAATTACACTCATGGGTAAACGATTTTTTATCGTTGATAGCCCATTAATATTTCTCACATGTATCGACACATTTAGCAGGGTGCTGTTTCTATGTTCGCTGATCGAAGTGATCTGAATTAGTTGTTAGATGGGATATATGGAGGCCTAACCCAGAAAAGGAAAATTATTATGGCAAGAGTTACCATGCGTCAAATGTTAGAGGCGGGTGTTCATTTCGGACATCAAACTCGTTATTGGAATCCAAAAATGGCACCTTATATTTTTGGTGCGCGCAATAAAATTCATATCATCAATCTTGAAAAAACACTCCCTATGTTTAATGATGCATTGAACATGGCGGGAAAAATAGCAGCTAAAGGCGGAAAAGTAATGTTCGTTGGCACTAAGCGTGCAGCACAGAACACCGTTAAAGAAGAAGCGCTTCGCTGTAAAATGCCTTACGTTAATTTCCGCTGGTTAGGTGGAATGCTAACAAACTATAAAACCGTCAAACAATCGGTACGTCGTTTGCATGATTTAGAAAAAATGCAAGCAGATGGCTCAATGGAGCGCTTAGTAAAGAAAGAAGTACTCACATTGACCCGTGAGCAAGAGAAGCTTGAAAAAACATTAGGCGGTATCAAGTACCTCAAAAAACTTCCAGACGCACTTTTTATTATCGATGTGGGTCATGAAGATATCGCAGTAAAAGAAGCACTTAAATTAGGCATTCCTGTTATTGGTATTGTTGACACCAATAACTCACAAGATAATATTGACTACGTTATTCCTGGCAATGATGATGCTATTCGCGCTATCCAGCTTTATGCATCAGCAATGGCCGATGCTATTGCCGATGGGCATTTAAGTAGCGCAACAACTGCCGCAGATATGGAAGCCGCGACAAAAGAAACAGCAACTCCTGCTCCGAAGACCGAAGAGAAACCTGCGGAAGAAGCTAAAGTTGAAAGCACTGAAAAAGAAGTAACCGCTGAAGCTAAGGCTGCTGAGCCTAAAAAGACAGAAGATGTGAAAACTGAAGCGGAGGCACCCGTTAAAGTAGAAGCAGAGTAATCATCTATTGCCCTCACTTATGATTGAGAATTCAATAACACCCGAGTTTTCTCTTGTTTTTATCCTTGCTCATTCGATCTCACGCGTTGCGTAGCCTGCTATGCATATGCATCTTGTGAGATCAAATGAGCAGAAATAAAAATCCTGTGGTAAGTTTCGGATATTATTAAACCCTCAGTCCTGAAAAAGAAGTTTTTTTAAGTGTAAGCGATTTTTATTGAATTAAACCTAAATCTTGCAAGCTTATAGTGCCCACGCAAAATTAATCTAACAATTTAGCCTTTGTTTTCTGATCCTCTTCGTTATTGCTTTGAAGTTCAAGAAATAGAAAACAAAATTTTGTTAAACTAATTTTGCTTAGGTACTTATTCAAACAACTATTTTGCAAGATTTTAAGTAAAGAGTTTTAGGAAGAATTATATTATGGCTATTACAGCTGCAATGGTAAAAGAACTGCGTGAGCGTACTGGCGCAGGCATGATGGACTGCAAAAATATGCTTGTCCAAACAGATGGCGATCTAGAAAAAGCGATTGATGAAATGCGCAAAACAGGCGCTGCTAAAGCTGATAAAAAAGCAAGTCGTGTGGCGGCAGATGGTAAGGTTGTTATTGCTATTTCTGACAGCGGCAAAGAAGCGGCGATTGTTGAAGTCAACTGTGAAACTGACTTCGTTGCAAAAGATGAAAACTTTATGGGATTTGTCGATGCTGTTGCGGCTCGTGTCTTAGCAGACCAACCAGCAGATATTGCAGCGCTTTCTGCATTACCATTAGATAGTGGCGAAAGTGTAGAAGAAGTTCGTACTGGGCTTATTTCCAAAATTGGTGAAAACATCCAAGTACGTCGCTTCGAATTAATTTCTGCTCCTGCGGGTCAGGTATTTGCTTACAGTCATGGTGTTCGTATTGGTGTTGCTTTAGCAATAACAGGCGGTGATGAGACACTTGGCAAAGACGTTGCTATGCATATTGCAGCTAGTCGCCCTATTTGTATTGCTGAGGCTGATGTTCCTGCCGAGAATCTCGCTAAAGAAAAAGAAATTCTTGTTGCTCAGGCAGAGGCAAGCGGCAAACCTGCAAACATTATTGAAAAAATGGTTGAAGGGCGTATACGCAAATATCTATCTGACATCACGCTATTAGGTCAAAATTTCGTTAAAGACCCTGATACAACCATTGCTAAACTACTAGAAGGCGCTAACGCAGAAGTTATTAGTTTTGTTCGTTATGAAGTCGGCGAAGGAATCGAGAAAAAGCAAGAAGATTTTGCGGCTGAAGTAATGGCACAAATTGGAAAATAATTTTTGTTCACACTGAGCCGTAAAAAGGAGCGTAGAAACGCTCCTTTTTTTTGCCTATACTTAGGAACGTGCACGAAACAACTTCCTGATCTCTAACTTGCCTTTTTATCCCAGCTTGGATGATTTCATTCGTTGCGTAGAGTAACTCTGCGCCTCATGAGCTCATCCAATCTGAAATAAAAATTCTGCGTTAGAACTTCGGGAAGTTATTCCATGCACCTTCCTTAGCTAGCAATTCTAAAAATAGAACAAAAAGTTACCTCACGGGATGGCTTCCAACTTTAGGTGGGACAGCCTGTTAGTTCATAGAATTAGAAAGGAAACAAATTATCTCGCAAAGACGCAGAGTACGCCAAGAAAAAAAAGAAACATTCTTTATGTACCCTGCGTTTTTACAAGAGAACCGTTTTTTGTACCCAAGGGATATAGCAATCCCGCTTTAAATTAATAGCCAGTCTAACTTTAGAAAAGGCATCATTTTTTAAATATTAAGAGATCTCCCAAAAAATGTCAGACAATGAAAAGATACAACGTGTTTTATTAAAATTAAGCGGCGAAGCGCTAATGGGTGACTTCAACTTTGGAATTGACCCTGAAATATTAAAACAAACCGCAACCGAACTTATTGATCAACAGAAAAAAGGTGTTCAACTTGCTCTGGTTATAGGGGGGGGGAATATATTTCGCGGCGCAGGTCTAGCGCAAAGCGGTATTGACCGCGTCAGTGCGGATCAAATGGGCATGTTAGCAACCGTAATGAACGCCCTAGCAATGCAAGATGCAATCAAAAAACAGGGTGTAAATTGTCGCGTAATGTCTGCTTTAGCAATTGATCAGGTTGGTGAGCCCTACTCTGCCTTTAATGCTAGAGAATATTTAGATCAGGGTGATATTGTTATCTTTGCTGCGGGTACTGGAAATCCTTATTTTACAACAGATACTGCCGCTAGTGTTCGTGCAATTGAAATACAAGCCGATATACTATTGAAAGCCACTAAAGTTGATGGTATCTATAACTCTGATCCCATGACGAATGAGAATGCTAAGCGCTATGATACGTTAAGTTATGACGAAGCCATATCACGCAAGTTAGGTGTTATGGATTTAACCGCAATGGTATTATGTCGTGAAAATAAAATGTCATTAGGTGTTTTTAAACTATTTGACAAAGGAGCTTTAGCTGCAATGATTGCAGGAGAGGCGATTGGAACAAGAATAAAATCTTAAGGTACAATAAATGATTGATGAGATTATAGAAGACGCAGAATCAAGAATGAAAAAGACCATTGAGTCTTTAAAAGGTGATTTAACCAAAATACGTACAGGACGTGCGCATCCTAGTATATTAGATCACATTACTGTTGATTATTATGGTGGACAAGTGCCATTGAATCAGGTCGGCAATGTATCAATAGAAGATGCGCGAACACTGGCTATTTCAGTATGGGAGTCTCCACTAGTTCCTATTATCGAAAAAGCTATTATGACATCTGACCTTGGCTTGAATCCGATGAGCGCAGGTAGCGTTATTCGCGTACCGATGCCACCCTTAACCGAAGAACGCCGTAGAGATTTGGTTAAAGTAGTTAAAGGCGAAGGTGAAGGCGCTAAAGTTGCGATTCGCAATATTCGCCGTGACGCAAACTCTGATTTCAAGTCTTTGCAAAAGGATAAAGATATTTCAGAGGATGATGAGCGCAGGGCACAAGGTGAGATCCAAAAACTAACGGATCAATATGTTAAGAAGATAGATGAGCAGATTGATAAAAAAGAGAGTGAATTAATGGAAGTCTAGTAATTAGGGGGGGGGCGAGAACGAGAGTCGTAGCAAAAATCAAAAAACCTTACAAGGTGAATTTATTGAACGAGGCGAATAGTAGCGCTATTTAACAATTTCAATAAACTCAGATTCATGGAATTGTTGGGATTTGTAATAGATTTTTAGTTTTTGAATAGCCTCCTAACCTCAAAGACTAAAGACTGAGAATTCAATAATACTGAACCGTTCTCTTGTTTTTTTATCCCTGTTCATCAGATCTCACTCGTTGCACCTTAGGTGCTTCCTACAAGGCACCTAGCCTGCTATGCGCCTCTTGAGATCATGAGCGGAAATAAAAATCCTGCGATAACTTTCGGGTCTTATTAAGTCCTCAGTCCCAAACAATAAACGAAAATAAAAAGGGGTCGAGGTGAGCAATACCAACGAAACAACAACACAAATAATCCCTCACCATATCGCTATCGTTATGGATGGTAATGGTCGGTGGGCAAAAGAAAAATGCAGACCGCGCTTATTCGGTCATAAACAGGGCGTAGAAGTGGTTAGGGATATTATTAAAATGTGCAATAGTATCGGCGTAGAATGCCTAACCCTATTTGCATTTAGTAGTGAAAACTGGAAACGACCAGAAGAAGAAGTCAGTGGTTTAATGAAACTCTTTATGATGGCTTTAGAAAGAGAAGCAAAATCATTGGCTAAAAACGGCGTTATATTAGAATTTATTGGTGAGCGTTCTGCCTTTTCTGCAAAACTACAGAAAAAAATCGCACAAGTTGAGGCATTAACCGCACTAGGAAAAGGTGTTCGCTTAGTCATCGCCGCAAACTATGGCGGACGTTGGGATATAGTACAAGCCGCACAAAAAATGCAATCACAAGCCAACAAGGATAATTCTGCTACAATAGATGAAACGTCATTTAATCGCTTTCTAGCAACACAACACTTACCTGATCCTGATCTATTTATTAGAACAGGTGGTGAAAGACGCATCAGTAATTTTTTATTATGGCAATTAGCCTATACTGAGCTTTATTTTACCGATGTGCTGTGGCCAGATTTTAACAAGGATGAATTACAGCTAGCTATTGATGATTTTTCTAGCCGTCAACGTCGTTTTGGCAGGACAGGAGAACAAGTTCAAGAAAGAAATTTTAATAAGGTGTGATTTTTTCAACATTATTTTTCTTCTGATTAATTCATCTCAAGAGGTGCATAGTCATCAATTACACCTTAATTACACCTTTAGGAAGTTCAAAGCAACAGACCTACTCATCTTACTTGCTTTTTTGTTCCTGTCTGAATCATCTCAATTGTTGCAAAGTCCTGCTATGCACCTCTTGAGATCATTCAATCAGAAGAAAACTTCTACGCAAGTATGGGTAGATTTGTTACTTTAAACTTCCTTATTGGAGTTTTTTACTCAATCCAAAGGAGAATAGAAAATGCTTAAACAACGCGTGATAACAGGTGTCTTACTTGCACTCGCCGTCTTATTAGGCGTGTTATTATTACCTAGCTCTCAATTTGCTGTTATTTCTATGATTGTTTTAATCACCCTAGGAGGTTGGGAGTGGGCTAATCTTACTGGTTTCAAACACGATAAACCGCGCAGTATCTTTATCGGGTTACTCTTATTGGTAGCCGTTATAAGCTATCTATGGACAGCTACTCACTGGGTTTTTATTATGGCTGGCGCTCTAGGGTGGGCATATGCATTAACCCTTATGCACGGTTATAAAAGAGATCAAGGCTTGCAAGATAAAGCATGGCTGTTACCGATTTCATCCTTATGGATATTAATTCCCGCTTGGCTTTCCCTGATCGAGCTACATACACAAACACCCGTATTCGTTTTATATTTAATTTTCCTTGTTGCCATTGCCGATAGTTCTGCTTATTTTGCGGGAAAAATGATGGGGTTAACCAAACTCGCACCTGAGTTAAGTCCAGGAAAAACAAGTGAAGGACTTAAAGGTGGGTTATTTGGTGCAGGTATCTGGGCTTTATTAGCCTGTTTCTATTTTGGATATTCTTTTGGTCATGCCATCATCTTTATCTTACTTTCCCTATTAGTCGCTGCTCTTTCTGTTGCTGGTGACCTGTATGAAAGCTTATTAAAACGTGAAGCAGGTGAGAAAGACAGTGGTACGCTCCTTCCTGGACACGGTGGTATTTTAGATAGAGTTGACGGTTTATTAGCGGCATTACCTGTATTTACCTTAGGTTTGCTCATTATTGGCGATGGTTTATAAATGAATAATAGTAAAGGTATCACCATTCTTGGCTCAACAGGAAGCATTGGTGTTAGCACATTAGATGTTATTTCCCGACATAAAGATAGCTATGAGATTATCGCGCTAACCGCAAATTCCAATGTGGAAAAAATGCTACAGCAATGTCTACGGCATCAACCTCAGTATGCTGTAATGGTTAATGAACAGGCTGCCGAACAATTATCCAAGGCACTAAAAGGCAAAGCAGTAGAGACAACCGTTCTATCAGGTGCTAAATCACTTGAAGAAGTATCGCAATTAGAACAGGTTGATTATGTCATGGCCGCCATTGTTGGCGCAGCAGGATTATTGCCCAATCTTGCTGCAGCCAAAGCAGGTAAACGCGTCTTACTCGCTAATAAAGAATCGTTGGTCATGTCTGGCAAACTGTTTATGGATGCGATTCATGACAATAACGCCACTCTACTCCCGATTGATAGCGAGCATAATGCTATTTTTCAATGTTTACCCAGATCAGGATTACAAGGTCAAGGTGTACAACAAATATTACTAACAGCATCAGGCGGTCCTTTTAGAACACGTAATATAGAATCCTTACATGAAATTACTCCAGAACAAGCCATAGCACACCCCAACTGGGAAATGGGTAAGAAGATTTCAGTTGACTCTGCCACCATGATGAATAAAGGGCTAGAGGTTATTGAAGCCTGTTGGTTGTTTGATATAGCAAGCGATAGGATTCAAGTCGTCATTCATCCCCAAAGTACCATTCATTCAATGGTTTCTTATAATGATGGCTCCGTACTGGCACAATTAGGCAACCCTGATATGCGTACCCCCATCGCTTATGGACTTGGTTGGCCAAAGCGGATTGACTCGGGCGTGAAACCATTAGATTTATTCGAGGTGGCTCGCTTAGACTTTGAAAAAGCAGATTTCAACCGCTTTCCCTGTCTTCGTTTAGCCTTTGAAGCACATCAGGCAGGCGGTAATGCAACGATCGCCCTAAATGCTGCCAATGAAATTGCAGTGGATGCCTTTTTAAATAAGCAACTGCGCTTTACTGATATTGCTACTGTGGTTGAGTATGTGTTAGAGCAAACGACAAGCTGTACTCCTGAAACGATAGATGAAATACTTATTCAGGATAAGGAAAGCCGTCAACAGGCAAACTTATGGATGCTTGAACATTAATTTTACTGGTAAAAAATCAACTGTTACGCAAAGAAGCAAAATACTCTTGCCAAGATTCCTTTAAGTCAAAGGTCATCATAAATCTAACAAAATAAATTACTATGACCTGCTTTTTAGGTACGAGTAAATGTTAGATTTATTGCGAGATAACTCTTTACTCTCTGCGTAAGCAATTAAATTGACTCATTGCGTCCCACCTTTAGGCGACCCAAATTAACAAACAATTATTATGAATATTTTAATCTCTATTATTGCGTTTATTGTCACTATCGGTGTCTTAGTTGCCGTGCATGAATTTGGACATTTCTGGGTAGCACGCAAGCTGGGCATTAAAGTACTACGCTTTGCGATTGGTTTTGGCGCACCACTTTGGACTTATACCTCTAAAAAAGGTGATAAAACAGAATACGTTCTAGCAGCTATTCCCTTTGGTGGTTATGTAAAAATGCTCGATGAACGTGAAGGTGATGTACCTGCTAATGAAGCTCATCGTGCTTTTAATCGCCAACCTGTATGGAAACGCTTTTTAGTGGTACTCGCAGGCCCTGTCTTTAACTTCATTTTTGCTATTGCCGCCTTTTCCGCAACCTATATGATTGGCGTGGACTCAGTACGCCCTTATGTTGGCTCTGTTATTGCAGGTACACCTGCGGCTCAAGCAGGCTTTCAAGAACGAGATAAAATAGTTGCTATTAATAATAGCGATGTCGCTTCAATGAGCGATGTACGCTTGACCTTATTAAATCAATATCTGCAAGATCCTAAGCTTAATGTAAAAGTACAAACTAAGGACAATCAAGAAGTCACACGACAACTTGACCTATCCTCACTAAAACTATTAGACGATGAGCAAGATTATTTTGCAAAAACAGGTATGAGTTTTTGGCGACCTCCCCATGCTGCAAAAATAATACAAGTTTTACCCGAAAGCGCAGCCGCAGAGGCTGGGTTGGAAAAAGATGATATTATTATCAGTCATGATCAGTTAAAAACGACCTCCGTTGCCAGCATAACAAAATATGTTCACCAACATGCAGGTAAACAGATTGAGTTACAAATACAACGTCAAAGTGAACTAAAAACGATACTGATCACTCCAAAGGCCAAAGAAATAAAAGGCAAAGTAATTGGTTTAATGGGCGTACATCTAGCACGGCAATATAGCGATAAAGACAAAAAAGATTTAGATAATTTATTCTTTGTACACCATGCTTCAATCGGTGATGCACTCGCACAAGGAGTTTCTCAAACTTGGAAAATGTCCATTATGACACTCAAAGTCATGGGAAAATTAATTGTGGGTGAAGCCTCTATTAAAAACATTAGTGGTCCTGTCACCATCGCAAACTATGCGGGTGTTAGTGCGACCATAGGCTTTACCGTCTACCTTGGCTTTCTAGCAATTATTAGCCTAAGCCTAGGTGTACTTAATTTACTACCGATCCCAATGCTTGATGGTGGACACCTTTTCTATTACTTAATTGAAATAGTCAAAGGTAGTCCTGTTTCTGAGAAATTTGAGGCAGTAGGTACGCAGGTCGGTATGGTTATCGTTGGTATGTTAATGATGCTGGCGATTTATAATGACATTATGAGACTGGTTGGATAATAACAATGATAAAAAATACACTTCAACTCTCACTAGCAAGCTGTCTATTTGCCGTTAGCCACGGCGCATGGGCCGCAAGCTTTGTGCTTCAAGATATAGAGATCAAAGGACTAGAGCGCATTGCCGCGGGGACTGTTTTAAGTAATTTGCCCATTGGCATAGGACAAACATATGATGACCGAATGTCGGCTCAAATGGTTAGTTCTTTATATAAAACAGGATTATTCGAAGATGTCAGACTAAGTAAACGTGGCAATATTCTTATTGTCAATGTGAAAGAACGTGCCGCCGTTGGTGAAATTAATATTTCAGGTAATCACATCATCGAAAAAAAATCAATACTTGAAGCCTTAAAACGTGCAGGTATTGCCAAAGGACGACCACTCAACAAAGCAACACTGTCGCAAATTCAAAAAGAAATTAAACGCCAGTATCTTGCACGAGGCAACTATGCCGCTGATGTGCAAACGGGTTTGCAAAAACTATCTCGTAACCGTATCGCGGTCAATATCAAAATCAAAGAAGGAAAAGTTGCGCGTATTAAAAAAGTACGCATTAGTGGTAATAAAGCCTTTTCTGAATCGACCCTAAAAGCCTTATTAGAAACAGGTCGTGCGGGTACTTTCTCTTTCTTTAGCACCCGTGATAAGTACTCAAAGCAAAAACTAGTGGGGGATCTTGATAAATTAACCGCGTTCTATAAGGATCGTGGCTATTTACATTTTGAAGTCACTTCAACACAGGTTTCGCTATCAAAAGATAAAAGTGCTGTGTTTGTGAATATTAATCTTCATGAAGGCGATCAATATCGTGTAGGTGCTATCCGAATCGCCTCTAACTCCAGCACGTCACAACAACAATTACGGCGCTTGGTTCATATGAAGCAGGGGCAGGTTTTCTCCCAACAAGCTTTAGAAAAAACCCGTAAAGATCTTAAAGCACAAGTTGGTAAACAGGGGTTTGCATTTTCCAGATTACGTATTACGCCACAGCTTGATAAAGTACGCAAAGTTGTTAACCTTGACTTTCAACTAGATAAAGGGCAACGCACTTATGTACGCCGCATCAATATCCGTGGTAACTACCGTAGCAAGGATGAAGTCTTTCGTCGCGAAATGCGCCAATTGGAAAGCTCATGGTTCTCTAAAGAAAAAGTCGAGCGCTCAAAGGTTCGTATTCAACGCCTGCCTTTTATTGAAAGCGTACGCATAACTACCTCGCCTGTTGCAGGAACTCACGATCAAATTGATCTGGATGTAACTGTAAAAGAACGCTCATCTAACCAGTTTAGCGCAGGTGTTGGCTACTCCCAAAGCGATGGTCTCCTATTTAACGTGGGACTTTCACAAAATAACTTTATGGGAACAGGTAAAAGTCTCTCTATCGCCGCTGAAAACAGTGCTTCAACCAAGAATTTACGCATCAGTTATAATAATCCATACCATACAGTCGATGGTATTGGACGTGGCTTTAATGTCTTTTATAATAAAACCAATGCGAATGAAGCAGATATTTCTGATTACGAAAGTGATTCTTATGGTGCAGATCTTAACTACACTATTCCGTTAGGAGAAGATGACTCACTACGTTTTAGTGTTGGCGGTGAGCATCGTGAAATCAAGACATCCAGTGCTTCTACGCCAGACCACATCAAACAATTTGTTATTGATCATGGCAAAACCTATAACCAATTATTAGGTACACTGAGTTATATCCACGATACACGTAATAGAAGCTTATTCCCGAATAAAGGACAACGCCAAAGCCTAGCGGTAGAAGTTGGCTTCCCTGGCAGTGATTTACAATTCTACAAATTGAAGTACCGCGCTAAATTCTATAAACCCATTACGGATGATATTACCTTTGCCCTTAAAGGCGGTGTATC
>Ga0256831_1001284_pt1 | contig 13287 bp, 8 predicted proteins | sample 132544metaG_FD_189087 | JGI IMG/M metagenome (GOLD analysis project Ga0256831, IMG submission 189087) | Hydrothermal vent microbial communities from Lau Basin, Pacific Ocean - 132-544 | ecosystem: Environmental > Aquatic > Marine > Hydrothermal vents | place: Pacific Ocean: Lau Basin | collected...
AAAAGATCAAAATCATTGCTGATGACTATGTTGACATGGATTTTGGAACAGGTGTGGTAAAAGTTACTCCTGCACATGACCAAAACGACTACGAAGTCGGGAAACGCCACGATTTGGAATTCATCACAGTATTTGATGAAAAAGGTATTTTAAACGATTATGCCGGAGAGTTTAAAGGCATGGAGCGTCTTGAAGCAAGAGAGCCGATTGTGCAAAGACTTCAAGAAGAAGGCTACATCGTCAAAATAGAAGACCATAAACACCAAGTAGGTCACTGCTACAGATGTAAAAACGTTGTTGAGCCATACATCTCAAAACAGTGGTTTGTTCGTAAAGAGGTTGCTGACAAATCTATAGAGAAGACAAACGCAGGAGAAGCACAGTTCTTTCCACCGCACTGGATAAACTCTTACAACTCATGGATGGGAGAGCTTCGTGACTGGTGTATCTCTCGTCAGCTTTGGTGGGGACATCAAATTCCTGTATTTTACTGTGATGATTGTGGACACGAGTTTGCTTCACAAGAGGATCATCCTGAATCTTGTCCAAAATGTGCAAGTAAAAACCTCACACAAGACCCTGATGTGCTCGATACTTGGTTTTCATCAGCACTCTGGCCGTTCTCGACTTTAGGTTGGGGCAATGGTGACACTGAGATGGACAAACTCTTTAAACCAGACGATATGAAAGAGTTTTATCCAAATACGCTGCTCATCACCGGTTTTGACATCCTTTTCTTCTGGGTTGCAAGAATGATGATGATGGGAGAGCACTTCAATGGGCAACTGCCGTTTAACCACATCTACCTCCATGCACTTGTTCGTGATGAGCATGGAAATAAAATGAGTAAATCTCGTGGAAATGTCATTGACCCGCTTGACACCATCAACAAATACTCAGCAGACATCCTGCGTTTCACACTTGCAATCAGTGCTGCACAAGGGCGTGATATCCGTATGAGTACAGACAAACTTGAGCAAAACCGTAACTTTACGAACAAGCTTACCAATGCTGCAAAATATCTGCAAATGAATGTTGACACTTTCCCTGATCTTTCAGGTTTTTGTGTTGAAACAGATCTTGGTCGTTACATGATGAGCCGTTTGAACTTTGCTACAAAAGAGGTACGTCACTATCTTGATGAGTATAAGTTCAATGATGCAGCCCTTACAATGTACAGATTTTTATGGAATGAATTTTGTGACTGGGGTATTGAACTCTCTAAAGCAGACAAAGATGCCATAGTAGAGCTTGGCGCTATCTTTAAAGAGGCCATGAAACTACTGCACCCTTTTATGCCGTTTATTACAGAAAAACTCTACCATGAACTCAGCGGCACGACACTCGAAGATTCTGAATCTATCATGATTAAAAAATTCCCTCATAAAGTAAAACAGCGTAAAGAGGAAGCAAAATTTGAGATCATCATGGATGCCATCGTCTCCATTCGCCGTGCGAAAGTGCTTGTCGATATGGCAAACCAAAAAATTGCAAAAGCCTATGTAAAAATAGACTCCCTCAGTGAGAAAGATAAAGAGATGATGCTGCCATTCATCGCAAAACTTGCAAAAGTTGACGAGGTACTTTTTACTGAGGAGAAAGTGCCAAACGCAGTGAGTGACATCTCTGACAAGTGTGAGACATTCATCCCGACTGAGAGCATTGACTTGACACCGATCATCAACAAACTTACAAAACAGTCAGAAAAACTCGATAAAGAGATAGCAAAACTCAATGGAATGCTTAACAATGAACGATTTGTTGCAAATGCTCCTGCTGATGTTCTTGAAAAAAACAAAGAAGCACTCGCAGAAGCAAAAGCAAAACAAGAAAAAGTGCAAGAGCAGCTTAGCTCACTAAAGGCGTAGCTTGTTCGACATTCGTAAATATACATCGCCAAACATCAAAAACGACATCCTCTCAGGGCTTGTCGTTGCCGTGGCACTTGTTCCTGAAGCCATTGCGTTTAGTTTTATTGCAGGGGTGAGTCCTATAGTCGGACTTTACACTGCATTTATTCTTGGGCTTATCACAGCACTCATTGGTGGAAAACCGGGGATGATCTCGGGAGCCACTGGAAGTGTCGCTGTCGTTATTGTCGGACTTGTTGTAGCTGCAAATGCAAAGCTCACTGCCCTTGGAATGAGCGGCGATGAGCTCTACATACATATGCTTAACTATGTCCTGCTTGCAACGATAGTTGCGGGTGCTATTCAAGTTCTTTTTGGTGTTTTACGCCTTGGAAAGTTCATCCGCCTTGTACCCCAGCCTGCTTTGTATGGCTTTGTAAATGGTCTTGCCATTGTCATCGCTATGGCTCAGTTTAAGTTCTTTGATGGTCAAGGGATGAGTATGTATATCATTGTAGCTATTACCATGCTCATTATGTACTTTTTACCAAAGTTTACAAAAGCAGTTCCATCCGGTCTTGTGGCCATAGTTGTGCTTACCATCGTCGTCTATTTCGCACATATTGACACTCTTACAGTCGGCTCACTTGCAAACCTCTCTGAGTTTAAAGGACAACTGCCGCATCTTATTATTCCAGACACACTCTTTAGCCTTGATGCTTTTGTTATGGTGCTGCCTTATGCTGTTATTATGGCACTCGTAGGACTCATTGAGTCTCTTTTAACTCTTGCGGTTTTAGATGAGATGAGTGGAACAAGGGGAAGTGGAAATCAGGAGTGTATAGCGCTTGGATGTGGAAATATCGCAAGTGGTTTCTTTGGCGGTATGGCAGGATGTGCGATGATCGGTCAAAGTATCATCAACTTCACATCAGGCGGACTTGGTCGTCTCTCCTCTTTTACTGCGGCAGTCGGTCTGCTTGTACTTGTCATTTCCATGACAGACGTTCTAAACGCAATTCCTGTAGGTGTCCTTGTAGGGATTATGTTTATGGTGAGTATCGGGACATTTGAGTGGTCAAGTTTTTCACACCTCAAACATATGCCAAAAGCTGATGTTTTTGTAATGGTAGTGGTTACCATCATTACAGTTATAGAAGACTTGGCAGTTGCGGTCATCGCCGGTGTTATCATCTCTGCGCTTGTATTTGCTTGGAAACATGCACGTATTTGGGCAACGTCTCATGTCGAAGATGATGGGACAAAGGTCTATGAGCTTGAAGGGCCTCTCTTTTTTGGGAGTGCAACGACATTTTCAGATAATTTTGATGTAGAGCAAGACCCGCCAAAAGTTGTTATAGACTTTAAAAAGGCAAAAGTTTTAGACTTCTCAGGTGTAGAAGCCATCGATACTTTGGTAAAAAGGTATGAAAAAGCAGGCAAGCAGCTGCTACTGCGCCACCTCAGTAACGACTGTAAAAAGATCCTCAAAAAAGCAGGACCGCACTGTTCTTATGAAGAGGATGATCCAACCTATAAGGTTGCTATAGATTATTAGGAGAAAAGATGCATACAAAAATATATAAGTTCGTAGAATCTTCACTGTTTAAAAATTTTATTTTCTTTGTTATCTTATTAAATGGGATAACAATGGGGGTAGAAACCTATCCATATATCCACGAATATATAAAAGATGAACTATATATCTTTGACCAAATCGTCATTGGTATCTTTCTTGTAGAGATTATGCTTAGAATATATGCACACCGAATAGAATTCTTCAAAGACAAATGGAGCCTTTTTGATCTTATAATCGTTTTAATCTCCATATCTCCTGCAAATAGTATGTTTGAGATTTTTAGAGTTCTACGAATCTTCAGACTGCTTCGTATTATTTCTATTGTTCCACAGATGCGAAAAATTATTATGGCTCTTGTAAGCGTTATTCCAGGAATGGCATCTATAGCAGGTTTAATGTCCATTCTATTTTATATCTCTGCAATATTGGCAACACAGCTTTTTGGAGAACAATTTCCTAAATGGTTTGGTTCACTTGGACATTCACTTTATACACTTTTTCAGATAATGACATTGGAATCGTGGTCTATGGGAATAGCACGTCCTGTAATGGAGGTCTACCCTTATGCATGGCTCTTCTTCATTCCTTTTATCTTTATAATAACATTCATAATGATCAATCTTATTGTTGCGCTTGTTGTCGATGCAATGAATGAGTTGGGTGAAGATAATAAAGCAGAAGTTGAAGTGGTATCCAAAAGTGAAATAACAGCCCTACGTGAAGAGATAAGCGAGCTTAAAGCACTTCTTGTTGAACAAAGAAAATAAGAAATACTTTACTCTATTCTTTCTTGAGGTTCACCAATGTAATAACCTTGAGCATAGTCTATTCCCATATCCTCAATCTTCTCAAGGACTGCTTTGCTATGTATATACTCAGCGATAATTTTAATACCTCTTTTTTTACAGAGGTAAACTATCGTTTCAACAATGAGTTCACTCTTGTCATTTTCTAAAATATCTTTTATAAAAAGACCATCTATTTTGAGATAGTCTGGATTCAGTTCAATAAGTCTGGAAAAGTTTGAGTTCTCAACTCCAAAATCATCCAAAGCTATTTTAAATCCTTTGCGTCTTAAAGAGTTTATCTGCTCAAGCATATTGGACTCTGTCAATGTCACAATATCTTCTAGAAGTTCCAATACAATACGAGAAGGGTCGATATTGTATTTTTTCACATTAAGCATAAGAAACTCTTCCAAGTAGCCGAGGTTAATATCATTGGAAGTGATATTTATAGAAAATTCATAATCTGTACCACTAAAGACTTTAAAAGCATTTGAGACGATACGTCTTGTAATGAGCGAAAGAGTCCCCGTTATTTTACATGCTTCCATAAAACGGATAGGTGAGACCAAACCCCCATCATCATCGATTCTTGCCAAACATTCATATTTTTCTATCTTTTTGGTCTTGTTATTACGAATAGGTTGGAAAAAGCCTAAAAGTTTCTCCTCTTCTATTGCATGCCGAATTCGATTTATCCAGTAGATATTCTCTTGTTGTTTTTTCGCATATTCTGATTTCGCTTCAAAGATTTTATAAGAACTTTTCTTATAAAGCCTTGCTTCATGTACAGCTGCTGCTGCATGGTTAAGTGTAATAATTCCATTTCCCATAGCAACACCTATCGTCACAGATACTTTTGCTATTATATTGTCATGATCCAAAGCAATCTCTGTTTGATTAAAAAATGAGATAATTGATTCAGAGAACTCTTTAAGTTCCCGAAAATTAAAAAAGTCATTAACAACAAATACAAACTCATCACCATCAAAACGAAACAATTTTGCATTCTTTGGTTTCAGGAGTTCTAGTCGCCTTGAGATTTCTACTAAGAGTTCATCACCAACAACATATCCGTATGACTTATTAATATTACAAAAATTATCAAGATTTATTACAAAAATATTAAGTCGGCTATTGAGCTTTATATATTCCAATAAAGCAAAACGATTATCCAACCCAGTCAATTGATCTTTATAATAATCCCACTCTTTTTTTTCTAATTCAAACTTCATGCATGTCCATTTTTAACTAATTTGGTATTATATTATAACACATCTAAAGTTATTTCATGTATATAAAATATTCAGGTATTACAGACCTGTATTTTGGCATACTCTCTCCAACATTTGCATTTATGTATGTAGGATCAGCAATAACATATCGTCTTGCATGTACTTTCACACTATTTCCTTTTAGTGGAATATAAAGTGCTGTAGCCATATGATTTGTGTACTTCACGCCAACAACGCTTATACCAAAGAACTTTTTAACAAGTCGTGCGTAAAGTGTCGCTCTATCTTCACAATCAGACTTATCATAGTAGAGTGTCTCCTGTGCGAACATCACTTTCTCTTTTTTAAAATGCTCTTGATCACGTTCATAAGCAAATGCACTCTGCACAAAACGCAAAAGAAAATTTATGCCAAAGTTCATCTTCTTTCCATCAAGATAGGGTTTTACAGAAGTCTCAATCTCTCTTAATGTTTGCGTCTCTAAAGGAGCATTAAAATATACCTCATAACTCACCTGTGGATATGTCTTCATAAAATCTATGAGATTTTTATTGTAAGTATAATTCACCTCGTATCTCTTGCCATTAAGCGTAAACTTTCTCTGTTTCTTTTCTCTTTTTTGCACAAAACGTGGGAGTTTCGAGAGACTAAAATCAAGTGCTTTATACGCATTAGGGTAGCTCTGCTCATAAGTATAAATAGCTCTTGGAGTAAACTCTTTTGAGAGAAGGTAGTACTTTTTAGATGCTATTTCATAGGAAGGAGTTGCATAAACAGACTGTTTAGTAAGACTCAGTAGTACAATATGTTCATCACTTAAAGCTACTTTTGTGTCGTAGCCGAGTTTATTGAGCAAAAACCAGGAAAAGAGCTTTCTATCATCAAAATCATAAAATATATTTCCCGAGATTTTCTGTACAAGCAGGTACAATCCCCAATCATTGAGTGCCATAGCTTTACAGGCTTTTCGTATCTCCTGCAAGAGCACCTCATTATCACTTGTAGCAAAAACACTAAAGGAGTTGATGATGCCCTCTCTGTTTTGTGGATAGAAATGTGCTTTTTTTAGATTATTATCAATAGTAAAATATAAACTCATTCCAAAATACTCAACTGCCAAGCCCTTGGCATTTTGTGCTATTTTAGTAGGCTGAACCTTTGGAGGTGTAATGAGTTTGAGATGAATATTTGGTCCACGTGGAGCAATACTCTGCTGTGGAGCGGGAGAAATTACTTTTGGTTTTGGCTTACTAAAGAGCTTCGGTGAGATAAAGGTCTTATATTCGCTCCATTGTGATTTCAAATACTCATCAAACTGCGTATCTTTTTTATCTTTAAACTCACTAAACGCAGCGTTTTGTACCTCTTTAAAATCTTCAAAATCACCGGCTTGCGCGTAGCTAAACGCAGCGAGTGCTATTAAGAGACTAAAACGGCCACACAGATTGAATGATCCTTGTTCCCCATCCTTGTTTTGTTGCACGTTCTACATCCCCCTCTGTTTTATATAGTATCTTTGCATCACTCATTTGTGAAGAGTTTATTTTATTGTTCTGGTCAATATCATATGGTCGTATCACACCGCTTATCTGTACGATCTGTTTTTGATCGTCTATAAGTATCTCTCTGCTGCCAGATATAAAATAGTTTCCGTTTTTAAGTACTTTTACAACCCTTGCCGATACTGTCGTTGTAAAACTTGCATCTTTTATGGCTGTACCACTTCCTTTGAAGTTTCTTGTAGAGTCTGTTTGCAGTCCAATGTTCGTATATCCATTGAGTCCACCCATTTGTGCCTGAACTCCTGAGTTTGCCGCACCCGTGTTAGAAAAGAGTGCGCCACCCATTTTAGAGCTATCTACATTTGAAAGCTGTTTTGAGCCTGTATTTGAACTTTTTGCCGTTTCAGATATCACAACGGTAACGATGTCATTGACATGCATCGCTTTATGATCGGAAAAGAGCGGGTTTTCTCCCTGACCGAAGATACTCCCCGTAGAAGTAAAATCTTGCCTCTCCTCTTTTGCAGGCATCTGCTCCACATATACAGGTGGTTCAAAGTTGATCTCAGGATCTGTCAAGTTTGCAGTACAGGCACTAAAACTCATCAAAGTAGTGAGCACTAAAATACTACTATATAGTAATCTATTCATATATGTCCAATTATAGAGGCTTATTTTGCTATAATACTAGCAAAATCAGTTCCACTAAATTTAAACTATAAGGATTTATAAACATGTCATTAAAAGAGACTATTAACAACGATGTCAAAGAGGCGATGAAAGCAAAAGATACAAAAAAAAGAGATGCACTGCGTTTACTAACAAGTGCAATGAAACAGATAGAGGTAGATGAGAGAAAAGATCTCAGTGATGAGGACATCATCAAAATAATCCAAACGCAGATCAAACGCAGAAACGACTCTGCTACTCAGTATAAAGATGCAGGACGCGATGAGCTTATGCAGCAAGAACTAGATGAAATAGCATATTATGAAGTCTACCTTCCAAAACAACTTACAGATGAAGAACTTGAGAATGAGCTCAAAGCTATCGTAGAAAAAGTGGGTGCGACATCTCCAAAAGATATGGGAAAAGTAATGGGTATGGCTTCAAAAGAGTTAGCAGGGCGTGCAGATGGTAAACGCATCAGTACTTGTGTAAAAGCACTATTGGCTTAGTTTACCAATCATCCAAGACGAAGCCTTTTGGCTCGTCATCTTCAACTTTTTTTACTTCCACATTTTCATTTATTTGAGGCTCTTGTACTTTTTTTACCTCTACTTTTCGCATCTGCTCTTCAAACTGTAACTCAAGCCCTTTACTTGTCATTATAAAGCCATTGACATGGAGTTTTCCATCGTGAATTTGATTGTGGTGTTCTTTACAGAGTGGTACAAGATTATGTTTGTTATCTTTATGAAAATGTCCAATGAAGCCTGCACTGTCAGCTAAAGATTTTTGCGAGATATGGTGTACATCTTCAGCCACTGCACCACAGATGATGCACTTCGTCACATAGAGTTCTTTATTGTACTTTGATTTTTTCTTCTTCACTAAAAGTTCAAGCTCATCGTAGTCATTTGCAAGGCGTTTTCTAATTGCGTTTGCACTCTCTAAAAACTCACTGTCCATATGGAGCGATTTGGCAAACTCAAGCCCATAAATACTGCTTCCACTCCCCTGTTGGAGTACACGGTTAAATATCAGCTTATCACTCGCTTCATCATACTCCACGCTCAGATGCAGATCAACCACATTATCAAGCCTTGTAATCTCTTGCATTGTAGAGAGCTGATGCAGGTGCGTTGCAAAAAGAAATAAACAACGTGTTTTAGCAAGTTTCTGAATGGCTGAGGCAACGATCGCCACTCCCGAGAGTGTCTCAGTTCCGTGGCTTATTTCATCACCAAGCACCAAAGAGCGTGTTGTAGAACGGTTAAATATATTTTTGAGCTCAAGCATCTCAACCGCAAAGGTTGAAAGCCCTTTTGCAAGATTGTCCTTTGAGACAATACGCGTAAATATAGAGTCAAATATGCTAAACTTCATCACCGCAGCAGAGACAAAAAATCCAGACTGCGCCATAAGTACCGCTATGCCTATACTCTTCATCAATGAAGATTTGCCACTTGAGTTGATGCCGTACAAAAGCACACCGTTTATTTCATGCCCGTCATGTACACTCACATCAAGCATCACTGTTTTAGGATGAGGCAGGTCAAGATAGTCACGATTTCCCATCACAATGTCATTTGGAACGTAAAGCCCTCCTCTCTCTTGCACCTCTATAAGCGGATGACGCAGCTGCATGATCTGCATAAAGTTTTCATCACGCTCGGCTTCTACTATCATAGGACGTGAGTGCTTGTACTCTTGTGCTACTTTTGAAGAGCTCACCCCGACATCCAAATCTGCCACATAGCTAATGACACGACTAAATAGCAGTGAATAGCGTCGCTCAAAAAGTGCTTGAAGCTGGATATAACGCTCTTTTACGAGTGTTACTATTTTTCGGCGGTTTTTCATAATGTTATCGGAGAGTTTGTCAGTAAAAGCAGAGGTTATTTTGACATTGTTTGTCAGTTTTTTGACATTAAACTCTGCAAAGTATTCACTCTTTTTAAACGCAGCCTCAATAAGAGAAAAACGGTTCTTGCTAATAGATATATAATATCCCTCTTTCTCTAAAAGACCCAAGGTAACCACCTTCGTGTTACTCGCTGCGTTTACCTCGCGTAGCAGTTCTTCTATTTTGCCGACTATATCTTCAAAAGCAAGCAGCATGACACTGTTTTCTTTGACAAGTGTATCAATGGCTTCATCTACACCACTCATCAAGAAGTTTTCATCGACCGTTGCGTTTGTAAAACGGCGTGAAATATCCAAATCAATCGTTTTTGTAATGTCACGCAAAAACTCCTCTACTTCACTCTCATGAAAAGGTGTTTTTTGTATCTTATACTTTTTGACATACTGCATCAACTCTTTGACACTCACCATCGAGTCATACATATGGTTCATCTCAAAGGGGTGGAGTCTTCCAAGATTAAGCCTACGAGCCAGACGCTCCAAGTCATACACCCCACGCATCATCTCGTCCAAATAACGCACATGAGAAGAGACTCTTTCTATAAGATTATATCTACGTTCAAGCTCCTCTTTTTCCATAATAGGGTTTAAAAGACGCTCTTTGAGTAATCTTCGTCCTATTGCAGTAGAACTTTTGTCAAGCATCTTCAGCAGCGTAAACTCTTTTTTATCTTTTGAGATGACACCCATCTGTTCAAGTGCATTATTTCCAAGATACATAAAACGGCGATTGTCTATGATTTTTGGCATTGCCATTTTTTGAATAATGTGATAATCATGTTCTATAACAAAATTAATAAGGATCGCTAAGGACTCTGTTATCATCGGAGAGCGCTCCAGATCCAAATGCTCTATGGGTGAGAGCAGCGATTGTATCTGATAGACCTCTTTAAAGAGCTCATTTTGAAAGTCGATTTTCACGCGTTTGTTATTGACCGAGTAGTGATAGTGTTCAGGAATTTCCAAGTACTGCATCACATGACGTTGTTCTTCTATGCCATCTAAAAAAGTAACCACAACCTCACTTGTTCTATAAACATTCAAAAGGTTAAATACCTCATCAAGCGCATACGAAGGATCTTCACTTGTTCCATGCGTCTCATAGAGCCAGGTTTTTCCTGTTGTTACATCTATGGCAGAGTAACCGACCGTGTAAATATCACGATGTTTGTCAATTAAAAGTGATACAATGTAGTTATCATCATTATCTACAATATGGTCAAAGTTCGTACCGGGTGAGACTATTTGTGAAATGTAGCGGCTTATCTTTGGTGGAGTACCTTTTTGTTTAACGACAATAACGGTATATTTTTGCTCAGCAATAAGACGACTTAAGTATCTCTCAAAAGAGACAGCGGGAACACCTGCGAGCAAAGGGTTCTTATCGGAGTTCTCTATGATCTTTTTATTCTTTTTTGTAAGCTGAATATTGAGCAGTTCGGCTATCTCTTTTGCTTTACCAATACGTTCTTCATCATTATTGATTTCATAGACTTCAAAAAAGGTACCGATCTCCATAAACACTACGGTATCTTTGCCATACTTTTCTTCAAAATGACGCTGCAGGTCGAAGTAAATTTGCGTTAAAAGTTTGTTTTTGTTATTTAGTATTTGCTCTATCTCTGATGATAACATGCTACTCTTTTATAATCTTTCTTATTTACATGATTATAACATAAGATTTCCCTGCAAATTACCTATTTAGTATAAGAATTACACATAATTCTACTGCAAATATAAAAAATATTCGTTATAATAATTCACAAACTCATTTTTCGAGAAGGCATTTATGAAAAAATCACTATTTTTATCACTGTCTGTTTTTATCTCTCTTCAAGCTCAGGATATGAAAACAACATTACAAGAGGTACTTGCAACGCATCCTGTTATACAAGAAAGACTTCAAAACTATAATGCAACAAAAGAGGATATTGCGAGTGCGCAATCAGGGTATTACCCTAAACTCGACCTTAACCTTGGTGCAGGATATGAAAATACAAAACGCTATAATCAAGCCGGTGGAACTGATGACCAAACATACAGTTTCAATGTCTATCAAAACTCTTTAAAATACACACAAAATCTTTTTAATGGTCTCTCCACAACCTACCTAGTAAAAGAGCAAGAGTATAAAACCTTTGCTGCAGCATACAGCTATGTCGAAAAAGTCAATACAACCTCATATGATTTCGTCAATGCATATCTTGAAGTTTTAAAGAACCGCGAACTTTTAGAGACGGCACATGAAAATGTACAAATAAATGAAGATGTTCTCGAAAAAGTCAATAAACTCTACAAATCAGGTTTTACAACACTCTCTGAAGTCAACAAAATCAAATCTTCCCTCGCACTTGCAAAATCAAACCTTGTTGTGCAAGAAAATACACTTTTAGATAAAGAGTACGCATTAGAGCGTATTATAGGGCATCAAGTAGATATAGATACGTTAAGTCAAGATGGTGCACAGGTCACACTGCCTGAGACAAAAGAAAAAATCATTGAATATGCAATGGCTCACAATCCATCTTTACTCGTAAGTGAATTTAACAAAAGAACGGCACAGGCAACAAACAAAGAGAGAAAAGCTGCGTACTATCCAAAAATAGACATAGAAGTATCTCAGTCTATGAACAAGAACTTGAGTGGCATAGAGGGAAACAATGATGCTTTTCGTGCAATGGCGTACCTCTCTTACAACATCTTTAACGGTTTTAGCGACAAACATGCAATAGCAAAGAGTCTCAAACAAATAGAACAAGAAAACCAAAACCAATACAATATAAAGAGACAGATACTCCAAACGGTAGAGAGTTCATGGGCATCACGCATCAAACTCAAAGAGCAAATGTTACATCTTGAGGAGTACCATGACTACTCGAAAAAGACCCTTGCACTTTATAGAAAAGAGTATGCACTCGGTCAGCGTTCACTCCTTGATCTCTTGGCATCACAAAATGACCTTATCAAATCAAAAGAGCAAATCATCAACACGAACTACAGTATTTTATATGCGAACTATAGACTCCTTGATGCTATGAGTATGCTTGTTACATCTCTTTTAGATAAAGATGATGTGTACCAACAAGTAGGTATAAAAAATGAGGGGAAAATATAGATGTTTTTAGCGAATGTAGAAAACTTGAGAATGGACTCTTTACTCGATTGCCTCGTACTCTTTACAAAGCTCTACCATAAACCATTTTCTGCTGAAGCACTCATTGACGGGCTTCCTATTGAACCCGGAGCGGAGGCACCTGAACTTTTTTCTATCAACAACGCAAAAGGACTGTTCTCCCGTGCGGCAGCACGAGCAGGTTTAAAGTCTTCTATTGTTAAAAGACCTTTATCACAAATATCTCCTCTGCAGTTACCTATGATAATTCTGCTCTCCAATCAAAATGCCTGTATTTTGGACAGATTTAGTGAAGATAAAAAACAGGCAAAAATTATCATGCCTGCAGAAGAACCCATAGAGCAGTGGGTTGATGTTGAAGACCTAGAAGATGAGTACATCGGCTATGGTTTTATGATAAAAAAAGCTTTTGAATATAGTGATGACAACCAAAGAACACTACATCTCAAACAGAAGCACTGGTTTTGGAGTACCATCAAACTCTCTGCAGGTGTCTATAAAGATGTACTGCTTGCTTCTTTACTTATCAACCTTTTTGTCTTGGCAACACCGCTCTTTACCATGAATGTTTATGACAGAGTTATTCCAAATAATGCTATTGAAACACTTTGGGT
>Ga0256831_1001285_pt1 | contig 13287 bp, 9 predicted proteins | sample 132544metaG_FD_189087 | JGI IMG/M metagenome (GOLD analysis project Ga0256831, IMG submission 189087) | Hydrothermal vent microbial communities from Lau Basin, Pacific Ocean - 132-544 | ecosystem: Environmental > Aquatic > Marine > Hydrothermal vents | place: Pacific Ocean: Lau Basin | collected...
TACAATCACAGACCCAGCTACTAAAGCAGTTATACAAGAAAAATCTTAAACCAGACTACAAGTCACTGCTGAATTATGTTAACAAATCATTATTATATACACTAAGCAATTCGTAATAAAGGTAACTATTCATCACATATAACTTCTATACTCTTATAGTAACAGGAATTGGTGTAGCCGGTGCCATTGCGGCCAAAATGGCCTGTCTGCATAAAAACATTATGATTCTTTTCGGTAATACCAATTTTATGATGAATTCTCAGTAAAATGAAACCACCATGCGTTATCAGATTACCGTGGTGATTTCAGCCTGTTTCATCCACAATATTTAGTCTGGCAGATAAGTACTGGACATTTTGGCTGTCGAAATAAGGATGGCTGTTTTGAGGATTTTTTTGTTGCCCAACGTCATGCTTCAATAGTTAAAAATCTCACTGTTCTTATCACTACCAGGTATCCAGGAATTAAAACCCTGGCATATTAATTGGCGTGTCAATGGCACCGATGTTCGCCATTCTGGTGAACTTTACCCCTGTAGCGCAGAAAATTGTTTATTGCTCGACTGCGATGTACCTGACTGCTGGAAAAACGACTGGGAGCCGACCCAAAGCAGTCACTGGTAACAACATCCTGGCCAGAATATTATATTGTGAATATTAACCATACCACTTATTTATCATTGGTTAATATCCACCAGTATTTTTAAAAGAGTTCAATAAAACAATATCAAACACTTATAAAACAATAAGATAAAAAATCTGGCATAATCTGTGCTTTATTAAGTCCAATAACAGTTAAAACTAATAACAAGCAATATATTTTAACTATTACACTGAACTTATGGAGTATATTATGACCATGGCCAACACCAGTAATTTACAGGAATCACCTGTAAATTCACCTCTACAAACACGTTTTAAACAACTCAAAGACGAACTTTCAACCCGCATTATCGGGCAGTCAGAGTTACTTGAAAAAATCCTTATTGCCTTACTGGCCGATGGTCACTTACTGGTTGAAGGGGCACCGGGTCTGGCTAAAACCACGGCTATCAAAGAATTAGGTAATCGCATTGAAGGTGATTTTTCTCGGGTACAGTTCACCCCGGACCTTTTACCTGCGGACTTAACTGGTACGGATATTTATCGCCCTGCCAGTGGCAATTTTGAATTCCAGTCTGGCCCGCTATTTCATAACCTGATACTGGCTGATGAAATTAATCGCGCTCCGGCCAAGGTCCAGTCCGCCTTACTTGAAGCCATGGGAGAACGCCAGATTACCGTTGGCCGAAAGACCTATCTGCTGCCCAAACTTTTCATGGTTATGGCCACCCAGAATCCTATTGAACAGGAAGGTACTTATCCACTGCCTGAAGCACAAATGGACCGGTTTTTATTACACGTCAATATTTCTTATCCTGATGCGGCCACTGAATGTGCCATTTTACGCCTGGTTAGAGAAGAAGAAGTGGAACCACATAGTCCTGTCGATGTCTTTGAATTATCTCAGGAAGATATTTTTGCCGCCCGCAAAGAAATCAGTCAGCTGCACATTGCCGATGCATTAGAAGAATACCTGGTGCAGCTGGTGCTGGCCACCCGGGATCCTTCTCGCTACGGCGATGATTTAAGCAAAACAATCCAGTACGGGGCCAGTCCTCGGGGCACCATTGCTCTGGAACGAACCGCACGCGCCCACGCCTGGCTGCAGGGACGAGATTATGTCGGCCCGGAAGATATTCAGGCCATGGCTGTTGATACCTTGCGCCATCGTATTGGTTTAAGTTATTCCGCCGAATCTGCCGGTATGACCCGCGATAAATTAATTGAAATTCTACTCCATAGGGTCCCTTTGAGCTAAGCCTGTCCAAGCCGGTATAAATGGCAGGATCATGTTTAATTCAAAGCACTTAACGAGATAGTAAATTATGAATACAGATACCATCAATACCCGGAGCATAACGGATATACCGGCTGAAATTGCCGTAAACAGGGATGATTTAATCCGTTTGCGGGCTGGTGCGCAGGGGCTCACATTAAAGCCCCGTCAGAGCGGCGGCTCAACCTTATCGGGCCAGCATCAATCCAGATTTCGCGGTCGGGGTATGGATTATCTTGAATCCAGACATTATCAGCCGGGTGATGATGTGCGCAACTTTGACTGGCGGGTCACCGCACGTACCAATCAGCCGCATATCAAACTCTATGTCGAAGAACGTGAAAAGCCGGTTGTCGTTCTGGTTGATCAGTCTGCCAGTATGTCCATCGCCAGCCAGGGTGCATTCAAGTCCGTCATAGCAGCAAGAGTTGCCGCCATGCTTGGCTGGGTGGCTGTCGCTCAGGGTGATCGTATCGGCGGTCTGGTGTACCGCAGCCCGGAACAACATCTTGAACTGAAACCCCAGGGTGGACGACGCGGCATTTTACGTCTTATTGATATTTTAACCCAGCTGGGACAACCTCATAGCAGTTTTGACAGTCAGCATGCCGGATTACCCATTAGTGTTCTGGAACGACTGACTCATATGACAAGACCTGGCTCCCAGTTAATTATTATCAGTGATTTTTATTATCTGAATGCAGAAAGTCGTGAATATCTGCAGAAATTGCAGCAACATAATAATATTCTTGCCATACAGGTTGTTGATCCGCTGGAAGTATCTGCCCCGCCTGCCGGTGAATACGGTATCAGTGACGGCAGTAACAGCTGGCGTATGAATCTTAATAATTCACGTCAGCAGCAACATCTGGACAAAGTTCTTGATACCCGTCAGCAACAGATAGAAGCATTATTTACAGATTTAAATATTCCGTTACTGAAAATATTTACCGATGATGATGTGAATGCTGTACTGCATCATTATCTAACTCGAAAACCAGCCAGTTATATGGGCAACTTATTAATGCAGGGAGAGGCTTCGGTATGAACCCAGTGACTCAAACACCCGCAAACATCCCTGCCAGTAATCCATTGCAGGGTTTACACGATATCCATTTGCCCGCCAGTCCTGAGTTCTGGCCTCTGGCTCCCGGCTGGTGGATAGTATTTGGACTGATTGCTCTGGTCAGCGTAGTTATCGGTATCTACTGGTGGCGCAAACGTCGCTGGCACAGCTACATTCTGGCACAAATCAAGACCGTAATAAATAAACCGGACACTGATCTCAGCCAGCAGCTGGCAGGACTGAGTTCTATTCTCAGGCGGGTTGCTTTAAAACGCTATCCGCGTGAACAGGTTGCGACTCTACACGGTCAGCAATGGCTCGATTTTGTGCAGCAAACCAGTAAGGACAAACACTTTGATCAAAACATTATACAACCCCTGGCAGAAGGTATTTATCAGCTTAAACCCGGCAGCAGCTTATTAACAGAGGATGATCCACTGGTACAGTTAATAATCAAATGGATCCAGGAGAACTTATCATGAGCGCACAGTTTTTATGGCCGATGGTTTTTATTGTCACCCCTCTGCCCTTGATTATTTACTGGCTGTTACCGCGGGCGAAAGACAGCACCCCACAGGCCATCAGAATGCCCATGTACGCCTGTTTACAAAGCCAGCTGGGCAGCAATCAAAAGACCGGCTCAAGCCCACGCTGGCGCGTGTGGATGGTCATTTTAATCTGGCTTTTAATGCTACTTGCTGCTGCACGTCCGCAAACCATTGGCGAGCCTGTCGCACTGCCAATGCACGGACGCAACTTAATGCTGGCAGTCGATATATCCGGCAGTATGCAGACCCAGGATATGCAGCTGGGCGATCAGCTGGTGTCCCGTCTCACTGCAGTTAAAGCCGTTGCGGGTAATTTTATAACCCGCCGCGCCGGTGATCGGCTGGGCCTGATCCTGTTTGGAGAACAGGCCTATCTGCAGGCTCCGCTGAGTTTTGATCGTAAAACAGTAAAAACCTTTCTGGATGAGGCTGTTATTGGCCTTGCCGGTAACAAAACCGCTATTGGTGATGCCATTGCACTGGCGGTAAAACGGCTACGCAAACAGCCTGAAGGTAACCGTGTTTTAATCCTGTTAACTGATGGAGCCAATACTGCCGGCTATATATCACCCTTAAAAGCGGCTGAACTGGCACAAAAAGAAGGTATTCGAATTTATACTATTGGCGTTGGTGCCGATCAGTATGCCGGTGGTTTTTTTGGGCAGACTATTAATCTGGGCAGTGGCCTGGATGAAGCAACACTCAAACAGGTTGCCGGTATGACCGGTGGTGAATATTATCGCGCCCGTGATTTAAACGCCTTACAGGCCATTTATAATAAGCTGGATCAACTGGAACCCAAAGCAAAAGATACGGTTTATTTTCAGGATGTGCGTGAATGGTATGCCTGGCCGTTGGGTCTGGCACTATTACTGTCAATGTTAGGTGGTTTATTTATTAGCGGATATTTATCAATGCCGCAAGCCGCTGTTCGTCAGAGAGAGAATCATTATGTCAGTTAATATTATTAAACAGTTTCATTTTATTGAGCCTTTATGGCTGCTGGGTTTAATTCCCGTTATTGTCATAGCATGGCTTATCTTCAAACACAGCAGCAGCGGTCAATCTGCCTGGAATAATGTTATTGATGCCAGGTTCCTGCCCTATTTGCTGGTTAAAAAAGACGCTGAGAGTAATACCCTGCTACCGGTTATCTTACTGTCTGCTGGCTGGATTGTGGCGCTGTTAGCCCTGGCGAATCCAAGCTGGAAAAGTATTCCACAGCCGGTTTTTCAACAACCAGATGCACAGGTTATTGTGCTCAGTTTATCCACCAGTATGTTAACCAGTGATGTCAAACCCTCTCGTCTGATACAGGCACGCTATAAAATTGAAAATATTCTGCGCCAGAGTCAGGGCAAACAAACCGGTCTGATTGTCTACGCCGGTGATGCCTTTACTGTTACCCCCTTAACAGATGATATTGCTACCTTAAAATCTCAGCTCAGAGTACTTGAACCATCCTTAATGCCGGCACCTGGAAATCGCCCTGATCGTGCCTTGCAACAGGCGGAACGATTATTGCGCCAGGCCGGTTATCAACAGGGTAATATCATTTTAATTACCGATATTGCTGGCAGCAGTACCATAGCAGGTCAAGCCCGCGGCATAGCAGAGCAACTGGCACAAAACGGTTACTCAGTCTCAGTATTAAGTATTGGCAGGGAAGATAACAATAAACAGGCCAAAGCGGCCTTACAGGAAATTGCTCAGGCAGGTCATGGTATCTATGCTCCCTATACGGGTAATCAACAGGATGTCAATGCTATTTTATCGGTCAGTAACAATTCTGCTGTCAGAGCCTACCAGGGAAAAATTAAAAACAAACAGGCTAACAGACCGGTTCAGGAAGGTCCATGGCTGGCAGTTTTATTATTACCACTGGCCCTGCTGGCTTTTCGTCGCGGCTGGTTATTGGTTTTTTCCCTGGTATTACTGGGTCCGTTGTTTATTCCACAGCCTGCGATGGCATTTGGCTGGGATGATTTATGGCAGCGTCCTGATCAGCAGGCCGCACAGGCATTTAATAAAAAGGATTATAACAAAGCTGCAAGCCTGGCTCCGGATGAACTCATGCAGGGATCCGCTCAATATCGTTCCGGTCATTATAAACAGGCGGTAGAATCCTTTAGTCAGAAGAAAGATGCTCAATCTGCCTATAACCTGGGTAACGCCCTGGCTCATACCGGTGATTATAAAAAAGCCATTAGTGCCTATGATCAGGCATTAAAACAACAACCTGATATGCAGGATGCCCAGGCCAACAGGAAACTGATTGAAGATCTTTTAAAGCAGCAGAAACAGCAACAGAAAAACCAGCAAAGTAAACAACAGAAAAAAGGTAAAGGTAAAGGTAAAAATCAGAAAAAACAGGCCGAAAAAAATTCTCAGCCATCTAAAAATAAGGGTAAAAATGGTCAGCAGTCTGCTAATAAATCCAATCAGAAATCAGCTCAGCAGTCCAGAAAATCAGCTGCTAAGCAATCCGCTAAGCAAGCTAATAAAGCTAATAGCAAAAAAAATAGTCAAAAGAAGCAGGCACAGGATCAAAATAGTTCCAGTAAAAAGCCGTCTAAAAATGCGTCTTTGAAAAAATCAGATACAAAACAGAAACAGCAGCAAAATAAGCCACCCAATAAACCCGGTGAATCAAATAACAGCTTTGCTAAAGCCGGTTCCAGAGAACAGCAGAAAAAAGCCGATAAGACGGTGAAAAAAGCTCAGCAAAGAGCCGAACACAAGAAACCCCAAAAAGGCAATAGGAGTCAGGCTAAATTAAATCCGGACAAACTAAGTCCAGAAGAACGTGAATCGGTTGAAAACTGGCTGCGCAGGGTACCGGATGATCCCGGCGGCTTATTACGACGCAAATTTTTATATCAGTACCAGCAGCGTCAGCAACGCTAAAAATATATCGCCAGGAGTAATAACATGATTAGCACAGAAATTTTAACAAAAACCTGTCAGAAAACAGCTCTGATATTTAACAGACCCGTGATAAGTTTACTGCTATTGGTATTGATTATTTTTTCAAATACAGTCATTGCCGCGACAGTCAGTGCAAGACTGGATCGCAACACCATCACTCTGGGTGAAACGGCTACCCTGATTCTGGATCTGTCAGATGCCAATAATGCACAGCCTGATCTGAGTCCTTTAAAACAGGATTTTGATATTGTTAATACCGGCACCAGTACCCAGATACAAATCATTAACGGTCATCGTTCAGACAGCAGACAGCTGAACATTACCATACAGCCTCATCATCCGGGTCAGATTAAAGTCCCGGCCATTACGGTTGGAAAAGTTATAACCAGTCCGCTGCAACTGACGGTCAGGGATATTCCTGCGGTCAGTCAGTCAAAGTATGGTAAATCCGTCTGGGTAGAAATTGATTCGCCCATGAAAAAATCCAACATGAATGTTATGGTTCAGCAGGAAATACCGGTAACGGTTAAATTATTCACCGCTCTGCCGTTGAACAATATCAGTCTTACAGCCCCTGCTCCTGAAAATACCATTGTCGAAAAACTGGGCGATGATAGCCAATATAATGTTGAGCGTAATGGCAAGACATTTCAGGTGGTTGAGCAGCATTATGTACTCTTTCCTGAACAGGCGGGTGATTTAATAATACCTCCTGTAATATTACGTGCGCTTACTCCTGATACCCGGCAGCGCCAAAATCGATTTGGCAGCAGTGCATTTAATGATCCGTTTAATGACCCGTTTTTTAAAGATGCCTTTAATGGAAACTCACCAATTCAGCAGATGCTTCAGCGCAATAATATGCTGTTCGGTCAAAGCGGTAAATCTGTCAGCCTGCGCAGCAATGGCCTGAGATTTGATGTGCAGCATATTCCAGAAGCAGCTAAAGGCAAGCCCTGGCTCCCTGCCAAAAACGTCACGCTGAACAGTTCTTGGCAGAACAACCTGCCATCACTGGTCAGTGGCGAACCTGCCACCCTGACCGTTACAGTAAAAGCAGATGGCTTAACAGGAACACAGATCCCGGCTCTTGTCATTGCCAATGTTACGGGTAAATACAGTGTCTATGCTGAGCCTGCAGAAATGAAAAGCCTCACTGACGGCGAACATGCTATAGGTATCAGCAAACAAAGTTTTACAATTATTCCGGAACAGGCAGGTACTATTGACTTTCCTGAAATAAAGCAGCTCTGGTGGAATACTAAAACCAGTAAACTGCAATGGGCGAAACTACCGGCATTAAAATTAACTGTCAGACAGGGTATAACAGGTAGTGTTAAAACCCCTTCAACTCCCCTGGAAAACAATACCTTATCCGGACAGGCCAATACCTCGCATTCCACTACCGATCAGGCTTCAGGATCAGCTTATAATAAAGCTCAGCTATTACAGTTAATAACAGAAAACAAATGGTTATTCGCGGCTTTGTTATTCATATTAGTACTGGTTAGTATTGTTTTTTTCCGTTTTAGAACAAAACATGCCCACAATAAAAGAATTATTTCCAGCGCAACTGCGGAGCAGACTCAAAGTACAGACGATGAACAGCAACGCATAGACAGACAAAAGTTGAAACTGACATTACAGGAAGCCATAACTGCCTGTGAAACCGGGGACAGCCAACAGACCGCGCGCTCTTTATTACAATGGTCAAAACTGGCCTGGCCTGATATTGCTCCTGTATCATTACTGGATATTGCCAGTAACATCACTGAGGGTGCTGAAAACATTCGTCAATTACATCAATATCTTTATCAACCACTTAAGCAGAAAAAGGACTGGAATGATCCACAACTGGCCGACTTATTACGCCGTGGGTTACAACGTAAGACAACAAAACATGCTACGACAAATGCTGATACTACATTACCACCATTGTATCCGACCTAAATAACTAAACCAAAATGGTGGACTCGTTTAAGGCACAATAGCTTTGCTACCCCAAGCAGACCATTTCCAGGTACTCCTTGAGGGTAGAGACTTTATACACTAGCGTCCATGTTTTGATTCTAGAGCATCAATGTCCTGAATGATCTTCAAAACACTGTCCGGGTTCAGGCTGATTGAGTCAATACCCAGTTTAACCAGGTATTCAGCTACCTCCGGATAGTCCGAGGGTGCCTGTCCACAGATACCACTGTGGCGTTGATTGCGCTGGCAACCTTCAACCGCCCATTTAATCATTCGCAAGACCCCCGGATCTCGTTCATCATAGTCAAAAGCCAGAATCTCGCTGTCGCGGTCCACACCCAGCGTGAGCTGAGTCAGATCGTTGGAGCCGATACTAAAGCCGTCGAACACGGTACTAAATTCATCAATTTGCGCAACGTTGTTGGGAATTTCGCACATCACGTAAATCTTTAGTCCATTTTCCCCGCGTTTCAGGCCATGTTGTGCCATGGCTTCCACCACTCTCTGCCCCTCTGGTACACGGCGACAAAAAGGAATCATCAGAATGACGTTATCCATGCCGATTACTTCACGGACGTGTTTCATAGCCGTACATTCAAGGGCAAAACCTTCTGCATAATCCGGGTGAGTATAGCGCGCAGCACCACGGAAACCAATCATCGGGTTATCTTCGACCGGCTCGAAATATTTTCCCCCAAGTAGCGTGGCATATTCATTAGTCTTGAAATCGCTCATGCGCACTACGCAGGGTTTAGGGTAAACCGATGCCGCAATGGTGGCTACACCCTCGGCGAGAGTCTTGACAAAGAAATCAACGGGATTTTCATAAGCCATCGACAGGGTATCGAGCGCTGTACGTGTTTCCGAATCGACCTTATCCGGATGAATCAGGGCCATCGGATGCGCCTTGATGTATTCATTGATGATGAACTCCATACGCGCCAGGCCGATGCCATCCACCGGCAGCGAGGCCAGACTGAAAGCCTGATCAGGGTTGCCCAGGTTCATCATAATCTCGGTTTTCGGGCGCGCCAGGTTGCCAAGATCGGTTTCCTGGATGGCGAAGTCCAATATCCCTGTATAAATATTGCCGTTCTCTCCCTCGGCGCAGCTAACGGTAATTTCCTGGCCATTTTCAATTACCTCAGTGCCGTTGTCTGTTCCCACTACAGCAGGTATGCCCAGTTCACGCGAAACAATAGCAGCATGACAGGTACGCCCGCCCCGATTGGTGACGATGGCGGCGGCGGTTTTCATTATTGGTTCCCAGTCTGGCGTAGTAGTATCGGCCACCAGCACTTCACCGGGTTTGAAGTCGCTGAGATGTTTGACTTCGTTAATAATGTGAGCTCTGCCTGCGCCGATTCGGGTGCCCACGGCTCGACCCTGGGTAAGTACTGTAGATTTTGCTTGCAGATGGTATATCTTAAGAATATTACCTTTTTTCTGTGACTCGACTGTTTCCGGCCGCGCCTGTACCATGTAAAGCTGGCCATCGATGCCGTCTTTGGCCCACTCCATATCCATAGGTTTATGAAAACCGGCTTTTTGGGAATAGTGGTTTTCCACCTTGATGGCATAGTCTGCCAGCACCATGACATCGTCATCCGAGATGCAGTAACGGCTCCTTTCACTGCTGTCGGTATCGATATTACGGGTATATTCCACAGCGATGTTATCGGTGTTGATGGTGTCGGTAAAAATCATCTTTTTTTCTTTTTTACCAAGTCGACGCTTAAGTACCGCCCGATATCCTTTTTCAAAGGTGGGCTTGTGTACATAGAAGCTATCGGGATCAATAGTACCCTGTACGACATTTTCACCCAGACCAGATGCAGCATTAATGAATACCACATCCCTGAATCCAGTTTCGGTATCCAGTGAAAACATCACGCCACTGGAACCTTTATCACTGCGCACCATCTTCATGACAACTACACACAGATACACTTTGTAATAATCGAAATGATTATCATACTTATAGTGAATGGAACGATCAGTAAAATTCGACGCCAGGCAGCGTTTATAGGCATCGAGCAGGGCATCCTCACTGGAGATATTCAGGTAGGTATCGTTCTGACCGGCAAACGAGGCCTCAGGAGAATCCTCTGCCGTTGCCGAAGACCGCACTGCAAGGGAGACATCATCGCCATATTCATCCTTAAGCCCGGCATATTGAGCCAGGATTTCTGACTTCAAATCGCCCGGTAGTTCACAATCATCAATGATGGCTCTGGCCTTTTCGCCACGTGCCTGCAGATCTTTGACATCATCCGGATTGAGACCGTCGAGTGCCACGTGCAGCTTTTTCCAGGCGTCATTAGCGTCCAGAACATAGCGATAGGCTGAAGCAGTAATGGCAAAACCGTTAGGTACCCGTACACCATCGTCGGTAAGATTGCGATACATCTCGCCAAGACTGGCATTTTTTCCCCCGACTTCTGGAACATCATCAATCCCTGTTTCGTTAAACCACTTGATGTAAGTTGACATCATTTCCTCCTTAAATTTTTAATCTGGGTCTGGTGCCGAAAGATGCATTGGCATTCACGAACTTTACCTGGCTTTTGTGAGGTAGCCGTATTAAACCAGAAAAAATCATCATACCAGAGTCGGTAAATACAGTCTGTCATCAATATGACCGTCACTGCCCGGAATATGATATCTGGGCCGGCTTAAAAAAAGTTTATACACAATGAGTTTGGAGCCCCTGCTTTAGTTATTTATCAGTGGCCATAAATTTTATTGTATTTCTTCCACCGACAGGGCACTCCACGCCGCTTCAGTGATGGGATGTGAAGCAGCTGTCAGTCGCGGATGCATACCGGTCTGAAAGCTGGCAATATCCGCCGCTGTTGCCCGGGTCTGTATCAGAAATCCGATTGCATTGGCCAGCTCTCCAGTGGTTGGTCCACCCAGGATTTGTCCGCCCAGGAGCTGCAAAGATTCTCGTGCAAAAATCAGCCGACAATGAACCGGGACTGTATCAGGCATCGCCGCCGGGTAGTGATCCAGACAATCGGCTTCACCAATAACAATAGAGAAATCTGCACGCCGGGCGGCGGCGGCTGTCATACCTGCTGCACCGAAGGCCAGCTCGCCTACCGCACCCGCATAAACGGCAATATCACCCACATTGTGGCGTAATAACTGCAGGCCGTAAAGATTCATGCCGGCAATCCGGCCCTCAGCTGCGGCCTGTGAGGCCAACAGCACACCGCCTTCACGACGTGTGAAGAAATCCTGTTTCTGAGCACAATCGCCTACAGCAAAAATGGTCGGGTCGTCCTGAGTGCGCTGAAAAGCGTCAACCATGATAGCCCCATGTTGGCTCATAGTCAGCCCCATGGTTCTGGCCAGTTCAATATTAGGACGCACACCAATGGCAATCAATACCGCATCGGCCGGGATTTTCTTGTTTCCTTTGAGTCTGACGGCATTAACATGGCCTTCGGCCCCGGCTTCAATGGCCTCGACCTCACTGCTGGTATGAATGCGGATGCCTTTAGCCTGAAGGTATTCTTCCACCCGGCTACAGATGTCCTCATCGAACGCCTTGATAAGCAGGTGCGGCATCATTTCGATAATATCAACTTCAATTCCGCGCTTGCGAATCTCTTCAGCAAACTCGACACCAATAAAACCACCGCCAATAACCGCCAGGCGCTTAACCCCGGGCATAACTTCACGAAACAGATGATCCTGATAGCTGTAATCTTTATGAATGGTGAAAACACCTTCCAGCTCCCGGCCAGGGATGGGTGGGACAAAGGGCTCTGCGCCGGTAGCGATGACCAGACGTTCCCAGGTGATCAATGTTCCGTCATCCAGCACCGCTTCGCGGTGCTCCCGGTCCACCGAAACGACCCATCCGATGCGTACTTCGATACCAGCCGCCCGGAGTTGATCCTGTCCAGGCAGGAGGTCCTCTTCGATACCACCCAGAGTACCAAATATATATGGGATACCACAGGGTATTAAGGCCTTTTTCTCGGGGCGTATCAGGGTAATTCGCTTGCCTGGCCAGCGTCGCGCAGTAGTGGTGCCGGCCAGCAGTCCGCCAGGACCGCCACCGATGATCAGGAGGTCTGTCTGTAATTTATTCATCGTAGTACTCTCGTCTGTTTGAAAAGTTCCAGGCTGTCACCTGATCTGCTGCAGCGGTTCAGTGCGTGAGAAACAAACTTTTGAATATTCACTCACAGTGCTGCTGGACGGTACCAGCACCCCAGAGAGATGCAGACAGATTCACACCCTGACATTGCAGTGCAGCTACCGCTTCAATAATTAATAGTTCATAGTCTGGCAGAGACGCCCGTTCGTGACGATTCGCTTTGTTCAGGAAGGGACATGCCTCGATGGCATAATGTAATACTTGGTCATGGGCGTCCACCAGGTTATCTTCAAGAGCATGCGCTTTCAGATCTTTCAGGAGCGTAGAAACCTCATAGCTCATGTCCAACGATGGGTTGAGGGAGGGGACACTTATGCTGGTATGGTGCTTGCCTTGCAGGTTGGCATTCATCGTATCAGATACTCAGCCATGGTTTAATCTCCGGGTTCAACCTACCTACGGGCTGATTACTCAATACAACAAGGTTTTATTTGTAAAAAGGGAAAATTCAATGGTATTTTCCAATCTGTAAATCGAGTATCCTGATTCTATAAACCCGGCTAATGATTGTCAACAAAATATCAGTATTTGTACACACACCAATCTATTTGAAAATTGCTGGCTTTTGAATTGTTCTTTGTGAAGATAACAGGTATGGCTTTTTTGTGACCAATAATTTCTTTTATAAATTAACCAGGAATCATAGATGAAAAATCAACAGCCCTCGCATAATTGTTCCTGTTTAAGAAATTCAATTAAAAAATTTCCATGCGTTTTTATTC
>Ga0256831_1001286_pt1 | contig 13283 bp, 13 predicted proteins | sample 132544metaG_FD_189087 | JGI IMG/M metagenome (GOLD analysis project Ga0256831, IMG submission 189087) | Hydrothermal vent microbial communities from Lau Basin, Pacific Ocean - 132-544 | ecosystem: Environmental > Aquatic > Marine > Hydrothermal vents | place: Pacific Ocean: Lau Basin | collected...
GGTTTATGCTCACGATACGCCTCAACAAACTCCTCAACCTTGTGCTGATAGCTTGGTGTTCTGATAATCTCTGCACCCATCTGCTTGGCGTAAATCTCATACATTGCAAAGGTCACTTTTGACATCAACACCTTATCGTTTGGCATAAGCAATGCACGAGAGATAAACTCCAACACTTGGTCACTTCCTGCTCCTATGATAATATTCTCATCTCTCACATCAAAACGTTTAGCCAACGCATCTTTTAACTCATAGAAGCTATCATCGGGATATAAAAAGGCTCGATGGGCATTATTAGCAATCGCTTTGGCTACTCTTGGGCTACACCCCTTTGGGTTCTCATTGGAGGCTAGTTTTACCACATCTTCAGGCTCAATCCCAAACTCTCTAACCACCAGCTCGATTGGCTTTCCTGCCTCGTAAATTTTAATATCTTTTAGTGCATCATTAAACTTCATCTACCTACTCCTTTTATATCTTATCTTTTATACATCATCTGTCTCTTTAACATACGAACCTAATATCTTTATACAGCTACCATGTTTTTTTACAATCTCTTGAATATCCTCATTGTCTTGGTGTCCATCAAACTCTATAAAAAAGAGTGATTGTCCCTCTATAATATGTGATTTAATCTTAGTCAAATTGATATTTGCACTCTCAAAATCATTTAGAAACTCCACCAACGCACCAGGGGTATTTGGTAGACGCACTAAAATAGAGGTCTTATCTGACTCTGATGGGAGATTTTCAAAGTTACTGATAATAAAAAATCGTGTTCTATTGTTATCATCATCTTGGATATTATCAAAAAGAAGTGGAAGTCTATAGAGAGTTGAGGCTACTTTAGGACATATAGCCGCAGCCTCTCTGTCCTCTAGTGCTAGTTTAATAGCTTTTACAGTAGACTCTACAGGAATATGCTCCACCTCATCAAGCCCCAACGCCTCTAAAAAATTATGACACTGACCAAAAGCTATATCTTTAGTATAGATTCGCTTAACATCTTTTACATCATTACTAAGTGTTGAAAATGCCAACTGTATATCAAGTACAGCTTCTGCGATAATTTTTAGATTATATGAATCTAAACAGTGGATAGTATCACTAACAATACCATTTGAGTTGTTCTCAATCGGCACAACTCCAAACTTCGCTGTTCCTCTATTAACCTCTCTAAAAACCCCTTTAATTGAGTTGATTGGTAGATATGAACTCATAGCTCCAAACTTATTTTTGGCAACTTGGTGGGTAAAACTAGCCTCCTCTCCCAAGTATGCCACACGCTCGGGAAGCTCAAGGTTTCTAGCCACAGTAAACATCTCTACAAAAAGAGCATCAATAGCATCATCAGTTAGCTTTCCATTGTTCTGCTTTTTTAGACGATTTAAAATCGCCTGTTCTCGTTCAGGACGATAGATAGGAGCACCTGTAGTGTTCTTCAACTCTCCAACTTGATGAACATACTCCATGCGTTCATTATACATCTCTAGCAATCTATTGTCTATATCATCAATCTTTATGCGTAGTTCATCAAGTGTCATATTTTTCCTTTTTTATTTATCTTTTATTGGTGCGATGGCAATCGCACCCTACAGTTTTTTTATATCTGCCAACTCGTATCACAACTCTCTTCTAATCGTATTTGGTCTTCAAATGTTTCACGCTCTCGAATTAGGTAATCTTTTCCATCAAAGATAGCTACCTCTGCAACTCTTCCTCTTGTATTGTAGTTACTAGACATAGTAAACCCATAAGCACCTGATGAGTGAACCACCAATATATCATTATGCTCTAGTGGAGGAAGAGGGATATCTTTACCTAAAAAGTCACCACTCTCACAGACAGGGCCTACCACATCAGCAGGGCTAAGCTCTCCCTCTTTTACTACAGCTTCTATCTTATGGTACGCATCATATAGACTTGGTCGCAGTAGGTCATTCATAGCCCCATCTACAATAACAAAGCGTTTATCACCATTTACCTTCTCATAGAGAACACGAGTCAAGAAGATACCAGAGTTTGCCATCATATATCTACCTGGTTCAGTAATAATAGTAACATCTAACCCTTTTATAGTTTGAGTAATAGCATGAGCATAGGCGTGAGTAGCGATTGTCACCTCCTCATCATAGACAACACCCAATCCACCACCAACATCAAAGAATTTAATATCAATATCTAATGATTGAAGAGAGCGTACTAAATCTGCTACAATCCCACACGCCTCCTCTATGGGAGATAGCTCTGTTAGCTGTGAACCGATATGAAAATGGATACCAATAGGGTTTAGGTTTTCTGATTTTTTAGCATAGATATACATACGTTTTGCCATATCAATACTCACACCAAACTTATTTTCATGTAGTCCTGTTGAGATATATGGGTGAGTTTTGGGGTCTACATTTGGATTTACTCGAATAGAGATACGAGCCTCAATATCTAGCTCACGAGCTATCATCTCCACACGTTTCATCTCTGCTTCACTCTCTAAGTTTATAAGCAAAATACCTAAACTCAAAGCCTCTCTTATCTCTCTATCTCTCTTCCCTACACCTGAGAAGATTATCTTATATCGGTCAATCCCTGCCTTTAAAGCACGTTTCACCTCACCAATACTAACACAATCAGCCCCTGCTCCAAGATTTGCAAGATGACGAATAACAGCCAAATTTGAGTTAGATTTTACAGCATAAGCGACCAGTGATTTTTTACCATCAAACGCCCCCTTTAGCTCCTCATAGCGATTTGTAATATTATTAAAATCATACACATACAGTGGGCTATCATACTTCTCTACTAATGTTTTTATATCTATACTCATATCGGTTATTTCCTAATCATTATTATTGGTCGCGATTTTATCTAAAAGTTGGTTATAACTTGATAAGGTGGGTTATTATGTAATATTGGATATGTGTGTTGTCCTGTGTTTGGGCGTATTATTTCGTACTTAGCCCATCAAACCCAATATCACCCAAAAAACATATCCTCTTCCCATTTTGAAGGGTTGTTTTGAATATATTCAGCTATAAAATAATGCGATACTTCATTACGAATAATATGCTCATAGTAATTTCGTTGCCACAATCGTTTATCAAAGGGTAACCAATTATCATTTCTAACACCTTTAATATAAGCATTTGTGGTCAATGATTTAAATGCTCCAACAACCTCCCCTAAACTAACAGGACTTTGATGTTTAATTTCAATAATGGCATGAAAATGGTTTGGCATAATGATATATTCTTCTAACTCTATTGAGTTAAATCGCTTTAGTATATCTAGCCACAAATGCTCTATCATTCTACCTGATTGATTTAGTTTTAGCTCTCCGTTAACTATCTCCCCAAAATATTTTATTCTATTTTGTCCACAGATGGTTATGAAATATAGACCCGAATTTGCATAGTTATATTGTTTAAGACGCAATTGTTTTCTTTTGTAAAAATTATTCATAATAATTATTTTAACATCTTTATAATAAAATTATAATAATTACAAACATAAAAAACCAATTATTCCATATACTGTAGGGGTAGCCCTTGTGGCTACCCTAAACTTGGAAGGGATTGTTGTTGCCACAGTTATAATATTTGATATATAAAATTTTAATATGAATTGTAAATATTTTGGTTTGCGATATTTAGGGTAGCCACAAGGGCTACCCCTACAATCCTCAAAATACAAAAACTTCTACCATTCAATAAACATTCATTTTATACAGCAACATTTTTTGTCGGTGTTATTCTGATAGGCGTTCCACAACTGGAATTATGGAACGAGTAAGATAACACCTACATCTTACTACCAGCTCTTCCCCAAACATATAGAGCATAGAGCCATAATATTACAATTGGTAGTATAGTACCCACTTCTGGAAGGATACCTCCTGTTGAACCCATCTGATGTAGGGCAAAGAGTATCCCCCAAACAAAGAGTGTTCCTCCCAATGCTTTTATGGTCTCTGCTCCTACATTCATGTATCTAGCGTGAAAAGGAAAGGTAAAGAGAAGTATCATCAAGAGTGCAATAGAAAAAAGTGGCATTATGATTTTTCCATAGATATCTGAGCGAACCTTAAATGTTCCAATCCCTTGTGAGTTGAGAAGTTTTTTAGCAATTAGACTCTCATATAGGGTTAGTTGTCTATCCTCATAGATAGAGTTTAGTATCTTTGGATTGTAGCCAACTAAGGTATTTAACTTCTCCATATGCTCTATAGTTAGGTAAGGCTCTCCCTTATCATTTAGCCTTTTTGTCTTTTGAGTGACATTTAAAGCCAACCACTCTTTGCCGTTGTATGTTGCTGAGTCTGCACTTTGAACTTTGTCTATTTTTTTATCTTTAAATGTAAAAACAGTCAATTTCTCTAGTTTTTTCTTAAAGGGTAGAAGCTTACCGATATAGACAAAACTCTCATTGTATTTAAAAAAAAGATGCTCACTGGTTCGTGTATTATATTCATGTTTTTTTAATGCTTTTGCTGTATCTTTGGCTGTTGCAAAGGAGGTAAAGTTGAGTCCAACAAAAAATATATAGATGAAAAAAGCTACAGACAAAAAAGGAACAGAGACCTCTTTTCTTGTCACTCCTAACGAGTATAAAGCCCCCATGCTGTTGAGCTTAATAAATATAATTTTTGTCCAAATAGCTCCAAAAATTATCGCTAGAGGGTAGAGGAGGCTTAGAGATTCTTGCCACTTATTGAAGACATAGAGTACTTTTAGATTAAATGATTGGAGTGAGGTAGCGTTCATCAAAAAATCAAGACCTGCAAAGAGTCCTGTCAGTGCTAGAAGGATAATGAGAAAATTTTTAGTATAGTGAAAAGCGATATAACGAAAAAGCATCTATACTCTCCTAAGACTATTTTTTACTAAACTCTTTTAGAGAGTAGCGTGACTTTACCATCTCTAACTCTTGACTCTCTAACTCTTTAATAGCAGAGGCTGTATGTACTATCCAATCATCTAGTATGCTATTCTCCTCTTCTGAAAAATCACCTAAAACATAATCTACAACTTGACTTTTATATTCAGGCTTTCCAACTCCCATACGTACACGAACATACTCTTTTCCTATCGTACTATCAATGGAGCGTAGACCATTGTGTCCACCATGTCCACCACCCAACTTAAAACGCAAGGCTGAAAAGGGTAAATCTATATCATCATGCACCACAATGATATCTTCCATATCTATTTTATAGAAATTTTTAACAGCAATAACGCTTTTTCCTGATAGATTCATAAAGGTAGTTGGTTTTAAAAAGAGAATTTGCTTAGATTTAAAGAGTTCTCCATAGAAGGAGTTTTTAGATACATCAACTGCTCCAGAGTCACTGACAAGTTTGTCAATGACTTTGAAACCGATATTGTGTCGTGTATCTTCGTATTGGATACCAGGATTACCTAGCCCTACGATTAATAACATAACTATTTTGCTTTAATTACACCACAGATAGCAACATCAGCTCTATCCATAAGACGACAATTTGCAGGAGCTTCTACATCTCTAACAAGGATAGAGTCATCTCTGTCTAAACCCTCAACATTAAAAGTAAAGTTAGTTGGCATATCTTCGATAGTACCTCTTACTTTTAATCTCTTTTTAGAAATCACCAAAACACCTTTGTTCTTAAGTCCTTTTGGTGTACCTTCAGTTTTAACAGGAACAAGGAAATTTGTAACTTGACCAGGAACTGCTACACGCAAATCAACATGAAGAACATCTCCATATACAGGGTGAAGTTGATACTCTTGAATTACAGTGTTAATCTCTGTTCCATCTACGCTTAAAGGAAGAACTAACTCCTCTTTTGCTCTAACAGCCTTAACAAAATCACCTCTTTTAAACGCAGCTTGAATATTCTCTACACCATTTGCATAGATGTTAGCTGTTAGATAACCATCTCTTCTAAGTCTCTTTGCAGAGGCTGAGCCGATACTCTCTCTAGTAATACCTTCTAACATTTGTGTCCTTCTAATCTTAAAATTTAGGGGCGAATTATACCTAAACTAGTTTAATCTTTGGTTGTTTTTGTAATTTTATATTTCTGTTTTTTTCATTATCTCTATCTTTAGAGGAGAAAACCATATTTATCTTTTTTATTATGCCATTGCCTTTCTCTTGACTAGCCTCCAACAACGAACTAAGCTCACTCTTCTCTTTTTCTAAAAGTTCAATTTTCTCTTTAAAAGAGGCAAACTCCTCTTCGATATGATTAAACTGGTCTTTAGAGATTATCATATCATCATCAGATATTTTTGAATGGCTCTCTTCTAATAATTTTTTCAACTCTTTAATCTCTTCTTCTAGTGCATATTTTTCAAAGTTATCAGATGTATCCGTATCGGAACTACTATTTTTTGCAAGAAGGGACTTTTTCTCATACTCCTCCACTTGATTCTCTCTCTCTTTTAGTCGTAGACTCAACTCCATAACACTCTTTAAACAATCTGTTTTATCTCTCTCTATAACCTTTATCTGCTCCAACTTATCTTGTATTAGATAGAGTTCATCTGACTGCTTCTGTATAATATTAGACTGTTTTAAAAGGTTATGACGACTTACAATACCCTCATCAGTCATTTTATAAAGTTGTGTCTTTTGAGTATTAAGATTCTCCTCTAATAGCTTTAACTGCTTATCACGTGTATTAATTGTTCTTCTTAATGACTTGACCTCTAGTAGTGTTGATTTTTTCTTTAGAACATTTGAGATAAACCAACCAATACCCATCCCAATCAACATTGCTACTGCTAAAAAAAATCCTATTTTTGCTATTAATTCCATCACTATAGCACTCCTATAATATTATTAATTGTTTAATTATATTATATTATAATGGAATATATGATTAAAATAGTTTTTTTTTGTTAATTCAAGTGGTCTACTCTACAGTTTCAAGCTCTTTTAAATCAAAAATATCATGTATATCATTATTGACTTTATCATCTGACTCAACACCTATACCTTGAAGTTTTAGCTTCATATCCGAAGCGTTGGTTGCATTCTCCAATACCACCTCTTCTGAAATTTTTCCCATATGAAATAGGTCAAGAAGTGCTTGGTCGAATGATTGAGAGCCATATATCTCTTTACCCTCCTCAATCGTATCAAGTATCTCATAATCTCTATCTGTTGCAATAAGGTCAGCAATCCTAGCTGTTCGCTTCATAATCTCAATCGCTGCTGCCCTTTTCCCATCTACTGTTTTAACCAAACGTTGAGATACCACCCCCTCCAAAACAGAGGCAAGTGTCATACGAATACGATTCTGTTCAGCCTCAGGAAACATACCAATAATTCTATTGACAGTCTCTTTAGCATCAAGTGTATGAAGTGTGGAGAAGACCAAGTGACCAGTATTAGCAGCATGAAGAGCAATCTCAATGGTCTCTAAATCCCTCATCTCACCTACTAAGATAATATCTGGGTCTTCACGCAGGGCAGCTTTTAGTGCGTTGTTAAAAGAGAGAGAGTCTTGACCAATTCCTCTTTGAGAGATTAAGCATTGTCTATCTGGATGAACAAACTCAATAGGGTCTTCAACGGTAATAATATGCTTCTTTTTAGTTCTGTTAATTCTATCTATCATCGCTGCTAAGGTGGTGGATTTACCCGAACCTGTCACCCCTGTTACTAGCACTAAACCACGATGCATATCTGCTAACTCAGCTAAAACTGGTGGGAGTGAAAGCTCTTCAAGAGTCAAAATTTTTACAGGAATAATCCTCATAACAGAGGAGAGTCCATTGAGTTGATAGAAGAAGTTTACCCTAAAACGGTTATCTTTATCAAGAACATAAGTACAATCTAACTCTTTAGTCGTAACCAAAGTGTGATACTGCTCTTTTGTTAAGATATCTTGTGCAATTCCATCAAGCTCCTCATGTGAAAGCACTCTTTCACCTAGCTTCAAGAGGTCACCATTCACTCGTAAACGTATAACTGCACCTGATTTTAAATGGAGGTCACTACCTCCATTATGTATAAGATTTTTTAAATAAAACTGTAATTTTTTTTCCATTTCTTTTGGCATATGATACTCTTTATTAATTTTTTATTAAAGTATATCATAAGTTTATTAATTTAATTTATTTATAAAACCTCAATCCTCTAAACTCTCCAACATTTTACTAAATGCCTCTTCAAATTGAGCTAATCCCTCATCTAGTAATTTTTTAGAAATCTTATCCATATCAAACCCATTATCTTTTAGGTTAATAAAATATCCATTAAGAACTCCATCATCAATAGGCAACATTGGCTTATCATCCCCTGCTTCTAGGTGTGCCTCTATGGTTGCTAGTGGTGCTGTGTTTACAGAGTTTGGAGCAAGTAGCTCCTTGATATAGTAATTTGCAGGTAAGTTATCACCCTTAACTCCTGTACTGGCAAAAAGCGTTTTAATATTTGGCACATCATTTGCCTCTATCATATTGTAGATTTTAGATGCGTTATAGATGCCTGTTTTGGAAGGGTCAATCCCACACGCTTCAAGTTCGCTGTCTAATGCTCTATCAAAACGGCTTACAAAGACTGAAATCACACCTGAGAGTCTACAAGGACCATTCGCTTCACATTTTGAAATCCCTCTATTCATCGCTTTAAAACATTGGGTAGCCTGTTTTTGAGAAAAGACCAATGTTGCATTGACAGAGATACCATCTCCCATCAGTTCAGTCATAGCCTCAAATCCTGCTTGGGTAGCAGGGACTTTTATCATAACATTTGGCTCACCAATTGCTTTAAAGAGTCTTCGTCCCTCCTCGTATGTTCCTCTGCTATCATTTGATAAAAATGGGTCAACCTCGATGGAGATAAAACCATCATTTCCTTTATCATACAATGGACGCATAAGCCTTGCCACTGTTCGTATATCCTCAATGGCTAACGCTTCATACTTCTCTTTTGGGCTAACTCCCTCAAGTGACTCTAACTGCTCCTTATAGGCAGGAGAGGTTATAATGGCATTTGAAAATATTGCAGGGTTTGAGGTTGCACCATTGATAACTCCTCTCTCTAAAAGCTCTCCAAACTCATTTTTTAAGAAATCTCTCTCTATAAAATCCAACCACAATGAAAATCTAATATCTCTGTTTACCATGACTACTTCCTCTAAAGTATAATATATTTTTTATTTAACTCAAGTCCACTCATTCCATGAGCCGATATCACTTGGTTTTGCTAAAGCCTCATCCAACTCATCTAAGAACTGGTTCCGTTCAATTAATCTTGCTCCTAAACTGACCAAATGTGGTGTTTCAACTTGACAGTCAATAAAATCATAACACTTTTCCACACAGAGTGTGCTTAATTTTCTTAAAGCAACCTTTGATGCATCAGGCATTAATGCAAACATAGATTCACCAAAGAAAGCTTTTCCAATTGAGATACCATAAAATCCACCCACTAGTTCATCCTCAAAATAGGTCTCAACGGAGTGTGCAAACCCCATCTTATGAAGCTCCATATAGGCATCCTTCATCTCTTCTGTAAGCCATGTACCCTCTTGTCCCTCTCTTGGAACTTTTGAACAATAATCTATGACTGATTCAAAATTTGTATCAAACTTTACAACATAGCCTCTATTTTTGATAACCCTACGAAGGGATTTACTCTCTTTAAACTCATCTGGATATAGCACCAATCTTGGATTTGGAGACCACCATAAAATAGGGTCATCTGGGGAGAACCAAGGGAAGATTCCACTTCTGTATGCTTTTAAAAGTCTGTTGGGATTTAAATCACCCCCATAGGCAAGTAGCCCCTCATCACTTCCTTCCCGTGGGTTTGGAAAGATATGAGATTTGCCTATCTCTGGGATATAGAAGTCATCATCATATATTGAAGACAAAGTCTAGTTTCTCCTTTTTAAATCCTACTTTAACAACTCCACCATTTTTAAGTTTTCCAAAGAGTATCTCATCAGTCAATGCCTCTTTAATTTTCTCATCAATCACACGAGTAACCTCTCTTGCACCATAAACATTGCTATAACCCTCTTTAGCCACATACTCTCTTGCTTTTTTCGAGAGTTTAATCACAATATTTTGACGCTCCATCTGCTTGTTAAGTTTTGCCATTTCTGTCTCAACTATCTTCTCAACCACATCTAAACTTAATGGTTGGAATCTAACAACAGAGCTTAATCTGTTAATAAACTCAGGTGCAAAGAAATCTCTTAGGGCATTCTCTGTTTTAGAGCTACTATCTTTGTTGAAGCCCATAACATTTGCCTCTTTTGTACCAAGGTTTGAGGTCATAATCAAGATAACATTTTTAAAGTCACTTACAATCCCATTGTTATCAGTCAACTTAGCCCCATCCATAACTTGAAGCAGAATATTCATAATATCAGGGTGAGCCTTCTCAACCTCATCTAAAAGTAGAACAGTATGAGGGTTCTTTTTAATCATCTCAGTCAAAAGTCCACCCTGCTCATACCCTACATACCCAGGAGGAGCACCAATGAGTCTACTTAGAGAGTGTTTCTCCATATACTCACTCATATCTAGCCGTTCAAAATGTATATTCATACTGTTTGCTAACTCTGTACTAAGTGCTGTTTTCCCAACACCAGTAGGACCTACAAAGAGGAAAGAGCCAATAGGACTATTCTCTTGATTGAGTCCTGCATAAGAGCGTTTAATCGCTTGAACTACCGTCTCAATGGCATCATCTTGACCGATGATTTTACTCTTCATCACATCAACTAATTTTTTTAGCTTACTAGTATCATCAGAAGATACCACAGTTGAAGGGAGTTTTAACATACGTGCAATCCCATTTTCAATATCTACTCTCTCTACAGTTACACCCTTTTTACCCTTAAGCATAAAGTTTGCTCCGACCTCATCAATGATATCCATCGCTTTATCAGGTAAGAATCTATCATGAAGATACTTCACACTCAAATCAATTGATGCTTGTAGTGCTTCATTAGAGAATGTAATATCGTGATACTCTTCATATTTGTGCTGTATTCCTTGTAAAATCATCATCGTATCTTCTACTGATGGCTCATCTATGTCTATCTTGGAGAAACGTCTAGTCAAAGCTTTATCTTTATCCAAATGGTTTCTAAACTCAGCATAGGTAGTAGCACCAATACATTTCAACTCTCCTCGTGCAAGAGCAGGTTTAAGTAGATTGGCCGCGTCCATACTTCCACCACTAGTTGACCCTGCACCCACAAGCGTATGTATCTCATCAATAAAGATAATTGCATTATCAATGCTCTGTAGCTCTTGAAGCACACCCTTTAGGCGTTTTTCAAAATCACCTCTATACTTAGTTCCTGAAATCATAGAACCCAAATCAAGAGCAAATATCTTACTACCCTTAAGCACCTCTGGCACATCATCTTGGGAGATTTTTAGTGCTAATCCCTCTGCAATAGCTGTCTTACCCACACCTGGTTCACCTACCAAGAGAGGATTGTTTTTCTTTCGTCTACAGAGTGTCTGCATAACTCTATCTATCTCTGAACTACGTCCAACAACAGGGTCTATCTTGCCTTTTTGTGCAACCTCTACTAACTCAACTGTATAAGCTGAGAGGTTTGGATACTCATCCTCTTTCTCTTCAGTACTCTCAGCTAGTGCATCATTGTGAGAGATAGCTGTAAGAATATCAACTCTCTCAATATTCTCCCCTTCCATCACAGCATAAGCATAACTCTTCTCTTGGGTGAAGATAGAGGCAATCATATCACCTACTCTTGCCTCTACTCGTCCTGAGCTATTAATATGCATCATCATATCATTCATTGCATTGGAGAGAACAAGTGTCTCATAGGGGTCGTCTACCTCTCCACTCTCTTCATTGGGTTCTAAGACAGGAGTATTGGTCTGAAGATACGACTCAACCATTCCTATCATGTAGTGAACATCCCCACCAACTGCTGTTAATATCTCCATCCCCTCATTACTTCTCAATATAGATAAAAAAATATGTTCGAGTGTTAAATACTCATGTCTGTTATTTTTAGCATACTTTACCGATTCGTCAAATACACTTCTAAGTTCTATACTTATCATTATTTACCCCTTCGTTTATTATTCTTCTTCTAATGTAGCAAGTAGTGGAAAACCATTACTTTTTGCCATCTCTTTAACTTGTTGTACTTTTGTTTGAGCTATCTCAAAAGTGTAAACACCACATATAGCTCTACCTTTTTGATGGATGTTAAACATTATCTGTTCCGACTCTACTAGGTTTTTATGAAAAATACTCATTAAAACCTCTACTACAAAATCCATATCTGTATAATCATCATTATGAAGCAGAACTTTGTATTTAGTTGGTTCAACCACTTTTAACACCGTTTCAATTTTTTCGTCTATCTTTGGCAAACTTTTAATCCTCTAAAATAATCTATAAACCTATAATATAAAAAGTATATCTTATTTTATGTTACAATCCTAATAAAAAAAGAGAGTTTAATTGTGAAATTACTTTTTATTACGGCAACAAATACCGATATTGGCAAAACTTATACCACTTTAAAACTAATTGAAACACTTGCGAACAGAGGTTTTTCGGTAGGAGTATGTAAACCTATTGAGACAGGTGTCAAAGATAGAGCCGTAGATGCTTATGCACTTTTGAATTGTGTAAAAGAGTACAATAACAGATTTAAAGACTTCACAGAAAAAGATATAACAGCCTACACATTCCCTCTACCTGCCTCCCCATTTTGTGCAGACACTCATCAGATTATTAAAATAGAGCATATAAAGAACAAAATCCAAGAGTTATCAAAACTCTGTGATATTCTCATCGTTGAAGGAGCAGGAGGTTTAATGGTTCCCATCACCAAAGAGTACATGATGATAGATTTAATCCAAGAGCTAAATGCTAAAACACTATTAGTTACTTCTTCAAAACTAGGTTCAATCAACGACACCCTACTATCTATAGAGGCTTTAAAAAACAGAGAGATAGATTTTGATTGGTGTGTGAACCTTTTTCAGGACAAAGATGGTTTTAAAGTGGTTACTAAACCTTTTTATGATAAAGTTTTCCCAAATTGGTGGAGTGTACAAGATGGGTTAGATGGGTTTATTGAGGAGCTATCTCTTTGAAGCTATATTTAAGTTTCAACCAATCCCTATTTTATGGGATTTTAAATTTTAAATCTTGTCGTTTAAGGTTAATTTAGGTAGAATTCAATTGTTCAAATATTGAGAACTCACCGAAAAATAGCTTATCCATTGCTATTTGAACTTTGTCCCTATGGGATTTGAAACTTTAACGCATATAAGGAGTTT